>Ga0209550_10000966_pt1 | contig 27816 bp, 23 predicted proteins | sample LauGreSuBDMM15SN_2_FD_187567 | JGI IMG/M metagenome (GOLD analysis project Ga0209550, IMG submission 187567) | Freshwater lake microbial communities from Lake Michigan, USA - Su13.BD.MM15.SN (SPAdes) (version 5) | ecosystem: Environmental > Aquatic > Freshwater > Lake | place: Lake Michigan... | reverse complement strand
CGCGCGCAAGAGTTGATGGATGTGTACCTACGCCTCGACCTGCAGCTCGGCCAACTTTTTGATGCACTCGACGCTCGCCTCGGACGCGGAAACTACTACGTGTCACTGACCGCCGACCACGGGTCCTGCGACAATCCCAACCAAGCGGCCCTTGAGGGGTTCGCCGTCCAGAATTGGAATGGCCGAGAGCTTGAGGAGCAGTTTGGTGCCTTGATCTCTGGTCTGGATCTGGACGAGCCCGGTGTGGTGCATATCGGCAACGACCAAATTCACCTCAAGAGCAGCGACGACGACGATTGGGAGCTGGTGCGCGACGCCATCATGAAGCACCCATCCGTCCAGATGGCGTGGACCGCCGACGAGGTTCGCAATTCCTGCGACACGAAGGCCGCACAGCGCCGCAACGCCTTTGATGCGCGCAGCGGGCAAGTCTTTTACGAGCTCAAGTCCGGCCACATGGACTACGGAACGGACGGCTGCACGCACGGTTCCGGCCACGCCTACGATACGCACGTTCCGGTGGTGTTTATGGGTCCCGGAATCCCGGCGAATGCTTCGCGTTGGGAGCGTGTGCACCCGCGCGACATCGCACCAACGTGGTCGATGCTGCTCGGAATCGCCCTGCCTTCGAGTGCAACGGGGGATCCGTTGCCGTTGAAGTAGCTCGCTAGCAAGGTTGGCGAGGTTGGCTCTTTAGCGAGGTTGGCTGAGATTGGCTCGTTGGCTAGTTAGCAAGGCTCGCAAGGTTAGCTTGTTGGCTTTTTGCCCTTCGCAGCTAAGGCAACTTTGGGTTCGATTCTCGCAAACGGCTATTTTGAGTAACTAATTGATTTAGTGATATATAGCGATTTCCGGGCGCGAGAGAAAAAGTAAAATCCGGTTATAACCGAACATTTTGGTGCGAACTAGTTGCTCGTAACCAGTTGCTAGTGACCAGTTGATGGTAACCAGTTGCGAGTAACCAGTTGCTAGTGACCAGTTGCTCGTGACCAGTTGCTAGTAACCAGTTGCTGCCATAAAAACGAGCCAAACTTGATGGCTAGCTAACGAACCAATCTCAGCCAACCTTGCCAACCTTGCTAACTAGCCAACCTTGCCAACCTCGCCAATCGAGCAAACCGGAATCGGCCTCATTTTGTGCAGGTTGGCGCGGTGAAAGCGGGTGAAGATCACGAAGACTTCGAGGTGGCGGGCAGTAAGGCCCTGGGTTGTGGCCCAAGTGTGGTCGTCAGTTGTGGTTTCGGGTGACCAGTGGTGGGTGCGGGCGAATTCCATGGCGGTTTCGAGCTCGCTGTAGGCGGCGCCAAGTTGCTCTTCGTCGGTGCGTCCGTCCGACCAGAGGCCGTCGGTGGGTGGCGCGTCAAGAATGGATTGGGGCACCCCGAGGTGGCGCGCCACGTCGTAGACCTGGGACTTGTAGAGGTCGGCGATGGGGCTGAGGTCGACTCCGCCGTCGCCGTATTTGGTGAAGAACCCGACGCCGAAATCTTCGACTTTGTTGCCGGTTCCGGCCACGAGCAGGCTGTGGTTTTGGGCCTCGGCATAGAGGGTGGTCATGCGCAGTCGGGCGCGGGTGTTGGCGAGGGCGAGGTTGCGCTGGGCGGAATCCGGCAAAGCCAAAGCCCCCACATGGGCGTCGAAGACGGCCGTGAGGTCCACGCGGCGGGCGGAGACCGCCGCGTGGCGCTGTGCAAGTAGCTGCATCCAGTCTTGGGCGCGCGACACTTGGTCGGGGGCTTGGTGAATGGGCATTTCGAGGAGGTGGACTTCGAGGCCCGTGGCCGCACAGAGGCCGGCGGTGACGGCAGAATCAATTCCGCCCGAGACCCCCACAGCAAATCCGCGTGCCCGCGCCTGTTGGGCGTAGGTGCGGAGCCAATCGACTATGTGCTGCGTTACGGCGGGGGCGTTCATCGGACTACCTTTGGGTTATGCTTAGAAGGACGCCAAATTTAGGTCTTTTGTTCGCGGGTGCAGTGCTATCAGCGGCAATCGGATGCCAAAACGATCCGTGGGTTGCAGCCGGCGAGGATGCCGAAGCCCAAGCGCAGTCCGCAGTGCTGGCTGAGCGAGACCCTTTGCGTATTGTGCACTTCGCGGATTCGGTGCTCGGTCTAGATTCCGCCGCCCTGGCCGTGAAGCTCGAAGCCATGGCCCCCCGCCACCCTATGATTTTTGAGCCCAATTGGCGCGAAAACCTCCCCCCCTACTTGCTTGATGAGGGCGTTCGGCAGCTGTGGACGGATGCGCAAATGGTTCGCACGAGCACCGCGGATTTTGACCGTCGCGTGCGTCAAATGCTCGACCGAGTGGATGGGCTTCAGGGCCAGCCCACCGGGCTCCGCGTCTACACGTACGTTTCGAGGGCCGAGGAATACGACGTAATTCAGGCCGAGGGCGCCCTTTTTGTGGCCTGGGACCGCTTTTTGGGTGCTGACCACCCGCTGTACGCCAACGAGGCGACCTACCTGAGGGCGCGCCACCATCCCGAACGGATTTATGCGGCCATTGCGGGTGCGTTGTACAACCCAAGTTCCGCGGGAGGCGGACAGTTGATTGACGAAATGCTTCGCACGGGAAAGCAGTTGCTCTTCATTCAGACGGTACTGAGTGAGGAGGATGCCTACCGCTACCTAACGTATACATCGGTCCAGCAGGAATTTGCAACGAGCAACGAGCGCGAGCTGTGGGAAACGTTTGTGCGCGAACGCTGGCTGTACGACCGCCGACTTGACCTCAAGCGAAAGTTGGTCGAGGTAGCTCCGTTCAGCAAGCTGGGGTCCGAACGCGACCAAGAGGTTCCGGGACAAATCGGAACATGGCTCGGATGGCGCATCATGCAAGCGTACTGGCGGGCGCACCCCGAACTTAGCCTCTGGGAAGTGCTCGAATCGAGCCCAAACAGTGCCGAACTCATCCAGCAATCCAACTACCGACCATGAAATCACACATTAGCCTCGACATCGAACTGGACGAAAACCGCGTCCCCGAACGCATTCAGTGGTCCGCGCCAGACGGTGGCGTCGATAAGTCCGACTCTCCGGCAATTATGCTTTCGGTGTGGGACGAGCGCGCTGAGGAGCTGCTTCGCATCGACCTGTGGACCAAGGAGATGAAGATGGACCACATGAAAAAGATGTACCACCAGACCCTTTTGGCACTTGCCGACGGCTTGGAGCGTGCCACGAGTGAGGCAGAGGCCGCTGAGGACCTTCGGATCTTTGCACGGCACTTCGCCGAGCGCCTTAAGCTAATGGATCCCGCCCGCTGAGCTCGGCGTTGACCGACTCGATGTAGGCAAGTAGTTTGTCGCGGCCGTAGCCCGTTTCGGCACTCGTTTGAAAGTAGGGCGGAAGTTCAGCCCAGTCCTTGAGGAAGGCCTTTTCGAATGCCGCCCGGTTCTTCATCAGAACCGATCCTGAAATCTTGTCGGCCTTTGTGAACACCAGTGAAAATGGGACGCGCCAGGATCCGAGTTGCTTCAAGAACTCAAGGTCGACCTGCTGGGGTTCGAGGCGGCTGTCAATCAGTACAAATACAAGCGCAAGGTTTTTGCGCTCGCGAACGTAGCGTCCGATCATCGCGCTGAACGAGGCCCTTTGGGTCTTGCTCACCTTGGCGTATCCGTATCCGGGGAGGTCGGCCAGAACCCAAGTTCCGCGGTCAATTTTGAACAGGTTGATTAGCTGCGTCTTGCCCGGACGGCCTGAAGTTTTTGCCAAGTCCTTTTTGCCCACCAACTTATTGATGAGCGACGACTTTCCGACATTGGAACGGCCAATGAACGCGTATTCCGGAAGATCCCATTCGGGACATTCGTCCACACGCGGGGACGACAAAATGAACTCCGCGTGGAGGTTTAGGCGACCTTCACGCTCTGAAGCCACTTGTCTACAATTGCGTTAAACTCCTCGGGATGTTCCATCATCGCCGCGTGCCCGCAGTTGTCGATCCAATTCAGTTCGGAATTGGGAAGGAGCTCATGGAATTTATCAGCTACTTCGGGGGGTGTTACCGCGTCCTGCTTGCCCCAAACCAGGCAGACGGGCACGTTAAACGATTTAATGTCCTCAGCCATATTGTGGCGAATGGCCGACTTCGAAATCGCCAAGGTCTTGATGGCCTTCGTACGATCATTGACGGTGTCAAACACTTGGTCGATGAGCTCTTCAGTGGCGACTTCTTTTACGGCAAATACGTCGCGAACTCGCTCTGCAATGTAGTTGCGGTCACCCCGACGGGGATAGCTATTGCCCATGGCGGACTCGTACAGGCCGCTTGAGCCCGCAAGTACAAGACCGGCAACACGCTCCGGATACATTTTTTCAAACAGCAAGGCAATGTGCCCTCCGAGACTATTGCCTACGAGATAGACCTTGTCGTACCCGCGTCGGTCGACGAATTTCTTCACAAATTTGGTCAGACTCTTCACGGAAGTGGTCGCCAACGGCATGGTGTAGAGCGGTAGCAAAGGGACGGTTACCTCATAACCCCGCTGACTGAAATAATTCAGCTGGTGCTCAAAGTTGCTCAAGGTTCCCATCAATCCATGCAAGAAAATGATAGGGGTTCCTGTGCCTTCGGTGAGGTATTCAAATGTTCCGTCGTGAGTGAGCGTCGACATATTTGCGTTTTAGGAATCCGGCAAAGATAGGGAAAAGGCCAAAAGCGCTTGTGTAAGGGCTCCGATTCGTGCCATTAGTGCATTGTGCGGTGCATCACAAAGTGCTGTGCGCGATGACGACAAAAAGCACACAGAAACATGTGACAATAAATTGAAAAACAATTACTTACGTTTCAAACAGAAAAGTTATTCACAATTGTGGGAGAAAGTGGGTGTTTGTGGGAGGAACTCGGTACTTTTGATGCAGCTAATCGCTCAAACCCCATGAATTCCGTACTCGGTGTATATGAATGCAGTATGGACGCCAAAGGCCGCGTCCTGCTTCCTGCTGGCCTCAAGCGCCAGTTGGATTCGGCTGCGCACGAGGGTTTTGTGCTGAAGCGCAGCGTGTTCAGCCCCTGCCTTGAGCTGCACACGATGGCCCAGTGGCGCGTAATTTCTGAGAAGATTGGCAAGCTCAACCGCTTTGTCAAGAAAAATGCGGATTTCGTTCGCCTGTTTCATGCCGGAGTCAAGATGGTCGAGCTCGATGCCTCGGGCCGCATTCTGATTGCCAAGGATTTGGCTGGCTTCGCGGGGCTCGAGCGCGAGCTCGTGTTTTCGGGAACTCCATTCGGAGTAGAAATTTGGAGCCGCTCCGCATACGAGGCGGCGGTAAACCCCTCGGATCTGGATTTCGCCCAGCTTGCCGAGGAAGTGATGGGCGGACAAAGCGGGGACCATGAGCTACCATAGCCCTGTTTTACTCGCCGAATGCCTTGACTTTTTAAACCTTCGTCCCGACGGGACCTACGTCGACGCCACCTTCGGGGGCGGCGGCCACAGTCGGGCGATTTTGGAGCGCCTTGGCCCCAATGGACGCTTAATCGCCTTTGATCAGGACCCTGACGCTCATGCCAACGCGCTGGATGATCCGAGATTTACGTTGGTTCCGTACAATTTTGAGCACCTTAAGCGCTTTTTAAAGCTGCACGGGGTGGCGCAGGCGGATGGAATATTGGCCGACCTCGGCGTAAGTAGCCACCAACTCGACGCGCCCGAGCGCGGATTCGCCCACAAGTACGAGGGCCCGCTCGACATGCGCATGAATCCTGAGGCCGGACAGCCCGCGAGCGAATGGCTCAATGAGGTCGGCGAACTCGAGCTGCGCAAGGTCCTAGCTGAATTTGGGGACGTGGAGCGCCCGGCTGCCGTAGCTGCTGCGATTTTGCGCGCGCTTCCACTTACTACGACCGCCCAACTGCGCGATGTCCTCGAACCGTTCAGCCAGCGGGGACGCAACACGAAGCTTCCTGCACGCGTCTTTCAGGCGGTGCGCATTGCGGTCAACCGCGAAATGGAGGTGCTCGACACGTTTCTTACCGACTGCATCCCTTCGCTCAAGGTGGGTGGACGTCTAGTTGTCATGAGCTACCACAGCCTTGAGGACCGCCGCGTGAAGAATCTGATGCGCGAAGGCAGATTGGACGGCGACGCCGAACGGGACGATTTTGGTCGCCGACTGGTTCCGTTCCATGTGCTCACCCGCAAGCCAGTGAGCGCCAGCCCCGCCGAGCTCGAAGAAAACCCAAGGTCCCGCTCTGCCCGCTTGCGCGCGGCCGAAAAAATCGAGGTCAGCCGTGGATAAGCAGAGTAACAAGGGACTGCTGGCATCCGTACTGCGCGGAAGCTTTTTGGGACACCCGTACGTGGTGCGCAACCTTCCGTTTGTAGCATTTTTAAGTGCATTGGGCGTCTTAGCCATTTTTTGGGCGCACCGCGCAGAACAGCAATCTCGTCAAATCAGCAAACTGAGTGCTGAGCTCAGTGAAGTCAAATCAGAGTACCTCGAGGCAAAATCTACTTTGATGCGCATGGGTACCGAGGGTTCCGTACGCCAACGTACCCAGACTTTGGGAATGATTGCGCCCAAAAAAGCTCCGGACCGCATTAAAAAGCCACAGGATGACGCCGAATGACCCTGAGCAACTGAGCTCGCGCTGGGTTGCCGGAATCACCGGCGGCTTGTTTGTGTTTGGACTGGCGGTGCTGGTCAAGCTCTATGTGGTTTCAATTAAAGACGGACCCGCACTACGCGAAAGCATGCGCAACCGGGTGGTTCAGGAGCGGTCGGTTCCGGCCAGCCGCGGCAATATTTATTCGGCAGACGGCCAGTTACTGGCCACTTCGATGCCCGTGTACGAGCTGCGGTGGGACGCCTCAGTAGTCGATGAGGAGCGCTTTGCGCTGCACGCTCAAGCCACAGCCAAAGGCCTCCAGCGTCTACTTGGAGAGAAGACGGCATCGGAATGGTTCCGCTTTTTACGCGACCAGCACCGAGACAAGAAGCGCTACGCATTTATAGCCAAAAACCTCAGCTTCAGCTTGTACCGCAAAGTGAAGGACTTGCCTATGTTCAAGGGAAGTCCGTTTACAACGGGCTTGATTGCCGAAGAGCGCTACACGCGACTGATGCCGATGGGAATGCTGGCTCAGCGAACCATTGGTTATTGGCGGCCCGACGCCAAGGCAGGGCTTGAGGCGGCCTACCAAAGCGTACTCAACGGCCAAGACGGAAAGCGCTGGATGCAGCACTTCGGCAAAGGGCAATGGAAGCCGATCGAGGCCGACTATGAGGTCGAACCCCGCGACGGCGCCGACATTGAAACCACCCTTGACACCCGCATTCAGGACATCGCGCACCATGCACTGCTGGAACGACTTGAGATGTACCAGGCGGAACACGGTTCCGTAATTGTGATGGAGGTGGCGACGGGTAAAATCCGCGCGATGGTGAATTTGGGGCGCGAAGAAGGCGATTCGATCTACACCGAGCTGCGCAACTACGCCGTCTGGGAAAAAACTGAACCCGGATCCACGTTCAAGTTTGCCGCGCTGTTGGCCGCGCTCGAGGACGGAATCGTCGACACCAATACGCGCGTCGACACGGACGGAGGCGTCTACGTGGTGCACGGCAAGAAGGTCAACGACTCGCACAAGGGCGGCTACGGGGTGATTTCGCTCGGCCGCGCACTCGAAGTTTCGAGCAATACGGGCGTGGTAAAGGCCATTTACCCCAAGTACTTAGCCAATCCGCAAGATTTTATCGACCGCCTGTACCAAATGGGGCTCGGTGAAAAGACTGGCATCGAGGTCAATGGAGAAAGCAAGCCCTACATTCCGCAGCCGGGCAGCGCCAGATGGTCCGGCACGACCCTGCCGTGGATGATGTTCGGATACGGCGTACAGTGCACTCCGCTGCAGACCCTGGTGTTTTACAATGCGCTGGCCAACGACGGCAAGATGGTGCGCCCCCGTCTGTGGGAGCGTACGATCGACCGCGGCCAAGTGGTGGCCGAGTCAGAGCTCGAGTACATCCGCACCAGCATCGCGTCCAAAGAAAACGTGCTGAAGGTCCGCGACTTAATGGAAAAGGTCGTGATTCGCGGAACCGCGTCCAACATCAAGCTCGATTCACTCAAACTCGCGGGCAAGACGGGCACCTGCCAGCTGGAGTACTGGAATCCGGAGCGCATGGGCTACCAAGCATCGTTCGCCGGATACTTCCCAGCCGACAATCCGAAGTACTCGTGTGTGGTCGTGGTTTCGCGCCCGATTAAGAGCATGGGGTACTACGCGAATGTGGTGGCTGCGCCCGTTTTTCAGGACATTGCCCTCGGAATTACCAAGTTTTTGCCGGACGAAACGGTTCCGCCCCGCGGATACTGGAGCGACGGCCTCGAATCGACGGCTTCCAAGCGCGCCGAAGTCGCCAAGTCGGCTTGGGCGAGCGCTTCAGAGGCCCTCGAGCGCGGAAGCATGCCCAACTGGGCCGGCTGGAAGGGCGCCGACGCCGTGCAGCTGCTTGAACAGCACGGGTACCGCGTCGAAGTGCGTGGCAACGGCCGCGTTCGCTCGTGGTCTCCCGGATCGGGACGCAAATCCATAACACTCGTACTCGGATGAAGCTGCTGAAGAACCTTTTGTACGGCGTGCGCCTTGTGGACGTTCAAGGCAGCACCAATTTGGCGGTCGAGTCGGTTACGTCCGACAGCCGCAAGGTGCGGCCCGACAGCCTGTTTGTTGCGGTGCGCGGAACCCATTCAGACGGCCACTCCTACCTGCCGCAGGCCATTGCCGCCGGCGCAAAAGCGATTGTGGTCGAAGAGGTTCCGGCCGACGCAGCCCCCGGGGTCACCTGGATCACCGTGGCGAGCAGCTCTGAGGCCTACGCCCGAATCGCCTGCTCGTGGTTTGACCAACCCAGCCAGGGCATGACCGTGGTGGGCGTCACCGGCACGAACGGAAAAACAACCACCGCCACCCTGCTCTACCACATGCTGATGCACCGTGGAGTCAAAACCGGCCTGATCAGCACCGTAAAGGTGTGCGTGAATTCCGCCGAAGAGCCCGCCACCCACACTACTCCGGACGCCTGGGTGCTGCAGGGTCACCTCGCCCGAATGCGCGACGCCGGATGCAAAGTGGTATTCATGGAAGTCAGTTCGCACGGACTCGTGCAGCACCGCGTGACTGGCCTGAAGTTCGCGGGCGCAGTGTTCACCAACATCTCGCGCGACCACCTCGACTACCACGAGACAATGGACAACTACGTCGCAGCCAAAAAGTTGCTATTTGACGGACTGGGTTCCGAAGCATTTGCCCTGGTGAATTCCGACGACACGCATGGCGAAACCATGCTTTTGGATTGCGCGGCGCGCACCCGCACCTATGCGCTCAAGCGTCCGGCCGACATCAAGGTAAAAATCCTCGAATCGCACCTGCAGGGCACCCTGCTCAGCATCAACCAGCGCGAGTGCTGGTCGCAGCTCATTGGCGCATTCAACGCCTACAACATGGCCGCCATGTACGGCGTGGCGGTGGAATTGGGGATTCCTGCCGACGAAGCACTTCAAGCGTTGAGCGCGGTTCGCAGCGTCGACGGCCGCTTCCAAAAAATTGCTGGCCCCGACAACCGAATCGGAATCGTCGACTACGCCCACACCCCGGACGCGCTCGAAAACGTGCTCAAAACGCTGCAGGACCTCAACCAAGGAGCCCAGCAAATCATCACCGTGATCGGCTGTGGAGGCGACCGCGACAAGGGCAAGCGCCCCGAGATGGCCCGAATTGCCGCCGACCGCAGCACTAAGGCCATTTTGACCAGCGACAACCCGCGCAGCGAAGACCCCGAAGCCATTCTCGACGACATGGAAGCCGGTCTGGATCCCGTTCAAAAGCGCCGTTCCCTGCGCATCAGCGACCGCGCCCAGGCCATCAAGCTGGCGGTACAGCTCGCCAACCCCGGAGACGTCATTCTCGTCGCCGGCAAAGGCCACGAAACCTACCAAGAAATCGCCGGCGTCAAGCATCCCTTTGACGACGTCGCCACCCTCAAAGCCCAGTTTAACGACCTGTAAACCATGCTGTACGCCCTATTTGACCTCCTCAAGCCCTACGACCTGCCCGGCGCTGGCTTGTTCAGCTACCTCACGTTTCGCGCGGCCCTCGCCATCTTGCTCTCGCTGACCATCAGCCTGGCATTCGGCGGCCGTCTGATCAAGTTGCTTCGCAAGCTGCAAGTGGGCGAAACCGTGCGCGACCTCGGCCTTGAAGGCCAGCTCAGCAAGGCCGGAACCCCCACCATGGGCGGCCTCATCATCTTGGCGGCCATCATTATTCCGGTACTGCTCGTGGCGAACCTTGGAAACATTTACATCCAGTTGCTCCTGCTTACCACCGTGTGGATGGGCGCCATTGGATTCGCCGACGACTACATCAAGGTCTTTCGCAAAAACAAGCAGGGGCTTCGCGGAATCTTCAAGGTAATCGGCCAAGTCACGCTGGGCCTCGTGGTCGGAGCCGTACTGGCCTTTCACCCCGACGTCACGATGAAAGAGGAACTTCCTGCGACCGCACTAGAGGAACTCTATGGCGAAGTGGGCGGAGGCAAACCTAAGTTTGGCACCGCCGAGCAGCACCTGAAAACGACGATTCCGTTCATCAAGGACTCCACCTTTGACTACGCCGACCTCGTGTTTTGGACCGACGCGCAGGCCGAATGGGCGTGGTTGCTCTTCATTCCGATCGTGATTTTCATTATCACGGCGGTCAGCAACGGCGCCAACTTGACCGACGGCCTCGACGGATTAGCGGGCGGAACCTCAGCCATCATCGCCTTCACCCTTGCCGTACTTGCCTACGTGAGCGGATCGGTCGTCTTCGCCAGCTACCTGGACATCATGTACATACCGATGTCGGGCGAAATGATCGTGTTCGCCGCCGCCTTCCTCGGAGCCGCCATCGGATTCCTTTGGTACAACACCTACCCCGCCCAAGTCTTCATGGGCGACACGGGCAGCCTGTCGATCGGCGCCATCATCGCCGTCTTTGCGCTCGCCATTCGCAAGGAGTTGCTGATCCCCATCTTGGCCGGAATCTTTTTGGTCGAAAACCTCAGCGTGGTACTTCAAGTGGCCTACTTCAAGTACACCAAAAAGAAGTACGGCGAGGGCCGACGCATCTTCTTGATGTCCCCACTGCACCACCACTACCAAAAAAAGGGGCTCCACGAATCCAAAATCGTGACCCGCTTCTGGATTTCGGGCATCTTCTTGGCCATTTTCACCCTCATTACCCTCAAACTCCGCTAGTCCCGTGCGCGCTGTACTCCCCCATCGGATCGCCGTGCTCGGCGGCGGCGAAAGCGGAATCGGAGCCGCCCTGCTCGCGGCACACCGCGGCGTGGACGTCTTTTTGAGCGAGGGCAAAAACCTCGGCCCCGGATACCGCGCTGAGTTGGAAGCCGCAGGGATTCCGTTCGAAGAAGGCCAGCACAGCATTGACCAGTTGCTCACCGCAGAAGCGGTGGTAAAAAGCCCGGGGATTCCGCCTAGCCACCCCGTAGTGGCCGCGCTCAAGCAGGCCGGCGTACCCATTTGGTCAGACATCGAGTGGTTCTACCAAAACTGCCCAACCCACGCTAAAATCGCCGCCATTACAGGCAGCAACGGCAAAACCACGACCACGAGCTGGCTCGGCCATATTTTGCGCCAAGCCGGAGCCAACGTTCAGGTGGGCGGCAACATCGGGGTGGGCGCAGGCCGCCTGCTCTTGGAGCCAGAGGCCGACGTCTACGTCCTTGAGGTTTCGAGCTACCAGCTCGAGGACTGCCCGAGCTTTCGCCCCGACGTGGCCGTACTCACGAACATCACCCCCGACCACCTGGACCGCTACGGAAGCCTTGAGGCCTACGCCGAGACCAAGTTTGCCATCGCGCAGCACCAGCGCAGCGAAGACGCCTTTGTCTTCTATGGCGAAGACCCCATCAGCCAGCGCTACCTCGAGCGCGTGGCCGCCAACCTCTACCCCATCTACACCTCTGAGCCCGCAATGATGCCCGCCCAAGGTGCCGCCCCCATTCCCCCGAAGTACCTGATTAGAACCGCTGACTCCGAAATGACTATCGACGAACTCGCCCTACAAGGCAAACACAATACCTTCAACGCTCTGGCTGCTGGCCTTTCGGCCCGCCTCCTTCAGGTTCGGGACGAAGCCATTCGCGAATCGCTCGCGCACTTTGAGGGCCTCGAGCACCGCATGGAATCAGTAGCGCATGTGGGCGGAATCCACTTTATCAACGACTCCAAGGCCACCAACGTCAACTCGACGTACTACGCGCTTGAAAGCATGACGACTCCTACCGTCTTGATCTTGGGAGGTGTCGACAAGGGCAACGACTACAGCGAGCTCTTTCGCCTCGTCGAGAAAAAGGTGAAGGCCATCGTGGCCATGGGCACCGACAACCACAAGATTGTCGAAGCATTTGAAGGCCGTGTCGGACTTCTTGCCGAGACTGCGAGCATGGAACATGCCGTACGCACCGCCTACCAACTCGCCAGCAAAGGCGACACGGTCCTGCTCAGCCCCTGCTGCGCCAGCTTCGACCTCTTTCAGAACTACGAAGACCGCGGACGCCAATTCAAAACCTGCGTTCGCGCCCTCTAAATCATGGAAAACCAAGGCTTCAGCAAAATCTTTCAGGGCAGCACCCAAGTGTGGGTGGGCATGCTCTTGCTGTCGCTTTTTTCGCTCCTACCGGTGTACAGTGGGGGCGGAACCCTAAGTCATTTCTCATTCATTCTGCTCAGCTGGGCCGCTGCATTTGCCTTGCACCGCACCCCCTACCGCTTCTTTGGAAGTGTCTCGGGACTGCTCATGGTCATTACCTTGGGATTACTCGCATTCACTTTGGCCCAGGGCCGAACTATCGGAGGCGCCAACGCCAGCCGATGGATTAGCATTTTTGGCTTATCGTTTCAAACGAGTGCCTTCGCGAACGTCGTACTGATCATGTTCGTAGCGCGCCAAATGGCCAAGCGCAAAGAAGAATGGACATTTGGGCAGTCTTTTGGCAAGGTCCTTTGGGCAATCTTCGCCACGGTGGGACTGATTCTGCCCGCTAACTTCTCTACCGCCGCACTCGTATTCGTGAACGCGAGCGTGGTACTTGCATTAGGCGGATACCCATTTAAGTACTTGCTGCGCATCGCCGGAATGGGCGCAGCCGCACTCGCCATCTTTGTCGCAGCGGTCATGGTGGCGCCGGACCTCATGCCCAACCGCGTCCAAACGTGGAAGTCGCGCATCGAAACCTTTTCGGGCCAAGGTAACGAAGACGACACGTACCAAACACTTACGGCGCAGCGGGCTATCGCCGAGGGCCGAATCTTTGGCCAGGGTCCGGGCGGAGGCCTGCACAAGCACTTCTTGCCGCAGAACAACTCTGACTTTGTCTATGCCCTAATCGTCGAAGAGTACGGCCTTGTGGGCGGAACCATTGTGCTCGCCATGTACATCTGGCTCCTCTTTGCGGTGGTGCGCGTCGCCAAGCGCGCCAAGGACCTCTTTGGCAAGCTCCTGGCCCTCGGAATCGGCTACGCCATCGTCCTACAGGCCTTCATCAACATGGCGGTGGCGACCGGCCTCTTTCCCGTTACCGGTCAAACGCTTCCGCTGGTGAGCGCGGGCGGAACCTCGCTCCTGCTCACCTGTGCCGCCCTTGCCATGGTTATTGCCGTCAGCCGCGGAAAAGGCGACGGCGAAGACGTCGACCCCGACCTCGCAGCCGCACTCGAAAACGACTGGAACGAATCCAGCGAACCCCTTACCCAAGCCAAAGCACCCAACCTACCCAATGGCTGAGCAACTGCGCATCATCATCTCAGGCGGCGGAACCGGCGGACACATCTTTCCCGCCGTCAGCATCGCCCGTGAAATCCAATCCCGCTACCCCCAAGCCCGCATCTTGTTTGTCGGCGCAGAAGGCCGAATGGAAATGGAACGCGTGCCTGCCGCAGGATTCCCCATCGAGGGAATTCGCATCGCCGGGTTTCAGCGCAAAAAACTCTTGGCCAACCTCAGCCTTCCGGGTAAAATTTGGTCGAGCCTCAAGCGCGTCCGCGCCATCATGGAGCGCGAACGTCCGCACCTGGTGATCGGAACAGGCGGCTACGTCAGCGGCCCCACACTTTGGGTGGCGCAGCGAATGGGGATTCCGACACTGATTCAGGAGCAAAATAGCTTTGCCGGATGGACCAACCGCTGGCTGAGCAAAAAGGCCGGCGCCATCTGCGTGGCCTACCCCGGAATGGAATCGGCATTCCCAGCCGACCGGATTCGCTTCACCGGTAACCCCGTGCGACCCGACCTTGCCACGCTGGCAGGCACCCCAACCACCGAAGCCCTGCGCGCTGACGCCAAGCTGGCCCTCGGATTCGACCCCATCAAGCCGCTCGTACTCATCCTCGGCGGAAGCCAAGGCGCCCGCGCCATCAACGAGGGCGTTGCTTCGTGCGAAAACATGTGGCGTTCGAGCGACATCCAAATCTTTTGGCAGTGCGGACGCTTCTATGCTCAAGACCTCATTGCCCGATTTGGCCAGGGTCGCGGACGCCAAATCAGCGCATTCATCGACGACATGCCCAGTGTGCTTCGCGCGGCGGACCTCGTCCTCTCTCGGGCCGGAGCCGGAACCCTGAGCGAACTCACCTGCGCGGGTTCTGCGGCGGTCCTCGTTCCATCGCCCAACGTCGCCGAAGACCACCAAACCCACAACGCCCAAAGCCTCGTGGCCGCTGGCGCCGCCATCATCATGCCCGAAATCAACATCGCCAACCTCTGTGGGCATGTGCACGGGCTGCTGTACCGCCCCGACGAACTCGAACTGCTTCGCGGCAACGCCCGCAAGCTCGCCAAGCCGCACGCCGCGGCCGACATCGTCAACGAATGCGAACGACTCTGGACATGGCGGGCGTAAACATGAACGACCCCATTCCAGCCCTAGACTTCTTAGGCATCGGCGGCATTGGCATGTCGTCGCTGGCTCGTTGGGCGATGGCCCGCGGAATCACTGTGACCGGCTACGACAAAACGCCAACTGCGCTTACGGACGCTCTGGCTTCAGAAGGTGCAACCCTACGATTTGACGAATCGCTGGAGGCCTGGAAGGTTCCCGCTGACGCATGGATCATTTACACTCCTGCGATTCCCGCCGACCACCCGCAGCTGGTGGCCGCTAAAGCCCAGGGCCGAACCCTGATGAAGCGCGCGGAACTCCTCGGCCAGATCGCCAACGACGGCACATGCCTAGCCGTTGGCGGAACCCACGGCAAGACCACGACCTCGGCCATGCTCGCCTGGATCCTCAGCCAGCACCAACCGATTCAAGCGTTTTTGGGCGGAATCGCGACCAACTTCAATTCGAACTGCCTCCCCGGACCCGCCGAGGTCAGCGTGGTCGAGGCCGACGAGTTCGACCGGTCCTTTTTGCACCTGCACCCCAGCGCCGCCGTGATCACCAGCACCGACGCCGACCACCTCGACATTTATGGCGAAGCCGACTCCGTGGTCGACGGATTTAGGGACTTTGCCGGGCAGGTCAAGGGGCCGCTGTTTGCGGGCCCGGGCTGCGCCGACCTAGCCGGAGCCGAGTCCTACGGACGCCCAGGCGACCGCTACACGTACCGCGACGTGCGCCTCGAGGGCGGCGTTCAGGCCTTCACCCTCGTGCTCGACGGAACCGAGATCGCCACCCACGCCGGGCTCCCCGGGTTGCACAATGTCGAGAACGCGGTTGCTGCTGCGGCGCTGGCCCACGCAGTGGGCATGCCCGCGGCCGCGATCGCCCAAGCGATCGCGAGCTTCCGCGGGGTTGCGCGGCGGTTTGACCGCCGCACAAGCGCCGCTGGCCGCCACTACATTGACGACTACGCCCACCACCCAACGGAACTCACCCGGTTCATCGAAGCCCTGCGGGGGATGTTCCCGGGCGAAAAGGTCGCTTTGCTCTTTCAGCCGCACCTGTACAGCCGCACCCGCGACTTCGCCGCGGGATTCGCCGAGGCCCTAGCGGGCGCCGACTTCGTTGGCATTCTGCCCATTTATGCAGCCCGCGAACGCGCCATGGCGGGCGTCGACAGCGCGATGCTGGCGGCCCGGATCCCGGGCGCGCAGCTCGTGCCGTACGACCGCGGCGCGGAATGGCTGGCGAGCCAGCCCGCCACCGTGGTGGCCACGGTGGGCGCGGGCGACATCGACCGACTGGTTCCGCACGTAGAACGACTCATTCGCGCTCAATCATGAAACCTTGGATGCGCAACACCGTAATCGTCGGCTCATGGATCCTCGGATTCGCAGGGCTCGGACTCGGCCTCTGGGTAGCAGGGCAACCCCGCGGAAGCCAAGTCGTCACTGGGCATACCGTGCGAATCCACCAGCCCAAAGACCAAGCACTTTTGGTCGTGGCAGACCTCTACCCTGAATTCCGCTCCGTCGGGGCACCCTGGACTCAAAAAAAACGAAAAGAAATCAACATTCCATTGTTGGAAGAAAAGCTACGCGCCAACCCCTACGTCGAAAACGCCGAGGTATTTTCATCGTGGGATGGAACAGTCCGAACGATCGTGAAGCAAAAAACCGCCAAAGCCCGCATTGTCAGCGGCTTACAAAGTGTCTACGCCGACGCTAATGGTGGCGTATTCCCTATTTCTGTGCACGACAGCCCCCGACTTCCCCTCGTTTCGGGCGTCCACACGGCACGCCAGGTCCGCCATGCCATTCGGCTTTTGGATCGCGCTGCCCAGCATTCCGCTTTTCCAGGGGGCTGGTACGCCCTCGATTTTGACGACCAAACAGGCTTCACCGCCTATCCCGAATGGCACAGCCACCGCATCGCGTGGGGCCAAGCTTCCGACTTTGCTGACAAAGCGCACCGTACCAAAGCGCTCTATGCGCATGCCCTTCAGCACCAGTACCTCGACCAACTCGACCGCATCGACGTGCGCTTTGCCGACCAGGTCGTATTTACCCGAACTTCACCATCATCCGCCCTATGAATCCCAACCGCATAGCCGTCGGTCTCGACATTGGAACCACTAAAATCGCCGCCCTCGTCGGACGCTACGACGCGCACCGCAAGCTCGAAATTCTCGGTTACGGAACCGCTCCGAGCCTTGGCGTGCAGCGCGGTGTAGTCGTCAACATCACTCAGACCATCGAGTCGATCCAGCAGGCCATTGCCGCCGCGCAGGTCGACTGCGGAATGGACATCTCAGGAGTAGTGGTGGGAATTGCAGGTCAGCACATCCGCAGCCTTCAGCACAGCGACTACATTACCCGTGCAGATTCCGAAGAAGTGATTGGCGACCGCGATCTCGAGCGCCTCACTGAGAACGTGCACAAGCTGTCCATGATGCCCGGCGAAGAGATCATTCACGTGATTCCGCAAGAGTACAAGGTCGACGGCCAAGGCGACATCAAAGAGCCGCGCGGCATGTACGGCGCCCGCCTCGAGGCCACCTTTCACATCGTAGTGGGTCAAGTCACGAGCATTCGCAACATCGCCCGCTGCGTTAAATCTGCCGACCTCGAACTCAAGGCCATAAACCTTGAGCCTCTTGCGAGTGCCGAGGCCGTACTCAGCCAAGAAGAGAAAGAAGCTGGTGTGGTGCTCGTCGACATTGGCGGCGGAACCACCGACATCGCCATCTTCAAGGACGGAATCATTCGCCACACCGCAGTGATTCCGTACGGAGGCAACATCATCACGAACGACATCAAGGAGGGCTGCAGCATCATCGAGAAGCAAGCCGAGCAGCTCAAGGTAAAGTTCGGTTCCGCATGGCCCGGAGAAAACAAAGAGAACGAGATTGTTTCGATTCCAGGACTTCGCGGACGTGACCCTAAAGAGATCAGCCTCAAAACGTTGAGCCGAATCATTCACGCGCGAACCACCGAGATCGTGAACGCCGTCTTCACCGAAATCAAGAGCTACGGATACGACCAACCTACCCGCAAACTCATCGCGGGCGTAGTCATCACCGGCGGCGGAAGCCAGCTCAAGCACGTGAAGCAGTTGGTCGAGTACCTCACCGGAATGGACACGCGCATCGGCTTCCCGAATGAGCACCTCGCGACCCTTCCCTCAGATCACGCACTCAATTCGCCGATGTACGCAACGGCCGTGGGTCTGCTCATGAAAGGACTCGACAGCCGCGACGTAGAGGGTTTTGTGAGCGAAACCGCACCTGAATCACTCGAGACAGCCACCGAATTCAGCCCCGCGGCCGCCCAAGCTTTTTGGGACGAGCCGAGCCAGCCCGCAGCCGAAGTGGAATCCCTTGCGGACGCCCACACTACTGAAGAAGTCTACGCCGAAACTGCGGTAGAATCCGCAACGGATGCCGATCCTAAATCGCGCGCCAAAGGCGACTTCTTTAAGCGCTGGGCCGACGGCTTTTTGAAACTCATTGACGACAACGACCTGAAATAATCCCATGGACATCAATCCTTTAGATTTCGATTTACCCAAGCACCGCTCTTCTGCGATCAAGGTTGTAGGCGTAGGCGGCGGCGGCTCGAACGCCGTCAACTACATGAAGAACCAGGGCATTCGCGGGGTGGATTTCATCATCTGCAACACCGACGGCCAGGCCCTCGCCCACAGCCCGGTGGAGACCAAAATCCAGCTTGGCGCGACCCTCACCGAAGGCCTCGGTGCCGGCGCGAACCCCGAAGTCGGCGAGCAAGCCGCCCTCGAGAGCTACGCTGAGATTCAAGCCGCCCTCGGAACCCAAACCAAAATGGTGTTCATCACCGCGGGCATGGGTGGCGGAACCGGTACGGGAGCCGCCCCGATCATCGCCAAAGCCGCGCGCGAACTCGGAATCCTCACCGTTGGCATCGTCACCGCTCCGTTTGCTTTTGAAGGCAACATGCGCCTTCGCCAGGCCGAGCAGGGCGTCGAGCGCCTCCGCGAGCACGTCGATTCGCTGATTGTCATCAACAACAACAAACTCCGCGAAGTCTACGGCAACCTCGGGTTCAAGCAGGGCTTTATGAAGGCCGACGAGGTCCTCTCGACGGCCGCCCGCGGAATCGCCGAAGTCATCACGCACCACTACAGCGTCAACATCGACTTGCGCGACGCCAAAACCGTGCTGCACAACAGCGGAACCGCCATCATGGGCAGCGCCAAAGCCGCAGGCTCAACGCGTGCCTTGACCTCAGTGCGTTCTGCCCTTGACAGCCCGCTACTTAACGACAACCACATTGAAGGCGCCCGCTACGTGCTGCTTCTCATCGTTTCCGGAACCGGCGAGCACGAAGTCACCCTCGACGAAATCGGCGAAATCAACGACTACATCCAAGAGCAAGCCGGCCGTCAAGTCGACATCATCATGGGTATTGGCGAAGACGTGCACCTCAGCGACGCCCTTCAAGTCACCGTCATTGCTACCGGATTCAACGCCACCAACCCGATCGGCATGGTCAAACCCGCCGAACCAGAAAAAGTAGTCTACGAACTCCGCCCCGATTCAAATCCTGGCTCACAGTTCAACCTCTTTGACGAGCCCGTGCGCAGCAGCGTTCCCGTCGAGCCGCAGCAAAGCCCCGTAGAGGTTCCGCTCAGCGAAGCCCACACGGCACCTGAGCCCGCAACAGACATGCCCCTCGTCGAAGCATCCGTGGCCGCCACCGAGCCCATCGCTTGGGAACCCGCAGCCCAAGAGCCCGTAGCCGAAGAGCCAATGGCATTCGAGTTCGCGCCTGTGGAGCCCTTGACCATTGAGCCAGTAGCCGAAGAAGTTGTGCGCGAAGAAATGAGCTTCGAACTTGGCGAAAATCCCGAATGGGCACCCGAGACACCCCTCAGCGAAACCCTCACCTACGACGAAGAGCCCGCCCAGACCATGACCTGGACCTTGGATTGGGACGACGACATCACCGCCGAGGAGCCCATGGCATTTGAGCCAGTGGCCAACGAGCCAGTGGCCAACGAGCCAGAAGCTAACGAGCCAGAAGCCAACGAGCCAGTAGCTTTTGAGCCAGTAGCTAACGAGCCAGTAGCTTTTGAGCCAGTAGCTAACGAGCCAGTAGCCGAGGAGCCAATTCGCAAGACCGTCGGCCTCGACGAACTCTTGGCATTTGAGGCGCAGCTGCGCGGAGACGTTCCGGCACCTATTGTTCCGCAGCCCGAAGCATTTGAAACGTTTGAAGCGATTGCGCCCATTGAAGCGCCGGTTGAATCATCGTTCGATGCACCCATCGCGGAGGCTATTGAATCATCATTCAATGCACCCATCGTGGAGTCTGCTGAGGCATCGTTTGATGCACCCCTCGCGGAAGCCATTGAGACATCGTTTGATGCACCCGCGGAAACCGTTGAAGCGTTTGAAGCCCCAATCGAAGCACCTATGAGCTTTGAAAGCCCCAAGTTTGAGGTTGAATTTGAGGCTCCGGTGCGCAAACAGTCTTCGTTTGAGGCAGCGGCACACGCGGCTGTACCGCAGGTTCCGAATGAAATCCGCGTTGAAGTGCGCCCGATGGTCGCCGAGCGCGAGCCCGTTCAGATCGACCCAGACCGCGACAGCCTCGAGGATACCATGCGCCGCATGGCCCAAGAACGCCGCGCCTACCTGCAGGCCTACAGCCACCGTTTTGGCCAGGCCCAGCAGCGCATTCAGCAAGGCGACATGGACCGCCCGGCATTTGAGCGTCAAGGATGGAACCTCGATGCGTCAACCACCTATTCCAAGGAGCAATCACTTGGCGAACACATGGTTCGCGGCGAAAAGAACGATTTAGAGTTCCGCCCCCACAACTCATTTTTGCACGACAATGTCGATTGAAGCACTTGAAGCTCAGCTAACTGAGGATATGAAAACCGCGATGCGGGCCAAAGACCAGGTTCGCCTGGACGCGGTTCGATCCATTCGCGCAGCTCTTACGACTGAAAAAACCTCTGCAGCCAACCAAGGCAGCCTGAACGAAGCTCAAGCCATAGCCGTGCTTCAGCGCCTCAAAAAGCAGCGCGTGGAGTCTGCCGAAATCTTCAATGCTCAAGACCGCAAGGACCTCGCAGAAGTTGAAGAAGCGCAGTTGGCGGTCATTCAGGGATACCTTCCTGCGGCGCTCGAGGGAGCCGAACTTACCGCGGCGGTACGGGACCTATTGGCCCAGCACGGATTCACCACTGCAGCGCAGTTTGGTCAAGCCATGGGATTGATTTCGAAGGCCCTCGCGGGCCGTGCCGACGGCAAAGCAGTCTCTGCTGAGGTCAAGGCACTGCTCGGCTAGAAACCAGCTACTAGCTGCTATTTACTGGTTGCTGGTTTACCAAAAACCGTAGAGCAGCCGAAGCGACACCACGTCCGCCTTATCGACGGCACTGGTGGGGACGCGCCACAATCCGGCAGAGAGGTTTACCTCGTTGCCCATGTAGTCGTAGCGCACGCCAACCTCTGAAAAGACACCGGTCGAACCGTCGCGCACAAAAGCTGGTCCGATTCCGCTGTTGTTGCGCACCTGACGTGCATAACTGCCGTACCCGAGGTTGACAAAAGCTCCGATGAAGGCATTCGAAGCCTGCGTACTCGCCAAGCCCACCTGCATCGTGGCCGCCAGCGTGTAGTGGTAGCCCAAATTGATTCCGCCAAACTGGGACTGCGCGATACCAAGACCCACCGGAGCCACCACGCCAAACGACATTTCGTCACCCACTGGGAAGGTATAGCGCGGCGCCCAAGTCACCCCATTACTTGCAAACGGCATCGCCAGGGTGCTCAGGTCGAGCCCAATCGCATAATCGTAGCCCACGGCGTGAAACCATTCTCCATCTTTAATTGAATTCTGGGCAGACGCGGCATGCACACCCGCGGCAAGCGCCAAAGCTGAAAGCAATTTCTTCATGAGTCTAAAGGTAGTGCGCGGTACCTTTGCTGCACCGTGCAGATTCCGTTAATCAGTTGGGTTGCCAAGCAATACCGCGCCGCATTTGAAGGCCTCAGCCAAGAGGCGTGGGTGCTCGCCACCGTCATGTTTGTCAACCGCGCCGGAACCATGGTGCTGCCCTTTCTCGGGCTCTACCTGCGCGAGGGTTTGGGCTACAGTCTGGCCGACACCGGCTGGATCATGGCGTTTTATGGCGTTGGATCAATGGTCGGAGCCCTCGCGGGCGGCTCGCTCTCAGACCGATTTGGCTCGTACCGGGTCCAGCAATTCGCACTGTTTACGGGCGCCTTTCTCTTCCTGGGGCTAAGCTTTTTGACGGAATTCTGGTCGCTCGCCATCGGCGTCTTCACGCTCACCTCAGTAGCCGACATGGTGCGTCCCGCGAATTCGTCCGCCGTATTTGAGTACGCCAAAGAGGGCAACGTCACCCGCGCTTTCTCGCTCAACCGAATGGCGATCAACCTCGGATTCTCAGTAGGTCCTGCCGCGGCTGGAATCATTGCCGCTTGGAGCTACCAGGGACTCTTTTGGGCAGACGCCGCGACCTGCGCTGCGGCTGGATTCCTGTTTGTGGGATTTTTTCGCAAGCGCCGCCCTCGCCGCGAACGCGAAGTGGCTGCGCCTGGGCGGTCACCGTACCGCGACCGCGGAGCGCTTGCCTTTTCGGCGCTCGTACTGCTCTTTGCCCTTGCATTTTTTCAATTAGTATCGACCCTTCCCCTCTACTATCGCGATGTTTTTGACCTTGGTGAAGAGCAAATTGGACTGCTGCTCGGATTCAACGGACTCATAATCGTCGCAGTCGAAATGGTCTTTGTCAACTGGGCTCAACACCGAATCGCACCCCGTCACGCCATCGCCATTGGAGTTTTAGTCATGGCCCTTGCTTTTGCGAGCCTTAACTGGGCCTCTGGGCTGCCGGGGCTTTACGCGTCGATGCTCGTGCTCAGCGTATCTGAAATATTGGCGATGCCGTTCATGATCTCGTGGATCACGCTGCGCGCGGGCGACCAGTCCCGCGGACGCTACCTCGGGCTCTACGCCGCGACCTACGCGCTGGGGCACATCTTGGCTCCGCTGCTCGGAACCCGTGTCATCGAACACTTCGGATACAGCACGCTCTACTACGGCGTCGCCGCACTATCCGTGCTCACCGCGATCGGGTTCAGCCAACTACCTCCCGCGACTGCGCGTCAATCACAGCCATAGCGGTCGTATTCACGATTTCTCGAACACTGCATCCCAGCTGGAGCACGTGCGCAGGATAATCTAGGCCCACGAGCAGGGGTCCGACGGCTTCCATTCCGGCCATTGACTGCAGGAGTTTGTATGAAATATTTGCTGAAGACAGACCTGGGAAGACGAATACATTCGGACCATTCCCCACAAGATCGCTGAACGGGAACTGCTCGGCGAGCAAACCGTTGTCTACGGCAAAGTTGGCCTGCATTTCTCCATCGACTGTGAGCGCTGGATCCATCGAGCGAATCAGCTTGAGCGCCTCTCGCATTTTGCGCGGTGTGACTCCGTCGCTCGAACCAAAATTCGAGTAGCTTAACAAGGCAACTCGCGGAACAATGTTCATCTTGCGCACCATTTTTGAGACTTCAAAAACAATCTGCGCGATGCGCTCAGATGACGGATCCTGATTGATCGTCGTATCGGCAAAAAACTTGGGGCCCTGCTTGGTCAGCATCACGTAGACACCGGCCACTGTCGATCCACCCTTTTTGGGTCCGAGGATCTCCATCACTGGACGCACAGCCCGAGTATACTTCACCGTGGCACCGGTCACGTAGGCATCGGCATGACCACTGCGCACCATCATCGGGCCATAGTAGTCGCGGTTAAACATCAGCCGTCGGGCCTCTTCGCGGCCCACCCCACGGCGTTGGCGCATCGCGTACAACGTCTCGGCATACTCGGCTAAATGAGGAGCCGCATTGCTTCGTGGATCAATCATGGGCACGTCTTCTAGTCCCAAGTTGTACTCCTCGATCAAGGCCTTGATCTTGGCGACATCGCCAAGCAGGATGGGCTGGCAAATGCCCTCTTCCATTGAGATTTGGGCGGCCTTAAGAACTCGGTAGTGGTCGGCCTCGTTGAACACCACACGCTTGGGGGCTGACTTGGCCTTCTCGACGGCGAGTCGAATGAACTTGTCGTCGCGTCCGAGACGGCTGCGAAGCTCCTCTTCGTAGGCTTCCCAGTTGGTGATGGGTTTCTTGGCGACCCCTGTCTCCATCGCCGCGCGGGCCACGGCTGGGGCCACGGTGTAAATCAAGCGCGGATCAAAGGGCTTCGGAATGATGTAGTCGGTTCCGAACGACAAATTGCGGCTGCCGTAGGCGAGGTTGACGATTTCGGGTACGGCCTCTTTGGCGAGGTCGGCGATCGCCTTGACCGCCGCGAGCTTCATGGCCTCGTTGATCTTGGTGGCGCGCACGTCGAGGGCTCCGCGAAAGATGTAGGGGAAGCCCAGCACGTTGTTGACCTGATTCGGATTGTCGCTGCGGCCGGTGGCCATAATCAAATCCTTGCGGGTCTTGATCGCGACCTCGTAGTTGATTTCGGGGTCCGGATTTGCCAGCGCAAAGACCACCGGATTGGCGGCCATGGATTTAATCATCTCGGGGCTCAAAATGTTGCCCTTTGACAGACCGACAAACACGTCGGCACCCACAAGGGCCTCGGCCAGCGTGCGGTGTGGGGTGGCGCGCTTGAAGTCCGTTTTTTCGACCGTCAGGTCGTCGCGGCCGTCGTGAATCACGCCCTTTGAATCGCACATAATCAAATTCTCGGGGGTCACGCCCAGCGCCAAGTACAGGCGGGCGCAGCTGATCGCAGAGGCTCCGGCCCCGTTGAACACCACGCGCACCTCGCTGAGCTTCTTGCCGACAATTTCGGTGGCGTTGAGCAGGGCGGCGCCGGTGATGATGGCGGTTCCGTGCTGGTCGTCGTGCATGATGGGAATGTCGAGCTCTTCGCGCAGCCGTTTCTCAATGTAAAAGCAGTCGGGGGCCGAAATATCCTCAAGGTTGACGCCGCCAAACGTGGGCGCCAGAATCTTGACGGTCTCGACAAACTTGTCGGGGTCTTTGGTGTCGAGCTCGAGGTCAAACACGTCGATGTCGGCAAAGATTTTGAAGAGGACGCCCTTGCCCTCCATCACGGGCTTTGAGGCCAGCGGGCCGATGTCGCCTAGGCCGAGTACGGCGGTTCCGTTGCTAATGACCGCGACGAGGTTGCCCTTGGCGGTATAGCGGTACGCATCCTCGGGGTTGGCGGCGATCTCGAGGCAGGGCTCGGCCACGCCTGGTGAGTAGGCAATGCTCAGGTCGCGCTGCGAATTCGAGGGCTTGGTCGGAACCACCTCTACTTTACCCGGGCGGTGCCCTTCATGGTACTCTAGAATATCTCGCTTGCGAATCGGCGTCTTTTTCATAGCTGCAAAGGTCCGTCGAAATTTAACATTCGAGGTGACTTTGGGGACTTAACTTTGGGGTAACAAACGGAATCACCCATTTAATCCGCATTTAACGTGTACACTGGACTGCTCCACAGCCACCGAAGCCTTGCTTACCTCTTTTTGCTCTCGGCCCTCGCGACCGTCGTGCTCGCCTTGGTCAACCGACTTCAAAACAAGCCGACCAGCAAAGCGCTCAACGGACTCACCATCGCCACCCTGGCGCTGGGCCACCTTCAGCTGCTCATGGGCCTTGGGCTCTACTTTGTGGGTCCGTGGTTCGGACTCCTTGCCGAGAATGCCGGCGAGGTCATGCGCACCGCCGAACTCCGCTACTTTGCGGTCGAGCACATCAGCATCAACGTAGTCGGAATCGTGCTCGTCACCGTGGGCCGCTCGCGCTTCAAAAAACTCGAAGCGGACCACCGCAAGCAGCAGGCAGTAATCGCCTATGTCGGCCTGGGACTTTTGCTCATCGCGAGCCGTGTTCCCTGGGACCGATTGTTCTAACTTTGCTGCATGATTGATCGGCGACCCCGCCAAGGCCCTGAGCGCTGTGTGCTCGTAGGGGCCGTAACTCGCCTCCAAGACGAAACCAAGGCAAACGAATACCTCGACGAGCTCCGCTTTTTGGCCGAAACCGCCGGAGCCGAAACCGTCGCCGTATTCTCTCAAAAGCTCGACAAGCCGGACCCGAAACTGTTTCTAGGTTCCGGAAAAATGGACGAAATCAAGGCCTACATTGACGCCGAAGAGGTTGACCTCGTCATTTTTGACGACGAACTGAGTCCGTCGCAGCTCAAAAACATCGAGCGCCTGTTTGAGTGCAAGGTGATGGACCGCACCAACCTCATCCTCGACATCTTTGCCGCTCGGGCCCAGACTTCGTACGCCCGCACCCAGGTCGAACTCGCCCAGTACGAGTACCTGCTGCCCCGCTTGACGCGCATGTGGACCCACCTCGAGCGCCAAAAGGGCGGAATCGGCATGCGCGGCCCCGGCGAAACCCAAATTGAGACCGACCGACGCATCATCAAGCAAAAAATCGCGCACCTCAAAGAGAAGCTGTCGGTCATCGACCGCCAGATGGCCACCCAGCGGGGCAACCGCGGAGCCCTCGTGCGCATGGCCCTAATCGGCTACACCAACGTCGGCAAGTCCACCCTCATGAACGCGCTCAGCAAGAGCGAAGTCCTGGCCGAAAACAAGCTTTTTGCCACCCTCGACACGACCGTGCGCAAAGTGGTGGTAGGAAACCTTCCGTTTTTGCTGACCGACACGGTGGGCTTCATCCGCAAGCTACCGACCCAGCTCGTCGAATCGTTTAAGTCGACCCTCGATGAGGTGCGCGAGGCCGACATTCTGCTGCACGTGGTTGACGTCGCCCACCCCAACTACGAGGACCACATGGAATCCGTGGCCAGCATCCTTCAGGAGCTCGGATGCCAGGACACCCCGCAGATCGTGGTCTTCAACAAGATTGACGCTTGGACGGCTCCGACCGACGACGAGGGCCGCCCCGCCGGAACCCTCGATGAGCTCAAGTCCGCTTGGGCCCGCCGCACCAACGGCCAGTGCGTGTTCATCAGCGCCCTGCACAAAGACCAGTTCGACGCCCTGCGCGAGATGATCTACCGCAACGCGTCGACGATTCACGCGGTGCGCTTTCCGTTTGATACGTTTTTGTACTGATTTCGGCGCGGAACGCTCCGCGCTACCTTTGCCCCATGGACGCCCGCAGCCTCGACTTCGCCCCCGAACACCCGCTCTTTCGCTCGCGACCCATTGAGCACCCCTCTGAGGTGCCCTTTGCCCTCGTGGCCGACGCCGAGGGCCAGATCGAGGAGCACCCCTACCTGCGCTGCATGGGCCGCACCGGCAACGACTTGGTGCCGCTCAGCCCTGAGGACTTTATTCCGCTGCCTGAGGGGTCAGAGTTCTTTGCGCTTCCGGGCCGCCGCCCGCTGGGCTGGAACCCCGAAACCCAGCGCGCCGAGCACCTCGACGGCGACGCCGTGGCCGCCTTTGTCAGCCCCGCGCACACCCAAACCTACCTGGTCGCCTACGAAAAAAAGGGGCCGGCGCCGATCCTTCCGCTCTATGCCTACACGGCCCTGGGCTGGTTCGACGGGCGCTTTTGGACCACCGCTTTGCGCGTCGACCCCGACCTGCGCCAGGACGTCAGCCAGTTTCACGCTCCGATGATCGAGGGCGCGGTAGACCGCATGAAAAAGCGCTTCCCCGACAACCGCCTGGTCGAGCACCTCGCCACGCAGTGCGCCGGGAGCTACCAGTGCCGCGCCGCCCAAAACTTCTTTCTCGAGCGCTGGGAACTGCCGATTCCCTCTTCGCCCGCCTGCAACGCCACCTGCCTGGGCTGCATTTCGCTGCAAGAGGACGAAGACGTGCACAGCGCGCACTTTCGCCTAAAGTTCATTCCCGACCCCCAGGAGAT
>Ga0209550_10000965_pt1 | contig 27820 bp, 25 predicted proteins | sample LauGreSuBDMM15SN_2_FD_187567 | JGI IMG/M metagenome (GOLD analysis project Ga0209550, IMG submission 187567) | Freshwater lake microbial communities from Lake Michigan, USA - Su13.BD.MM15.SN (SPAdes) (version 5) | ecosystem: Environmental > Aquatic > Freshwater > Lake | place: Lake Michigan... | reverse complement strand
TGGCGCATTGTGACTGGTTCGGTAGGCGTTGCACCCCAATTCTTTGAGCAATTTGATGCGGTAATATTGCATATAATCGGGCAAGGCACTGCCCAGTCCAGCGTGATCCTGGTGGTTATTGGTCCCTTGGATTTTGATGGGTTTGTCGTTTAAGAAAAATCCTTTTTCCGCATCAAATTTCACCGTTTTGATGCCCAATCGGGTTTTGGTTTGGTGCACGATTTGATTGCCCATTTTTACCACGGCAAGTACGTTGTACAAATACGGGTCATCCACCGACCATAAGTGGGCGTTAGTTAAGGTGATTTTTTGTTTTATAGTGTTGTTTTTTCGGCCGCCTAGGTTGATTTTTTGCTCCGAAGTTTTAACCAAAACCTTTCCGTTTCGGTCGGTTAAGACGGCATAGACACCTGCTATTGATTTGCTCAACTTGTTGTTTTGTACAGTGGTTTCAATAGTAACTACAGCATTTTTGTCTTTGATTGCTGCGTGAACATACAGTCCGTCTTCGGGAACATGCAGTTTGTTGGTGATGTTGAGCCACACGTGACGGTAAATTCCGGCGCCTTCATAAAACCAACCTTCGGCTTGTGTGGCATCTACGCGAATCACAATTGTATTTTCAGCATCAACATTGATGTAATCGGTTACGTCATAGGAGTTGCCCAAGTATCCACTAAAGTTGATGCCCACATAAAACCCATTGATCCAAATGGTAGCATTTCGGTAGATGCCGTCAAATTGCAATTCAAAGCGATTATCTGCCTCTTTTTTATCCACACTAAAATGCTTTCTGTACCAGCCAATACTGGTTTCGGGATAGGCACTGCCAACCGGTTTATAGCCATGGGAATCCAGCTCGTGCGTGCTTGATTCAACAAATGGAAGTTCAACTACCCAATCGTGTGGCACATTAATTTTACGCCAAGTGGTATCTATAAATTTTGGACTTACCACAGTTGTCTCATACACATTTGATTTATGAAACAAGAGTTTGTTTCCAAAATCAAAGTCTTTATTTGGATTGGCGGCGTGTCCAAAATGAAATCGCCAATCGGCATCGAGACTTATTTTTTGCTGCGCCGAACACAGGCAACTTAGAGCCAAAAATAAAGCAATGATATAGGGTTTACGTAGCTGTTTCATAAGGCATTAATTTTCTTTAAACGCGTTTAGTGCGGGAGAGGGTTTGCCATCGGCTTGCCAGGCGCTCAGGCCATATTGGCTCCAACTTCTGGCGCCTTGGGGTTCCCAATACAACACCCCCAGTCCTTTATTATTGGGCACATTTTTTACCGCCTTGATTGTGGCAACAAGCAATTCGTAGGTGTTTTGCACTTTATAGTCTTCACCGCCCACTTCTACAATCATCACTTCTTTGCCGTAACGTTCGGCCATATCGTTGAGGTTGGCTTGTAAATCGGCGATGGTTTCGGTATAGTCCTTTTTGATCCAATACGGATAATACGACAAGCCAATTACATCGTAGCGCACCTTTTGAGCCGTAGCGTTATCAAAGAATTTTCTAAACTTTTCGTTGTTGTTGCCTTCATCGACATGCACAATTACTTTGATGGTTTGATCAACTGCTTTTACCGCATCAAATCCCTTGTTTAGCAATTGTCCAAGTTGATTCCAGTGGTCGGTACTGCCATCAGGCCAAAGCATACCTCCGGGAATTTCGTTGCCAATTTGCACCCATTCGGGCGTAACTCCAGCTAATTTTAGCGATTGTATCACATCAAATGTGTGCGCATAAACTTCGTTGAGCAGTTCGGGAAAAGCCAAGTTCTCCCATGCTTTAGGCTTGTTTTGTTTGGAAGGATCGGCCCAAGAATCGGAGTAATGGAAGTTAATTAGGATTCGAAAACCCATTTTTTGTGCACGCAAGGCCATCGCAATGGTTTCGGCTTTGCTGCAATGCCCACTGGCTTTATCGTCTGATGGATTTACAAAAACTCGAAGCCGAATGGAATTCATGCCCCGGTCTTTGAGCAATTGCAAGCACTCTTTTGGACGGCCATCGGCATCATAAAAAGTATAGCCCGTAGCTTCCATTTGCGGCAACCAGCCCACATCGGCTCCTTTGGCAAATACTTGAATTGCTTGGGTTTGAGCAAAAATTGGCAAGTAAAATACGGCAATACACAGCACGCTAATCAACCGAACTAGTCCTGTTTTTTTCATGATGAACTAATTAAACACAGCCATAACCGGCAAGGCGTTGAGGTTAAAATCCCATAGGGCTTGGTTTTCAACAGGCGATCCGTTGGTGGCCTGAGTACCACGAAACGCTACCCATTCGCTGCCCCAATACGAAAAACCAATTCCGTTTGTCGAAGATTCTAGCAGCACCCGAATTGCCGTGAGGTAGTTTTTTTGCCCCAAGTTTGATGCGGGATAAGCCGGAATCAATTGGTTACTTAGTCCCATGAGGTTGTTTGTCCAATCATTCCAACCCAAAGTAAATGGGTAGGATGTTTCAGCGATCAGCACTTTTTTGTTGTAGGCCTGACTTAGCTGGTTGATTGTAGTTGACAGAACAGCTAAACTTTGTCCGTGCCAAAGCGGATAATACGACAATCCTATGTAATCATAATCAATGTTTTGCACCTTTGAATAATACCAATTGGCACCCGAATTTCCAGCATAATGCAACATGATTTTGGTTTTAGGCGATTGCGAACGGATTACTCCAACAGCTGCTTGTAGCAACTGGAGGTATTGTGCTTCGTTGGTTGATAATTTGCCTTGGGGGTATAAAAATCCGTCGTTGGTTTCGTTGCCCACTTGGTAAATGTCGGGCTGTATTTCATTTACTACCAAGGCCGTGTAATTGACCACCGCAACTGTCAATTCTGAAAAACTCAAATTGGCCCATTCGGCTGGCTTGCTTTGTGCACCCGGATCGGCCCAGGTGTCTGAATAATGTACCGAAAGCCATATTTTAAAGCCCATTGCTTTGGCGCGCAAAGCCAAGGCTTTTACTTCGGGCAATCCACAATGGCCATCACTTGGGTTTTTCCACAACCGAATGCGTATGGTGTTACAGCCCGCTTTTTTGAGTGTTAGTAAAGCATCTTCGGGCTGGTTGTTGCTTTTGTATACCGTGCCTTCGCTTTCAATTAATGGCAAATACGACATGTCGGCGGCTTTGATTAAACTTTTTGCCGTAATGGGTCGTGTGGGTTTTATGGAGTTGTTAGTGGCTGGATTTTCTGTGTTTGTACACGAAATCAAAAGCATAACAAAAGAAATTCCAAGCAGGATTTTGGTGATTTTCATGAGCTGATTTTTTGAAATTTATAGCAAGTATGTTGTTGGTAACGTTCTCCTTTTTTTAGTACAGCATTCGGAAAATGCGCATGATTTGGCGCATCAGCATAATTTTGTGTTTCAAAACAAATGCCACTACCGGCGTGGTAATGCACGTTTTCTTTTCCAACTATGGCATTGAAGCAATTGCCGCCCACATAGATATGAACAGCAGGTTGATCGGTATACACTTCCATTTGAAGCTCAGTAACGGTACTGCTCAAAGTGGCAGCTACCGAATCATTTTGCCTTAAAACAAAGCTGCTGTCAATTTCTTGGGGGCACTTTTGGGCAGGATCAAATTTAAACGGATGATTGGTCAAGTCGGTAAACAAACCGGTAGGGATGTTATTGGGTGTTGTAGCCACAATTACATCCGAATTGACAAATACGTATTGGTTTTTGAGGTCGGCCTGTTGACCTTCTAGATTGAAATAACTGTGGTGCGTTAAGTTGATGATGGTATCTTCATCGGATGTAGCTTGATAATACAACTGGATCTCGTTGTCATCGGTTAGGGTAAAGCGAAGAGACACCGACATATTTCCAGGAAAATGCTCTTCATTGTTTACACTCAGGTAGGTGAATGTGAGCGAATTTGCGTTTGACGAGGCTTCTTCTTTGGTCCAAACTGCTTGGCTAAAGCCCACAATTCCGCCATGCAAGGCATGTTCATTGTTGTTCTTGTTGAGTTGAATTTTCTTTCCATTCAAGAAAAACAAACCTTGGTTTATTCTTCCTGCATACCGACCAACGGTTGCGCCAAAATAGGGTCGGGCTGGTGAAGCAAATGAGTCGATGTAGTGTTGTAGCGTATCAAAACCCAGCACAACATCAAGTAGTGTTCCATTCTCTAGCGGAATTTTGATGGCTGTAATGGTCGCACCGTAATCGATGAGGTGCAATTCCATGCCGTTTTTATTCACCAACCGATGTTTGTAAACGGGCTTGCCATCGGGCGTAGTCCCAAAAAACTGAGAGGAAGCGAGTGGCTGTGCGTGAGGATTAGTCATCGATTTTACTGGTTTTTATAGAAAACAGAGAGTCAAATATAAGCAAATCATCTTGTAGGTGGAAAAGGCGGTTAAGGAGAGATAAGAGATGGTGCTAAGAAATTACAATTCTGAAATTCCAAACACCAAAATTCTGTAATATAGTATGAACGGCTGTTAGCTGTCAGCCACGAATGCACGAATTGTTTAAATTCCAATTCTGAATTTCCAAATTCCAACAACTATTAAAGCACCACCGAAGACTTCTCCGACCATTGGATTTGGCAGGCTAGTATCAAAAAGGAGAAACTTCCGTAAAGAAACTCGAACTGTTTGACCCGCTTTAGCGAGGGAGTTTTTGAGTTTTAGGAAGTGAGCCTATTTTGATCGCCGAAAATCCCAGGGCTTGATTTTTTGTTTCTTTTTCATCAAGGAAAAAGAAAGGATATGATCAACGAGTGTTGATTGTTGTCCCGAAGCTTCGGAATGAATTAAGATGTAATCTAAGAAACACTGTAAACGGTCAACCGTTAACTTACAACTTATAAAACACACCCCCAGCCCCTCTCAAGAGGGGAGTTTGGCGAAGTATACTAAGAACGGCTGTTAGTTATTAGCCACGAATGCACGGATTATAAAAATTCCAATTCTGAAATCCCAATCCCGAGGCTTCGGGACCAAACTGCGGCTTTGATACTGAATTTTTCAATCATTCAATTTTTCAATCATTCAATCTTCTATACCAATTTTCAAATCTCCAAATTTTCGAATTTTCAAATCCCAAAACCTCCCGCTCTTTCCCTATCTTTACACCCCATGAAACTACGCCCGATACACCAAGGTCCTTTGTTGGAATTTTACGCACCCGATTATTCGACGGCGATTGATTTGCCGTATATCGACGCGGGTTTGCGGGCGGGATTCCCTTCGCCGGCCGATGATTTTATTGAGCTGCGCATTGACATCAACAAAGAATACATCAAAAATCGAGACACTACTTTTTTTGCCCGAGTAAAAGGAAATTCCATGGTGAATGCGGGCATTTTTGACGGCGATTTGCTCATCATCGACAAAAGTTTGGAGCCGCAAAACAACAAAATTGCCGTGTGCCAAATAGACGGTGCCTTTACCGTGAAACGCATCAAAATTGAGCAAGACGTGGTTTGGCTCATTGCCGAAAACGAAAATTACCAACCCATTAAGGTTACGCCCGAGAACGAACTCATGATCTGGGGAATTGTAACCGCTTCGATCAAGAAATTTTAATGTTTGCCCTGGTTGATTGCAATAACTTTTATGCCTCGTGCCAACGCGTGTTCGAGCCGCATTTGTTGGGAAAGCCCGTCGTGATTCTTTCCAACAACGACGGTTGCGTGATTGCCCGATCAAACGAAGCCAAAGCGCTAGGCATTCCCATGGGTGCGCCTGCCTTTGAGTACAAAAAGTTGTTCGAAGAGCAGCAGGTGTTTGTCTATTCGTCTAATTATGCGCTCTATGGCGACATGAGCAGCCGCGTGATGAATTTATTGGCCACCTTTTCGCCCGAAATTGAGGTCTACAGCATAGACGAAGCCTTTTTGAAGTTTAAGGGATTTGAGCACTATGATTTGGAATCCTACGGCAAACAAATACAACGCACCGTAACCAAAGGCACGGGAATCCCCATTAGCGTAGGGTTTGCACCCACCAAAGCGCTGGCCAAAGTAGCCAATAAAATTGCCAAAAAATTTCCCGATCGCACGCAAAGTGTCTATGTGATTGACACCGAAGACAAACGCATCAAGGCCCTGAAGTGGACCAAAATAGAAGACGTTTGGGGCATCGGACGGCGGCATGCCAAACGACTCCAGCGCCTCAACATTACCAATGCCTACCAATTTACGCAACTGCCCGACGCCTGGGTGCGCAAAGAAATGGCCGTGGTAGGACTCCGACTCAAACGCGAATTAGAAGGAAAACCGTCGCTCGATTTAGAGAAAATAAGTGCCAAAAAAACAATTGCTACCACCCGTTCGTTCGAAAAAATGCACAGCAAATTGCCCGACATTGCCGAACGCGTGGCCACATTTACCGCCGCCTGTGCCGAGAAATTGCGCCGACAAAACAGCCATTGCAACCTGATTATGGTATTTATTCGCACCAATGGTTTTCGGCAAGACCAGCCGCAGTATTCGCGCAACATTGTAATCCAAACCGATTTCCCCACCAACTCGACCATTGAGCTCAACCACCACGCGCAAATTGGGCTGAAGGCCATTTTTAAGGAAGGCTATCAGTACAAAAAGGCGGGCGTAGTGGTTATGGGACTCACGCCCAATGCACACACCCAGCTGTCTTTGTTTGACGCATCCAATCCCAAACACTTGCCGTTGATGGCAGTGGTGGATAAACTCAACCGAAGCTACGGAATCAACAAAGTAAAATTCGCCTCCCAGTCGCTGGGCCGACAATGGAAAATGCGCCAAGAAAAACTCTCGCCGCGCTACACCACTTCATTTGCTGAAATCATTCAAATTAAGCTGTAAGCTTTTCGCCACGAATGCACAGATTAGAAATTCCAATAACGAAATTCCAATCCCGAAGTTTCGGGACCAAAATTCAGTTGTATATTAAGAACGGCTGTTAAGCGGGAAGCGGGAAGCGGGTCCCGAAACTTCGGGATTGGAAGTTTTGCGAAGTATACCAAGAACGGCTTTTTGCTGTAGGCTTTGAGCCACGAATGCACGAATTAAAGAAATTCCAATCCCGAAGCGTCGGGACCAATATCAATAATAGTACCTCCGAAGACTTCTCCGACCATAGGATTTGGCAGGGCCGGACCCACTAGGTGAAACTTCCGTGAAGAAACTCGAACTGTTTGAGGCGTAAGCCGAGTTTTTGAGTTTTAGGAAGTGAGCCACTAGTGGATGGCCGAAAATCCCAGGTCTTGATTTTTTGTTTCTTTTTCATCAAGGAAAAAGAAAAGAAAAATACTTGATTAACCAATAAACACACCCCCAGCCCCTCTCGAGAGGGGAGTTTTGCGAAGTATACCAAGAACCGCTGTTTGCTGATAGCTGTCAGCTGATAGCATTTAGCCACGAATGCACGAATTATATAAATTCCAATGATTAAATTCCAATCCCGAAGCGTCGGGACCAAACGGTGTCTTCAAGACAAAATCTTTCAATCTTTTAATTCTTCAATCATTCAATCTTCCAGACCCACAACTGACAACCGATAACAGACAACCGAGAACCGCCAACCAAATAAATCAGTATCTTGCGGGCCCAATACGTTACTAGCTTTATGTTTTTTAATTCCTTGGCGTTTGCGCTTTTTTTACCGCCGGTTTTTGCCTTGTATTGGTGGCTGTGCGCCAAATCAGTGGCCAAGCAAAACGCCCTTTTATTGCTCACCAGCTATGTATTTTACGCCTGCTGGGATTGGCGATTTCTCTTCCTGCTGTTGTTTTCTACTTTTTTGGATTATTTTACCGGTTTGCAAATACACCAAAGTGAGCGTGTCGCCAAAAAACGGTTCTGGTTTTGGCTGAGCATAGGTGTCAATTTGGGCTTTTTAGGCCTGTTTAAATACTACGATTTTTTTGCCGTTTCCTTTGCCGAATTGTTTCAAGGATTTGGCTTAAGCGTGAGTCCCTTTTTATTGAAATGGTTGTTGCCCGTGGGAATCTCTTTCTATACTTTTCACGGTTTATCCTATGTGATTGACATCTACAAAGGCCGCATTCTCGCCGAGAAAAACCCGGTAGACTATGCCCTTTTTGTGAGTTATTTTCCGCTATTGGTGGCTGGCCCCATAGAACGCGCTACGCATTTGTTGCCGCAAATTAAACAAACCCGCAAATTTTCGTTTTCCCAAGCCCAAGAAGGCGTGTACCTGATTGTATGGGGATTGGTCAAAAAAATTGTCATCGCAGACACCTGCGCCACCTATGCCAACGCCATTTTTGACCATGCCGATTCGGTCAATACGCTATCGTTAGCCCTGGGAGCAGTGTATTTTGCGTTTCAGATTTACGGCGATTTTTCGGGCTATTCCGACATGGCCATTGGGATTTCCAAATTGTTTGGCTTAGAGCTGTTGCGCAATTTTAACTACCCGTATTTCTCCCGCGACATTGCCGAGTTTTGGCGTCGATGGCACATTTCGTTGTCGAGTTGGTTTCGGGATTATGTATACATTCCGTTGGGCGGAAGCCAAGGAGGCAAATGGATGCAATTGCGTAATGTATTTGCCATATTTATCTTGAGTGGGTTTTGGCACGGCGCCAACTACACCTATTTGTTTTGGGGATTTTTGAATGCGCTGTACTTTTTGCCTTTGTTGTGGCAACAAAAAAACCGCGCCAATCTAGAAAGCAGCAAACTGCCGTGGAACCTGAGTGGCCTGCGCATTGTGCTCAACATACTCGCAACTTTTGCACTTACCTGTATAGCCTGGGTGTTTTTTCGAGCCAAATCCATGACCGTGGCTTGGGACTATTTGTATCGCTTGGCAACCAACGGAAATTGGAATTCCGAATTTTTGGCTAACCGCCGTTATAATTTTGAATTGCTTTCCTTAATTGTATTGTTTGTGGCTGTCGAATGGCGTCACCGCAACCAAATGCAGCCCATTTCGGGAAAATACGCCTGGCTCAAACTGGGCTTGTGCTTTGCCGCCTTGTTGGCCTTGGGCACCTATTCTGATTACAAATCATTTATCTATTTCCAGTTCTAATGAAGTCTTTTTTGCGCTATATTGGTTTTGCGTTGTTGCTGCTTGTGGGCATTGCCGTGCTATTGGACGTGGTGTATACCGATATTTATTCCCTAGCTAAAGACCGCTGGAAGATGGAATACGTGCTGCATACTCCGGCACAACAGTATGACGTAGTGATTTTGGGTTCCTCCCGAGCCAATAATCATTTTGTGCCTGAACTGTTTGAAAAACAGGGACTCAAAACGTTCAATTTTGGCATGAGCGGCTCGCATTTGTTTGAAGACGCTTTGTTGTTGGAGCTTTTGATCGAACAAAAAAACAGCATCAACTATGTGCTTTTGGAAGCCGATTTAAACCTGAGCAACGAAAAAAGAGACGAAGGCACCACGGCGCGCTATTTGCCTTATTTGCGCAGCAATTCTACCATTAGATCACATTACCAAAATGAACCCGAATTTCCCTATTGGTATTACCTTCCGTTTTACCGGTACATGGCCTTCGAATCGCAGATAGGCTTCCTCGAATTGATGAAAACTGTTGCCCACGAACCCTCTTCTTCTTTGTCCAATAAAGGGTATTATCCGTTGCCTTCGCACAAAAAAGGGAATATGAAAAACGACTACCGCGCGCTTAAATTGCGGCCCAATCGCTACTACCAACAGATCAAAAAATTGTGTGCGCAACACCACATTCGGCTCATTACCGTAACCACGCCGGTATGTGAAAACGTGAAAGGCATGGCGTATTTTGAGAAAGTAACTCAATTGTATCCCGAAATACACAACTGCGAAGATTTTGTGAATCAAGACCGTTATTTTTCTTCCTGTGGCCACCTCAATGATGCGGGGGCTCGCTTGTTTACGCAAAAAATTATCAGCAAATTCTTCCCTAAAAAATAGTTGTCAAGTCACACAAATACGGGAAACGCAATTCACGGCAACTAAGCCATTTATTTTCTTATTTTTGCCCTTTAATTTATCCCATGGAGAAAATTATTTCCTATCCCTTGTCGCTTGTGGCGATGGTTTTATTTCTCATCACTTTGTTGGTTTTTCATCCTCTACAATGGATCTGCCTGAACGTGTTTGGCTACCAAGCGCACAAAAAAAGCGTAGATTATTTGAATTTTTTATTGCTGCGCATCGCCCATTTGTTGGGCACGCGATATAAAATTGAAAACAGGGAATTGTTGCCCAAAGGGGTGCCACTCATCTTTGTAGCCAATCACCAAAGTTTATACGACATTATTGGGCTCATCTGGTTTACGCGCCGTTTTCACCCCAAATTTGTGAGCAAAAAAGAATTAGCCAGAGGCATTCCGAGCGTGTCGTTCAATTTACGTCATGGCGGCTCCGCGGTTATCGATCGCAAAGACCCGAAACAAGCCATTCCCGAGATTAAAAAATTGGGCGAATACATCGAAAAACACCACCGAACTGCCGTTATTTTCCCCGAAGGCACCCGCAGCAAAACGGGAGTTCCCAAAGAATTTGCCCAAAGCGGCTTGAAAATTTTGTGCAAATATGCGCCTTCATCCTTTGTGGTTCCCATCAGCATCAACAACTCGTGGAAATTTGTAAAATATGGATTTTTCCCTTTTGGTTTGGGAAATCGTATTATCTTTACCCTCCACGAGCCAATTCCTGTAAAAGATTATTTGTTTGAGGAACTCATGGTTCGCACCGAAAGCACCATAAAAAAAGCAATAAACGAAGTAAAGATTTAAAGCCAAGCGCCAAATTTTTATCAAAAAAACGCAAGCATGTCTATAAAAAACATTCGTCTGGAAGTGATGCAATTTCTAGAAAACAAAGTCGAAGGGTTCATGGATCAATACTTGATTCCCGTGGAAAAAATTTGGCAGCCGTCTGACTTTTTACCCAATTCTGAAAGCGAAACCTTCTTTGAAGAAGTGAAAGAATTGCGCGAATTGGCCAAAGATTTACCGTATGATTTCTGGGTAGCTATGGTGGGTGACACCATTACCGAGGAAGCCCTTCCCACCTACGAATCTTGGTTAATGGACGTGGATGGCGTAGACAATGTGGAGCGCAATGGCTGGGCAAAATGGGTGCGCCAATGGACCGGCGAAGAAAACCGCCACGGCGATATGCTCAACAAATACCTTTATCTTTCTGGACGTGTTAACATGCGCGAAGTAGAAATGACTTCCCAACACCTCATCAACGACGGCTTTGACATTGGAACCGGACGTGATCCGTATAAAAACTTTGTGTACACTTCGTTTCAAGAATTGGCTACCTATGTTTCGCACAACCGCGTGTCGCAAATTGCTAAAAGTTATGGCGACCACAAATTGGCCAAAATGTGCAAAATGATTGCCGGAGACGAAATGCGTCACCACCACGCTTACTCCGAATTTGTCACTCAAATTTTCAAGATAGATCCAAGCGAAATGATGATGGCTTTTCTCTATATGATGAAGCTAAAAATTACTATGCCGGCCGTGTTTTTGAGAGAATCAGGAGAAGCAATGGGCTCTGCCTTTGAGCAATTCTCGAATTCTGCCCAACGCATTGGCGTCTATACTTCACAAGACTATGTGGAGATTTTACAAAAACTCATCGAAAAATGGGAAATAGACAAAATGACGGGCCTCACCGACGAAGCCGAAAAAGCCCGTGATTACTTGATGAAATTACCCGATCGCATGGCTAGAATTGCCGAACGTTTGGTAATTCCACCTGATCCGTTTGTATTCAAATGGGTACAACCGGCCATCATTAGCTAATTGTACTACATTCTAATTCTAATCCAAATGTTGCTGTTTGATTTCCTTCAAATAGCAACATTTTTCACTTCTAAAACAACCCTATGGTCGAATCAACCTTAGTGAATGACACCATTCGTTTTGTAAAAAAACAACTCGAAGCTGCCGAAGGCGGACACGATTGGTTCCATATTGAGCGCGTGTACAAATTGGCCCTGCGCATTGCCCAGAACGAGGCCGATGTAGATGTATTGGTGGTGCAATTGGCTGCTTTGCTGCACGACATTGCCGACAGTAAATTTCATGGTGGTGACGAATCCATCGGACCGCGTTTGGCACACGAATTTCTATCGGCCCAACAATTGCCCGAAGCCCAATTGGCTCATGTTATTGCTATAATTGAAAACATATCGTTTAAAGGCGGAAACGAAGTCCAAGGTTTTTTCTCCAAGGAACTGGCTGTGGTACAAGACGCCGATCGATTGGATGCCATTGGCGCCATTGGCATTGCCCGCACCTTCAATTACGGCGGATTTAAAAACCGTGCGCTGTATAATCCGGCCATTCCGCCCGATTTACAGCTAAGCAAGGAAGCATATAAAAAAAGCACAGCGCCCACTTTGAATCATTTTTACGAAAAATTGTTGCGTCTCAAAGACTTAATGCACACCGAAACCGCGCGTGAACTAGCGGCCGAACGCCACCAATTTATGGAACAATTTCTCTCCCGGTTTTATGCCGAATGGGAGGGGGAAGCATAAAAAAAGAGGACCTCAAGTCCTCTTTTTTATTAAGCTAGTCTTGCGCTTACAAGCTCACGCGCAACAATTGTTTTATCTTTCCTTTTCTACCAATGAAAAATACAGATTCTTTGGTTAAAGCTCCGTCAGATTCCATGTAAAGGGGTTAAAATAAATAATGGATTAATTTCCCTGAAATTCAGGTTTTCTTTTTTCTAAAAAAGCGGTGGTGCCTTCTTTGAAGTCGGCGGTGCCAAAGCAGGTTCCAAACGAGGCAATCTCGGTGGCAAAGCCATTTTGATCTTTGGCAAAATTTGCATTCACTGCGTGTATGGCATGGCCAATGGCGACAGGAGAGTTTTTAGCAATTTTAGCGGCCAAGGTTTGACTAAGTTCCAATAACTGATCTATCGGAACCACGTGATTTACCAAACCACAAGCCAGTGCTTCGTGAGCCGTGAGCATGTTGGCAGTAAGGATGAGTTCCATGGCGCGGCCTTTGCCTACCAATTGCGGCAAACGTTGGGTTCCGCCATAGCCGGGAATTACACCCAAAGTCACTTCGGGCAAGCCCATTTTGGCGTTGTCGGATGCAATCCGAAAATGGCAGGCCATGGCCAATTCCAATCCGCCGCCCAGCGCAAATCCATTAATGGCGGCAATAACGGGAGTAGTTAAATTTTGGATAAAATCAAAGACCAATTCCTGACCTTGCGCAGCCAATTCGCTTCCTTGGGCTACAGAAAAATCGGCAAATTCTGAGATGTCGGCGCCCGCAACAAATGCTTTTTCGCCAGACCCCGTGAGGATGATTACGCGCACGGTTTTCTCTGTTTCTAAAGCTTTGAATGCTTCGTGCAATTCGCTCAAGGTGGCTTTATTGAGCGCGTTCAATTTGGTAGGACGATTAATCGTAACTACGGCTATCGAATCGGTTTGGGAAACTAAGATATTTTCGAACAACATATTCAGAAATTAGGAATTTAGAATCGGTAAGGAAACCGTAAATGAAGTTCCATTACCCAATTCGGTGGCAAAAGTAATCGTTCCTTTGTAATTTTCAATGATGTTTTTAATAATTCCTAGGCCTAATCCCATTCCGCTACTTTTGGTGGTAAACTTGGGCTCAAAAATATAGGGGATATCTTGCTCTTCTATACCCACTCCATTGTCTGTAACGGTAATTTCAACATCCGTTCCTTGGCGGGCTACAGTAACCACCACCCATTTTTTTTCTTGAAATTCAGGAATTGATTGGATGGCGTTTTTCACCAGATTGGTCAAGATTCGGATGAGCTGGGTGCGGTCAATTTTGGCAATAATTTCTTTTTCTGAGCAGGCAAACTGCACGTATTCTTCATTAAAAATATCTAGAGCCAATTCTACCACTTCGACCACATTTAAGGTTTCATTTTGTTGGGCAGGCATCGTCGCAAAGTTGGAGAAAGCCGAGGCCACTGCACTCATGGTGTCAATTTGCTGAATCAAGGTTTCGGAATAATCGCGCACTTTTTGACGCAATTCGGAGTCATTCGGATCAAATTTGCGCTGAAAACTTTGTACCGTGAGGCGCATGGGTGTGAGCGGATTTTTGATCTCGTGGGCCACCTGTTTGGCCATTTCGCGCCAGGCATCTTCCCGTTCACTTTGGGCCAATTTTACCGCGCTTTCTTCCAGTTCGTCGACCATGCCGTTGTAGGCCCGAATGAGCAAATTGATTTCCTTGCTGTTGGCTTCCAAGACAATTTTCTCGTTCTTTTGGGTGAGGCTTGTTTCGCTCAATTTATCGGAAATCGTTTTCAAGGATTGGGTAATGTAGGTCGATAGAAAATAGGCCAAGCCAAAAGCAATTACCAACATAAAGGCATACACTTGCCCCAATTTGAGAAGGAAATTTTGCAGTTCGCGCTCGTAAAAGCCGTCGTCTTCTACATAGGGAATGTTTAGAATGCCCAAGGGCTTAAATTTGGCGTCTTTGATTTGGCTGTAGGAAGATCGGTTTTTTACTCCGTTGATGCTCTTAATGTTTACATACCGCTTGTCTATCGAAGACTGCACAAGCTTAATTATGTACTTGGGAATAGGTGGCGCGTCTTTATCCACTGAAAAGGAAGCCTTGGATGATTTGAGCAATTTGCCGTTCAGGCTGTAAATATTGATTTCGAGGTTGTGAATTTGAGACAACTCGTGAATTTTGTCTTTAAAAATATAACGCAAATTACTTGTAGATAGGGCATATTTGGTGTTGGCTAGCACATAATTAATGTGTTCTTTAATAGCCGATTCTTTGCGTTCTAAGCGTTCTTGGTGGTAATCTTTGGCTTCGTTTTTAAACTGAATGATCGAGATGGACGCCATTAAAATAGAGGCAATAAGTATCAGTACAATCATGGATAAAAATATCCGCAACTGTAGGGAAACGTGCTCCAGCTTTAAGATTCCAGCCATAGCTTTTTTAGGAATTTCGTTCTCTTATTTTTTTGTAAAACCGGAAACCCAACATGATTAATACTGAAAATAAAACAATTCCAATCACTCCGTAAATCCAGTTGACTGCGTTTTTCAGGATAACTAAAAACACAACGGCAAATAAAATAAGGGTAGCGCCCTCATTCCACAGGCGCATAAAATTAGAACTAAATTTCACATCGCCTTGTTGCAATTGCACAAAATACCGGTGACAAATAAGGTGGTAGACATACAACAGCAGCACAAAGCCCAATTTGACATGCATCCACGGTTGTGTGAGCCAAGCTTTTCCTAAATCGGTAAAAAACAACATCCAGTAGGCAAAAATGCTGGCCAAAACAGCACTTGGCCAAGTGATAATGTACCACAAACGGTATTCCATGAGCTGGTATTGTTTGCTTAATATTTCGCGTTCGGGTGATGCTTTTTCCTGGGCTTCTGCATGGTAAATAAAAAGCCGTACGATGTAAAACAAACCGGCAAACCAGGTGATCACAAAGATGAGGTGCAGTGATTTGAGGTAGTTGTAGAGTTCCATATTGCTTCGTTTACAGTTTTAAGTTTACAGTTTGCCAAAAAAGATCCAAATTGGAATCGAATGAAACTTCATTTTACAAACCTGTTAGCATCGATTATTTAGCCCAATCGGTGATCCAGTTGGCGACTACTTGGCACCACTCTTCTTCGTCGTTAAGGCAAGGAACCGCCATAAATTCTTCTCCACCGTGGTGCAAAAATTGTTCGTTGGCCTCCATGGCAATTTCTTCTAAGGTTTCCAAACAATCGCTCACAAAAGCAGGGGTAACCACCGCCAATTTCTTGATGCCTTTTTCGGGCATTTTGTTTATTTCGACATCGGTATACGGGGTGAGCCATTTGTCACCGGCCAAGCGCGATTGAAAGGTTTGGCTGTATTTGCCTTCGGGAATGCCCAATAATTCTACAACTTGTTTGGTGGTTTCATAACATTGGTGGCTGTAACAAAATTCGTGTGCCGGCGAGGGCGTTGCGCAACAGCTGCGGTCCATTTTGCAATGGGATTTAGTCACATCGGTTTTGCGAATATGTCGTTTGGGAATGCCGTGGTAGGAAAACAACAAGTGGTCGTAGTCAAAGCCTTTTAAGTGGTTTTGTATAGATGTGGCTAATGCCTGAATGTAATCGGGTTTGTTGTAAAAGGCCGGAACGATGGTGAACGTCATTTCGGGGAAATACTGCTTGCGTAACTCTTCGGCCAAGACCAAAATAGTAGTGGTAGAGGCCATGGCGTGTTGCGGATACAGCGGAAAAAGCATCACCTCGGTAACTCCTTTGTCTTTGAGTTCTTGCAATCCTTTTTTGATGGTAATCGTGCCGTAACGCATGGCCAAGGCAACGGGAATGTTAACTTTGGCCGCTACCTTTTGGTGCATTTTCTTAGAGATCACAATCAGTGGTGATCCTTCGTCGGTCCATATTCGGGCATAGGCCTCTGCCGATTTTTTGGGACGGGTATTCAAAATAATGCCGCGCACCAAAAGCGCACGCAACAAATAGGGCACATCGATTACAAATTTATCCATTAAAAATTCATCCAAATAGGGCTTCACGTCTTTGGCAGTTGGACTTTCTGGCGAACCCAGATTGACTAATAGTACTCCTTTCATGCGTATAATTTTTGTTAGCTAACCGCGTTTGCTATACGGTTACATTAATTGATAATATGTATTTTTTGGGCGTAGTGCCAAATTTTTTCTTGAAGGCAGCGATAAAATGGCTCCCAGTACTGTAGCCAATTTTCAGGCTCACTTCGTTAACATTGTAGGAGCCTGTGTCCAACAATCGGCGGGCGTAATCCATTTTGTAATCAAACAGAAAGCCATAGACCGTGTCGCCATATATTTGTTTGAAGCCCATTTTGAGTTTTTTCAAATTTAAGCCTATCTGATCGGCGAGCTCTTGTAATCCGGGCGGCTCGGCTAAGTTGGCCAAAATAATTTCCTTGGCTTTGCGAATTTTGAGCACGTTTTCTTCGTCAATTAAAAAAGGACATTGCTCGGCATCGGGGTCTTCGGTTCTATTAAAATACAAACTCAACAACTCGTAGCCTTTGCCTTTGTAGTATAGACTTTTGATCGAGGGGTTTAAATTATAATGAAACAACTGACTGAGTACAATGGCCATCGAAGGACTGATGTCGCTCTCGGTATAGTATTTTTTATCTTTGTTGTCTTCACTCAAAAAAGGAATATAATCGGCCTCATTCGAAAACAAGGCGTGAAATTTTTTGATGGAGATAACCACCGAGATCACCCAAGACGATGGCGCTATTTCTAAGTGCAACGGGAGTTCCTTTTGCGGATTATACAACAACAACGCTTTTTCATCTTTGAGGTTTAGCGCGTAGTTGCCGCTATTAAAAATAAACTTGGCCTTGCCTTTAATACCAAAATGAAACTGAATTAATCCCTGTTCAATTTCCCGTTCAACATGATATAGTTCGTCTGAATCATTTTGAAATCGGATGAGGGTAAAATCATGTTCAATGGCAATTACTTCTTGTGAACCCATAGCGATATATTTTTTTTAAAGCACAAAACCTTGATTCGTTCTTTTATTTAGAGTTATTCTATATAACCTACTCTAAAAGGCCTAATTTCCTTGCAAATTTAAAAGAAAATACGAGCTATTGTTCAATAGTGTCCAAAATTTCGTTCAGCGTTCTAAAAAGTACTTTGAGCGTTGTTTTTATCAAAAGGCTAGCCCTAATTTTGTTGAAGCATTTTGATTAAATGATTTATGGAAATTATACACCAAACAAAATTTACTACTTTTTACGCGGTTGGATTGAGCTATAAAAAAGCAGATGCAGAAACTAGAGGAAAATTTAGTTTAGACGCCCCAGCAAAAGAACAACTTTTATTACAAGCTAAAAAGGAAGGAATTGAAGCCCTTATTGTAACTTCTACCTGCAACAGAACCGAAATCTACGGATTTGCACAACACCCCTTTCAACTCATCAAATTACTTTGTGAAAACAGCCACGGTACAGTGGAAGATTTTCAAAAAGTGGCGTTTGTATTCAAAAACCAAGAAGCAGTCAATCACATGTTTCGCGTAGGAACCGGATTGGATAGCCAAATTTTGGGAGATTTTGAAATCATCAGCCAACTCAAAATAGCCTTTTCAGAGAGTAAAGCCATTGGTTTGGCCAACGCCTATTTGGAGCGATTGGTGAATGCCGTGATTCAAGCCAGTAAAAAAATTAAAACTGATACCGAGATTTCTTCTGGCGCCACTTCGGTTTCGTTTGCTTCTGTGCAATACATCATTAAAAATGTAGCCAATATCGGATCAAAAAACATATTGCTATTTGGGACGGGTAAAATAGGCCGAAACACCTGCGAAAATTTGGTTAAACACACCAAACACGAGCAAATTACCTTAATCAATAGAACCAAAGACAAAGCCGAACGCTTGGCCCGCAAACTGAATGTAATCGTAAAAGATTATGCCGATTTGCAATTGGAATTGCAAAAAGCCGATGTTGTAGTCGTGGCCACTGGCGCTCAAAATCCTACCATTGATAAAGCCATCCTCAACCTGAAAAAACCCTTGTTGATCTTGGATTTGTCAATCCCGAAAAACGTACACGAAAATGTGCAAGAATTGCCTGGAGTTCGCTTGGTGCATATGGATCATTTGTCACAAATGACAGACGAAACGCTAGAAAATAGAAAACTACACATTCCGGCAGCCGAAGCAATTATAGAAGATATCAAAAGCGAATTTATGGATTGGACCAAGCAACGCAAGTTTGCTCCAACTATTCATGCCTTGAAGCAGAAATTGAATTCTATCAAAGAAGGCGAATTAACTATTCAGCGTAAAAAATTGGACAATTTTAACGAAGATCATGCCGAGATAATTAGCACACGCATTATCCAAAAAATCACCAACCATTTTGCCAATCACTTAAAAGACGACGATACTTTGGTCGATCAGAGCATTGAGTGGATTGAACGCATTTTTCAACTCGAATCGGTTTCAAAATAACAGACTGCACAGCAGCTACACGGGCAAAAGATGGCGGATAAAATTATACGAATAGGAACGCGAGACAGCGAATTGGCATTATGGCAAGCGCATACAGTTCAACAACAACTTCACGATTTAGGCTATAAAACTGAAATTGTCGCAGTAAAATCCCAGGGCGATATTCTCCTGGACAAACCCCTTTACGAATTAGGAATCACCGGAATTTTCACCAAAACCTTAGACATCGCGATGCTCAATGGAGTGGTAGACATTGCCGTACATTCCATGAAAGACGCTCCTACCGCATTGCCCACAGGTATCGTGCAAGCCGCTGTTTTGGAACGCGCCAATGTAGCCGACATTTTGGTGCACAAAGGCAATCTTCCTCTATTGGGACAAGCCGCTACGATTGCCACCGGGAGTTTGCGTCGACAGGCGCAGTGGCTCAATAAATACCCGAGTCACAGCGTAGTCGATTTGCGCGGCAACGTGAATACGCGCTTGCAAAAACTTACAGACAACGAGTGGAACGGGGCTGTTTTTGCTGCCGCAGGCTTGGAACGTTTGGGATTTATGAGCGATAAAACAATCAAAAGCCCAACTTTTGAAGGGATTGGGGAGGCTTTAGATTGGATGATTCCCGCTCCTGCCCAAGGCGCAATGGTTGTCCTGGCAATGGCCAATGATGCTTTTGTAATAGACGCTTTGTCGCAACTCAACCACATTGAAACCGAGATTTGCACCCACATCGAACGTCAATTTTTGCGCACCTTAGAAGGCGGTTGTACGGCTCCCATTGGCGCTATAGCTACCTACAACGAAGAGGCGAACACCTTTAATTTTACGGGAGTTTTATTGTCAATTGATGGGAAACAAAAATTGGAAATTCATAAAACAGTCGACGTTTCCCAATGGAAAAAATTGGGCTATGAGTTGGCACAAGAAATTATAGCCGCTGGTGGGACATCCCTGATGGCGGAAATTAAAAAATCGTTGCAGAAACTCCCCTCTTGAGAGGGGCTGGGGGTGTGTAAAATGAAAAGAAAAATAATACCATATAATCCAAAACTAAAAGAATTAGCTAGAGAATTAAGAAATAATAGTACAAAAGCTGAAATAATTCTTTGGTTAAAATTAAAAAACAAGCAGATATATGGATACGATTTTCACAGACAAAAACCAATAGATAATTATATCGTTGATTTTTTTTGTCACGAATTAATGTTAACAATTGAAGTAGATGGTTATTCCCATCAATTTGAAGATGTCTATGTTAAAGATATTAGTAAAGAAAATAAACTAAATGAATTTGATATTTCAGTAATTCGATTTACAGATGATCAAGTTTTAAAAGACATGGAAAATGTGCTAAGGGCAATTGAATTTTATATTGAAGAATATGAAAAACACACCCCTAACCCCTCTCAAGAGGGGAACTAGAGACAAATAATGAAAAAAGAAATCTACATACTTTCAACCAAATCCCTTTTCCCAGAGCAAAAGCAAATCCTGCTTGATGCCAATATTGCAGTAGAAGAGGTAGATTTTATCACAACAAAATCAATCGATTTTGAATTAGGGAAGGTGTATGATAATTTGATTTTTACCAGTCAAAATGCCGTGGAAGCGGTGTTACAACATCCCAATTGCGACCAACTAAAAAGCAAAAATGTGTTTGCTGTGGGGATGAAAACCAAAAGTCTCTTAACAGAAAACGGATTTAATGTAGTGGCCTACACAGGTTACGCCGCCGATTTGGCCGAAATTATTTCACTGGTTTACAGCAAAGAAAGCTATACCTTTTTTTGCGGAAACTTGAGGAGAGATGAATTGCCCAATACCCTAAAAGAAAATAGCGTTTTGTATAATGAAATTGAAGTATACAAAACCGCCCTCACGCCCCAAAAAATGAAACAGCAGCCCGATGGGATCCTTTTTTTTAGTCCATCAGCCGTGGAGAGTTACTTGAAATTGAATTCAATAAATGATGAATTGTGTTTTTGCATTGGCGAAACAACTGCAGAAGCGCTAGTCCCGAAGCTTCGGGAGAATAAAACAAAAAACAGAATCATCGCTGGCAAAGCAACTGTTGAGCAGCTGATCCAGGATGTAATGACCTATTATAATTGCTGATAGCTTACAGCTAAAAGCCAACAGCCAATAAACATGTTAAAAAACGACTTATTCCTAAGAGCCTTAAACAACCAAACTGTAGAACGCCCACCTGTTTGGATGATGCGCCAAGCGGGCCGTTATTTGCCCGAATTTAGAGCGTTGCGTGACAAATACGATTTTTTCACGCGTTGCGAAACGCCCGAATTGGCGGCTGAAATTACGGTGCAACCCATCAGAATTGTACAGCCCGATGCGGCGATTTTATTCTCGGATATTTTGGTCGTGCCAAGAGCAATGGGAATTCACGTAGAATTGAAAGACAATTTGGGCCCCATAATTCCGAATCCAATTCGCACGACGGAACAAGTGAACCAAGTGTTTGTTCCTGATGTAAATGAAACTTTGGGTTATGTGTTTGACGCCATCAAACTAACCAAAGAAATGCTGAACGATGAGGTGCCCTTAATTGGTTTTGCCGGTTCGCCTTGGACTATTTTTTGTTATGCCGTAGAAGGAAAAGGCTCCAAAAGTTTTGATACGGCCAAAGGATTTTGTTTTTCCAATCCAGTAGCGGCACATACGTTGTTGCAAAAAATTACGGACACCACGATTTTATATTTAAAAGAAAAAGTAAAAGCGGGTTGCAACGCGATACAAATTTTTGATTCGTGGGGCGGCATGCTTTCTCCGGTAGATTACCAAGAATTCTCTTGGAGATACATCAATCAAATTGTAGAAGCCTTGGCTCCGCATACCAAAGTAATTGTGTTCGGAAAAGGCTGCTGGTTTGCGTTGAATGATATGGCCAAATCAAAAGCGTCGGCTTTGGGCGTAGATTGGACCTGTTCGCCTAGAAATGCTCGATATTTGTCGGGTGGAAATATTACCCTACAAGGGAATTTTGATCCCTCACGTTTGTTATCGCCAATCCCGACCATCAAAAAAATGGTGCACGAAATGATTGACGAATTTGGGGCAGCCAACTACATCGTAAATTTAGGCCACGGCATTTTACCAAATATCCCCGTAGATCATGCGAAGGCATTTGTGGAGGCGGTGAAGGAGTATCAGAAATAAGCTGACAGCTGACAGCTATTAGCTAAAAGCTTTAAAAAATGAAAGACAAATTCTATCAATACATACAAAATCTCCAAGATCAAATCTGTGCAGGATTGGAAGCGGTTGATGGTGTAGCCAAATTCCGGGAAGATTTGTGGGACAGACCCGAAGGCGGCGGCGGACGTACGCGCGTGATAGAAAACGGTCCCATTTTCGAAAAGGGCGGCGTGAACATTTCGGCCGTGCACGGAAAATTACCTGATTCCATGCAGAAACTATTCAACGTGGGCGAAGCCGATTTTTTTGCCTGCGGCTTGAGTTTGGTCATTCACCCTAAAAGCCCCATGGTGCCGACCGTCCATGCCAATTGGCGTTACTTTGAAATGTATGACGATCACGGAAACGTAATTAACGCTTGGTTTGGTGGTGGACAAGATTTAACGCCCTATTATTTGTTTGAAGAAGATGCGATTCATTTTCATCAAACTTGCAAAACCGCTTGCGACAAACATAATTTAGAGTTCTATCCAAAATTTAAACAACAGTGCGACACCTATTTTTGGAACGCACATAGAAACGAAGCACGTGGAATCGGTGGTTTATTCTTTGATTATTGCAAAGAAACCGAAGCCATGAAAACGCAAGATTGGTTCAATTTCGTAACCGAAGTAGGAAACAGTTTTCTAGAAGCCTATGTGCCAATAGTAGAAAAAAGAAAAAATTTAGCCTATATGCCAGCCCAACGCACTTGGCAAGAAATTCGCCGTGGTCGTTATGTAGAATTCAATTTGGTACACGACAAAGGCACTCTTTTTGGCCTCAAAACCAACGGCCGAATTGAAAGCATTTTGATGTCCTTGCCGCCGCATGTGCAATGGCATTATGATCATCATCCCGCTCCTGGAAGTGAAGAGGAGAAATTAATTTTAGTATTAGAAAAACCTGTAGATTGGGTATAAGACGTCAGCAATCAGCAATCAGCAATCAGCGGTCAGCAATTAGCTATTAGCCACAAGAAAAATTATACACGCCATGAGAGATTACAAAAAATATTCCGTTTGGGAAAAATCACACGCGATGACTTTGTCGGTTTATCAAGCGACACGTTCATTTCCTAAAAACGAAGTTTTTGGATTGACAAGCCAAATTAAAAGGGCATGTAGTTCAATTCCAATGAATATTGCTGAGGGTTGTGGAAGAAATTCAGATAAAGATTTTTGTCGATTTCTGTATATCGCATATGGTTCGGCCAATGAATTAGAATATCAACTTTTATTGAGCGTTGATCTGGGCTTTATTGAAAAAGATAACGGTCACAAATTATTGTCACAAGTTGAAGAAATTAAAAAGATGCTCAATGGTTTAATTTTGAAACTAACTGAATAATAACTGCTCACAGTAAAAAGCTAAATGCTAAAAGCTGTCAGCCAAAAGCTATACATATGTTTCCATTACAAAGAGGAAGAAGATTAAGAAGTAACGAATCCATCAGAAGTTTAGTTCGTGAAACGACTTTAAGTCCAAGTGATTTTATGTTCCCGATGTTTATCACAGAAGGAGAAAATTATCAATCTGAAATTTCTTCCATGCCCGGAATTTTTCGTCGGTCGATAGATTTGACTGTCGAAGAAGTAAAAGAAATATTTGCCTTGGGCATTCGAGCCGTGAACATCTACGTAAAAGTAGACGAATCGCTCAAAGACAACACCGGAAAAGAAGCTTGGAATCCCAACGGACTGATGCAACGCGCCATCATAGCAATCAAAACGGCTTGTCCTGAAATGATTGTAATGCCTGATGTTGCCTTAGATCCGTATTCGATGTATGGCCACGACGGGATCATCCAAAATGGCGATGTAGCCAATGATGCCACCAACGACGCGCTGGTAAAAATGGCCGTTTCGCATGCCCAAGCCGGCGCCGATTTTGTAGCGCCCAGCGACATGATGGACGGACGCGTTTTGCGTTTGCGACAAGGATTGGATGCAGCCGGTTTTGAAAACGTGGGCATCATGAGTTATTCGGCCAAGTATGCTTCGGCGTTTTACGGGCCGTTTCGCGATGCGTTGGACAGTGCGCCACGGGAAGCCGATGTAGTGGTTCCGAAAGACAAAAAAACCTACCAAATGGATTACGCCAATCGTCTAGAGGCCATCAGAGAAGCTTTGATGGATGTAGAAGAAGGTGCCGATATGGTGATGGTGAAACCCGGAATTGCCTACTTGGACATTGTGCGCGAAGTAAAAAATGCGGTACATGTTCCGGTAACGGTTTTCCATGTTTCGGGCGAATATGCCATGATAAAAGCCGCTGCCGAAAAAGGCTGGCTGGATCACGACAAAATTATGATGGAACAACTCATGTGCATCAAGCGCGCGGGAGCCAGTTTAATCTCGACCTATTTTGCGAAAGAAGCGGCGATTTTGCTGAATTCTTCTACAGCGCTGTGAGCGGCACATTGTAGATTGAACGTTCTCCCATTTTATATGCGTACTTCCAACTTTTTGGTCTGCTTTTTTTATAAAACGGTCTCTTATCAATCCTTTTTTAATCAACCTGACCTAGTATTTGACGTGCTGAGTTATGGAGTTTCAATTATTTTGTTGTTAAGCAAATGTAAAATTATCTTCAAATAGGCTGTTAAATTATCGAAATTTAAAAATTTAGCAATCATTTGATAGCATTAAATGTGCTTTAAAACTAAAAAGTATAGCAAAATTTGTGTGATAAACAAGGTTCGAAATTAAGCGCAAATAAAACAACCTTTGAGATCGTTTTTTGTTTGAATTGCATCTCGAAACCGATCAAAACAATGCATGAAACAATTCTTTTTAGCGCTCAATACATGCGAAAAAACCTTACTCTTTATTGTTCTTGTAATCTACGGTCACAATTTATTTATTGACATCATGATTGTTGATGCGGCGCAATATGCCTCGATTGCGCTAGAGATGTACGCTACAAATTCATATTTAGCTATTTTTGATTTAGGCGTAGATTATTTAGACAAGCCCCCTTTGTTGTTTTGGATTAGCAGTTTGTTTTTTAAAGCATTTGGCGTACACACACTAACCTATAAATTGGGTAGTTTTTTCATGTTATTGCTAGCCGTGTATAGCACTTACAAATTTACATTGCTTTATTACACCCAATCAATAGCTAAAAACGCCGCACTTTTATTGGCTACTTGTCAAGCTTTTTTCCTGATGACCAATGATGTGCGCACCGACGGCTTGCTGCTCTCGAGTGTCATTACAGCAATTTGGTTAATTTCAAATTACTTCATAACAAAAAAAATAAATTACCTAGTACTGGGGGCGGTTTTTACTGGTTTGGCAATGTTAGCCAAAGGACCAATCGGAATTATTGCTGTGCTAATGCCCATAGGAGTACAGTTGCTTTACAAAAAAAAGGCAGCAGAAATCATTAGCTACAACTGGATTATTTATTTAGTAATTGTAGCCGTTATTCTATTGCCCATGTCCTATGGACTGTATATGCAATTTGATTTGCATCCGGAAAAAATTATTGGCGGCAAACTCAATCAAAGCGGACTGTATTTTTATTATTGGCAACAAAGTTTTGGTAGAATTACCGGCGAAAGTTTTTGGGACAACGGCTTGCCTTGGCATTTTTTTATCGGCTCAATTGTTTGGGATTATTTTCCCTGGATATTCCTGCTTTATTTCGGATTATTTATGCAGGCAAAAAAACTTTTGCAAAAACAGGAAGTGTCTGAGTTAATTAGTTTGAGCGGTTTTTTGTTGCTGTTTATCATGTTGTCGATGTCAAAGTACAAACTGCCGCATTATATTTTTGTAACATTTCCATTTGCAGCCATCCTGAGCGCCAATTACATGGAGACGATATCCTATAATCAGGCAAAAAATTGGATTAGATTTTACCGCTTTTTAGGCATTCTGGTATTGGGAATTTTAATGGCTTACAGTTTGTTCTTTTTCAAGGAGATAAATGGCATAGTGGCGTTTTTGGGGATTTTGCAAGTCTATATTTTGTTTCGAAGCGCTTCCTCAAACACCCCGTTTTTGCCCAAGATACTCAGTCTGGTTATCGTACTAAATTTGTTTTTAAGTTTTGTGTTTTATCCTAAATTACTCACGTACCAAGCTGATTCTATGGCAGGAAAATGGATCAGTAATTCCCATCCTTCGGCAAAAACATATGTACTCGACGAGCCCGCCCGCGCGTTTAATTTTTACACCAAAAACCCGTTTCTACGAGTTGTTAAAAACCCAAATTTAGACACGATTCAATTTCCTTATTGGTTGTATGTTCAGGAAAAAGACCTTCCTCGACTAGAGCAAAATTATGTGGTAACAACCAAAAAGGGTTTTCCAAACTACCACATCACCCAAATTAAATTACCTTTTTTAGTACAAGAAAGTCGGCCAAAATGTCTAGAATATAAGTACCTCATTCAACTCGTAAACAAAAAACCAAAACGATGAATCGATTATCCATTGTCATTCCGGCCTATAACGAGGGCAGAACAATTCACTTTATTTTAGATAAAATCAAACAAGTAACTTTACTAGACAACCTAGAAAAAGAAATTATTTTGGTTAATGATTGTTCTACCGACTCGACCGAAGAAGCCATTTTGGCCTATACAGCACAAAATCCATCACTCACAATTCAATACGTGAGACACCAAGTCAATAAAGGAAAAGGGGCTGCATTGCATACTGGAATAGCACACGCAACAGGTGAAATTATCGTGATACAAGATGCCGATTTAGAATATGATCCCGCCGAATACAACATCCTGTTGAAACCTATCCTTGACGGTTTTGCCGATGTGGTGTATGGGTCTAGATTTATGGGAGGAAAGCCGCATCGCATTCTCTTTTTCTGGCACACGATTGGCAATAAATTACTCACGTTTGCCTCAAACCTGTTTTCGAATCTGAATTTATCAGACATGGAAACCTGTTACAAGATGTTTAAATCGGATGTAATAAAGCAACTAAAACTCCACGAAAAACGCTTTGGTTTTGAACCCGAAGTTACTGCAAAAATTGCCCGTATTCCTGCCATTAGAATCTATGAAGTGGGAATTTCCTATTACGGCAGAACCTATGAAGAGGGCAAAAAAATTGGTTGGAAAGACGGGTTCAGGGCTTTGTTTTGCATCCTGAAATACGGCTTACTGAAGTTCTAAATCGTATTTTTTTCAAGTTTTCAGACCTTCATATAATGCAAAAAGACCTCACAATTGCGAGGTCTTTTGGTTGTATTTGTACTAATTAATTAGGACTAGTCGGGGAAAAATTAAAAATTGATGTTAACTAGACCGTTAAGAATATCTTGTGCGCTAGTCTGGCCTGCATTTGCCACCTCCCCGTGAAAAGTACCCACTAGAGAAGTGCCGGTATTGGTAGTTATGCTTGAACCCCAGTCGTTTCCAAAGGCAGCGGGAATTAAAGGGAAATAGGTTTGGCTTAAACCACGAAATTCGAAATTGATAATTGTGCTAGCGCCCGTTTGTCCCACTACAACATCAAAATTAATTTCATAAGAGGTCGAACTGCTCTTTTGTCCGCGAATATGACGCATATTGCCTGTTGTAGTAACCGTAATCAGGTCAAATACGTGTGGAACCGAACCCGTATTCATAGACAATGTTCCGGTTACAGTTGGCACCGTACAGTTCCCTA
>Ga0209550_10000964_pt1 | contig 27822 bp, 19 predicted proteins | sample LauGreSuBDMM15SN_2_FD_187567 | JGI IMG/M metagenome (GOLD analysis project Ga0209550, IMG submission 187567) | Freshwater lake microbial communities from Lake Michigan, USA - Su13.BD.MM15.SN (SPAdes) (version 5) | ecosystem: Environmental > Aquatic > Freshwater > Lake | place: Lake Michigan... | reverse complement strand
GTTTCTGCAAGTATGAAAGATAAAATACCTCTATCGGTGCCTGTTTTAACTTTTTTTATTTCATTGGTAAGTAATTGATTGGCAATAGTATATTGCTTTCTTTCGTAGGCTGTTTTGCCGTCCCTGATTTTTTCAGTGTAAGTACAAGCTGAAAGAGTATATAGTAAGATAAAAAGGATTCCCCATTTTTGCATAGCCGATAGATTGAAGTTGGACAAAGAAACCAATAAATAAATCTTCCTAAAAAACAATGATTTACCCTGTTTTGTTTTGCTTTTACAATATAAACAAAAAAGGCGAATGCATCGATGCATTCGCCTTTATACTGTATATGGATAAAGAAATTTTATCTCTTTTAATCCTTAGTCACTTCGTCTTTTTTCAAAAAATCGGACATAAGTGGGGAAGCTATAAAAATAGATGAATAAGTACCGATGGTTATACCAAACAGGATAGCGAAAGAGAATCCTTTGATACTTGATCCACCAAACAAGAATAAAACAATAACTACAAACAAGGTAGTTAATGAGGTTAACGTTGTTCTACTTAGAGTATTATTGATGGCTTTGTTGATTACTTCATGTCTGGATCTTTTGATATAAATCCCCATCATCTCTCTAATACGGTCAAAAACTACCACCGTATCATTTATAGAGTAACCAATTACTGTCAAAATTGCCGCGATAAAGGCTTGATCAACCTCCATACTGAAAGGTAAAATTCCATGTAATGCTGAGAATACACCTAAAGTAATGATGGTATCATGAAACAAGGCTATAACGGCACCTGCACTATACTGCCATTTGTTAAATCGAATGAAGATATACAAGAATATCAGAGCCAACGCAAATAACGCTGCCTGGAGAGAACTGGATTTTATATCCTCTGCAACGGTTGGCCCAACCTGACTTGAACTTACAACGTGGGTACCTTTTCCTTCAGGGTTGCTAAAGTTAGTGATATCCAAACTATTTCCAGATAGATTATTTACACCAGCAAACAATCTTTCAAGTACTTTTTGAGATGCGTTTTCGTCACCACTATCAATCATATAACTCGTAACAACATTCAATGAATTTTCAGAGTCAATGGATTTAACTACTGGGGTATTTCCATAAAAAGCAGTGGTTAATTCTTTCCTTAAATCCTCTGGATTTACTGATTCTGAAAATTGAATATTGTAGGAATATCCTCCTTTAAAATCAACACCAAACTCAAATCCTCTGGTAAATATAGATAATACGCTTAATAATACCAGAACCCCGGAAAATATATAAGCTAATTTTCTATTTCCCATCCAGTCAACATTGATGTTTGAAAAGGCGCTTTTAGAGTAAGAATTAGAGAATTTAAGTTCTTTTCCTTTTCCTGTCCACCAATCAATTAATAATCTACTAACCAATACAGCAGTAAACATTGAGGATAAAATACCGATAATCAAGACAACGGCAAAACCTTTGATTGGACCTAATCCGAAATAAGAAAGCATGAATGCAGAAAGAAGGGTAGTGACGTTTGAGTCAATAATAGCAGAGTATGACTGACGGAAACCTTCTGAAATAGATGTCATTAGGGTTTTTCCCTCATCCAGCTCCTCTCTGATTCTTTCATAGATGATTACGTTGGCGTCAACGGCCATACCAATGGTAAGAACGATACCAGCGATACCAGGTAGGGTTAAAACGGTACCAAAAGAAGCCAGCGTACCGAAAATAAAGAAGATATTTAAGAAAAGGGAAATGATAGACATGATACCTGCAGAACTATAGTACAGAAACATGAAGGCCATCACGATTAAAAATCCAATCACTAAAGAATTAATACTTTTTGAAATATTCTCTTTTCCTAATGAAGGACCTACTAAGGCTTCTGATATAATTTTAGTTTCCGCTGGTAATTTTCCAATCTCCAGAATATTAGCTAAATCCTGTGCTTCCTGGATATTAAAGTTTCCTGTTATCTGTGTATTTCCGCCGGTGATAGGCTCGTTTACACTAGGTGCAGAAACTACTTCATCATCAAGTAAGATAGCTACCTGACGATTATTATCCTGCGCTGCTTTAGTGGTCATCTCCGCCCAAGCTTTAGCGCCGTTTTTATCCATTCTAAGGGTTACACCTGTTTCCTTTGTGATTGGATCCGGTTCTGCCGCTGCAGCAACCACCTGGTCACCTGACACGGGTGCTTCTGCTCTTTCCTTTTTAATGGCGTAAAGCATGTAAAGATCCGTTACCTCGTTCGTTTGCGTGTTGGTAATTGGATCCCTTCCCCAATGGAATGATATTTCTTTTGGTACTCTGCTTCTAACTTCAGGGCGGGTTAATAAAGAATCTATGATAGATTTTTTATTACGTGCCGAAACACCAATAACAGCCATTCCGAACTCTCCTCCTGTATTTAAAGAAAGATTCTCGAATAAGGGTCCACTGGCGATATTTACCGGGCTATAAAGCGTATCTAATTTTGCAATTTTATTTTTGTTTTGATTTCCGTCCGCATCAGTTGCAAACGTAGTATCAATACGTAAAATTTCTTTTTTCAATTCACCACTACCAATGGTTTTTGCTAGTTCAGCATTAGCATCAGCAATAGCCTTTTGAATAGTTTCACTACCAGCACGATTAGGATTAACGGGATCAGTTATCCTGTAAACATCCCAAAATTCAAGTTTGGCTGCGGCTTGTAAAAAATTACGCGCTCTTTCTGGATTATCAATACCTGGAAGTTCCACAAGAATTAAGTCGCGACTTGGATCAAGAGAAACATTGGGTTGCATAACACCAAGACGGTCAATACGTTCTTTCAATAATTTGAAAGTTAATTCAACCGTTTCACTGGCCTTTTCACGTAAAATGGTTACTACCTGGGCATTACTTGATCCGAAGGTTATTTCCTCTCTGAGTAATTCTGAAGTAGAAAATAATGGCGCCAGTTTACGATTATTTTGCGTGTAGGCATCTGCAAATAAGGTTACATAATCTCCTTGTGAGGTGATTTGATCCTTCGATGCTTTTTCCAGGGCCGCTAAGAAGGCTGGATCTTTACTATCATTAGCAAGAGCACGTAAAAAATCACGTAAATCTACTTGCAGTAATACGCTCATACCTCCCTTCAAATCAAGACCCAACGCTAGTTGTTGTGACTTTAATTCTTGGTAATTGTAGGTTTTGAGCATAGGAATCTTTAACACCTCTTCAGAAGACATGGAATCCAAATAGGCAATACGCTTCTGTTTGAACACTTCCTGCTTAAGGTTCTTTGATACGTTTCTGCTTGCTGCTTCAGCATAAGCATCTGCCGCTTTTTCGACACTCTGGGTGGGCAATGTGAATAGGAACTGGATTAATGTAACCAGAACCATCAACACAAGGAAGAACCTGATAATCCCTTTTCCTTGCATAACTAGTTGTTTAACGATTAATGTTTACTTTTTTAGAAAACTGCGCAAATATAATTCTTTTACAATACCTTTCACGCTTCAAAAACGCGAAGATACTATTTTCAGATTTCTTTACATAACCTTAACCAAACCTTTTATTTTTTTGTGCATCTTATTTTTGTTTAGCCAGATTATTTAAAGGTCTTCCTTCCATAAAACAAAGTATATTTTCTTCAGTTATCTCCATCAGTTTTTCTCTTGCCTGTTTTGAAGCCCAGGCCACATGCGGTGTTATCACACAATTTTCTAAATCAAATAATAGATTACCGTTGACGGGGGGTTCAATTTTAAGTACATCTAAAGCTGCAAAGGCTGGTTTTTTTACTTTTAATCCTTCGTAAAGATCTTCCTCATTAATTAAATCTCCCCGGGATGTATTTATTAATATGACCTGTTCTTTCATTTTTTGAAAAATAGTCTTATTCATTATATTTTTAGTTTCCTCAGTCAGTGGAATATGAAGGGTAAATATGTCGCAAATAGGAATGACCTGCGCTAAGGTTTGAACCTCATACCCTAAATGTATTGCTTTTTCAGGCGTGCGCGAAACTATTTTTACCTTCATGCCAAAGGCATCGGCTATTTTTGCAACGGCCTGACCAATAGCACCAAATCCGACGATACCAATGGTTTTTCCCTCTAATCTTTCCAGCGATTCATGCCCATAACAAAAATCGGGTTGATTTCCCCAGTCTCCTTTTTTTACCGACGTATTTTGCGTATTTACCCGATTGGTAATATCAAGTAAAAGGGCAAATACGTGTTGAGCTACCGACCCTGTTCCATAGTTACTTGCATTCAAAACGATTATTCCTTTTTGTTTTGCTTTTTCAATGTCTATGTTGTTGTACCCGGTCGCCGTTACACAAATACATTGACAAAGAGGTGCGTTTTCCAATACCTCAGCGTCAAGTTTTACTTTGTTTACAATGATTATTTCTGCATCTTTGACCCTGCTCAGTACTTCTTCTCTGCTTGTCCTGGGATAGATGGTGGTCCTTCCTAACTGTTTTATTTTTTCCCAGGATAAATCTCCGGGATTTAATGTGTGTCCATCGAGAATGACAATAGATTTCATGGGCGACGCTTTAGATTTTAACAAAACATTTTTACTGATAATTTCAATATTTTTTTCAAATATGCGTATTAATGTTCAAATACATACAATGAAATATACTCGTTTAATTTTTTTCTTTTATTTATTTCTGCCTTATTGCAGCTTTGGTCAGAATAGTGTTATCGCCTCTCAAGTTGAATCGTGGGTAAATCAAACTCCCGTTTCTTCTGATTATAATTTGAATTCTTCCTATATATTTTTATTGAACCCGTCTTTGCTCGCGCCTATGTTTGAGGGGGAAGATCTCAATAAAGGGGAAAGAAGAGATGTGGGCATAAAAAAAGGGGATTATCCACAGTACATGTATCTGGCGGCAAGCATCAAAGACCCCGTTAATCCTAATAATTTTCTTACCATTCCTCTAATGATTCACGATACCAGGAATCCTAATATTTCTTCCCGTCTTCTTGAATACGGAGGTAGGGTTTTGGAAAATATTTCGGACGATGTACTGAATAAAGGAGATATAACAGCAAAAATTAAATTTGAAGCTATAAAAAGTAATGAGGCGCGCGATTTTTGGCAAAAAACAGCTGAAATTTCTGCCGATCTGGGTAAAACGGCGACCAGTCTTTTAAAAGTAGGGTTATCAGGTCCGTTTTTGGCACTGACCAATCAGATTATGCCTCAAGTCGATAAAGGTCTTCGTTCTATGGAAAAACTGGATGATCCACATAAAATGGTAAGTGAGTTTTACATTAAATTGCTATCCAAGGATTTAGGAAATTTATATGATGAAAAAGTCGTGGGTGCTACCCTTTACAGAATTCATTGGGATGTTGATGTGCCCTTGAAATCTAAGTATTTCCTGCAGTTTCAAGCGGGAAAAGTAGAGGATTTTAAAAGTAAAGTACCTAAAACTACGGCGCCTTATATTTTAATTGTTCAAACTAAGTCTGAATACAATACTGATTATTCAGACCTGGCATTCAATAAGGCGTATTTTGATAAAAAAACAAAGGAATTTAAACTGATTCAAAATGAAACAAAGAAGGAAGTAGAAAGCGAATTTTTAGAAGTTTTTTCCGCAGCCTTGGATTTGAGAAGACAAATCGACTTGTTTCAAGGTTCTCTTCAGACAAAATATACCGATTGGATTGCCTTTGCTAGGTTAATTGATAGTTACCGAAACATGGGTATTTTAAAAATAAATTCGCTGAAAAGTTTGTCCACCAAGGATGCTAAATTGAAAGAGAAATATAGTAAGCTTTACACCAATGTGCAAACGGAAGTTGATCTCTGGTTTAATGCTGAAATGCTCCTCAAATTTCGGGAAATAGGTAGGTTTTTAATTGTAAATGAGACAGATTCTTTGCTATCCAATAAAACAGCCGATCAGCTGTATAAGGATATCGAACTGCTAGCATTCTACAGGGATCGTCTCAGTCAGTCCGAAATTCAAGGCAGGTTCCCCAAGGAAATTGAATCTCTTGCGTCTTTTCAAAAGGTGTATGATCTGCGCAAAATAATTGAAAAACATTTTTTTCAAAAGGGGTTCTTGCCAAATGTCGATTTGTCAGGTAAGGAAGGATATGCCATGTTGGATAAAGCGTCGTCTCAATTTTCATTGTGTGCATCTTGTAAATCCTTAGCATTGGAAAGATTGGCAGCCTCAGAAAAATCTACTTTTTTTAGGTTGAATGAACAATTTAAGGCTTTGTCAAAAGGCTTGTACCATACTTTGAGTTGCTTAGATGCGTCGGTTAACTTTTTGAATCAGTACATCGAAAATGGCAAAGAAACACAGCAGGTTCCTGAATTGGTTATTGATAATTTAGCTAAAGATAAAGAGGAATTATCCAAATTAATAGCTCAATATCAGCTGCTAATTTCTAAAGATCCTCAAACTATGGCGCTCGATGAATTACAAAAATTAATGACAGATTTCGATAACAGGAAAAATAAAACAGTGCTTATTTGGGAAAGATTGAAAAGTAGTGTTTTGCCTGCTGATTTAAATGGGTGTTCTTCAGGATTATTTTAAATTACTTGTTTTATTTATCATTTTATCTATACATTTGTCCCGTTCAAATCTGTAGGTTACATGAGAAACCAATTCCACCCATACTTAATTTATTTTTCTCTCTTTTTGTTGCTTTGGGACGTTGGTTTCAAACACTCATCATCTGTGCATGATAATATTCTGGTGGCCTATCTTGGTATTATCATTGCATCCTTTTTCTTTGAAATGGCAGATTTCTTCAAACTTTCGAAAAGAGAGAAATGGAAGCCCTTTTTAAGGGGAATCCTTCCATTTTTAACACTTATCAGTGTAGGTTTTTCCTTATTTCAAGGGTTCGGTTTTACCGCTTCGATGAATAATTCCTCTGGCCTATTTATAACCAATGTTATAGTATTACTTTCCATAGAGATCGGGCTTTTTAGTGATCGCCTTTATTCCAAAAAGAATATCAAACCGTCAATAGTACTGGCAGGAAGTTTCATTTTTCTAATTGTAGCTGGAACGCTTTTATTAAAATTACCTAATGCAACGACACAAGGTATAACCTGGGTCGATGCCGCTTTTACTGCAACAAGTGCTGTGAGTGTTACTGGTTTAGCCATAAATGATACAGGAAAAAGTTTTACCTTTTTTGGCCACGTGGTTATTATGTTACTCATTCAGTTGGGCGGATTAAGTATGCTCGTTTTTACCTCCTTCTTTTCCTATTTTTTCAAAGGAAAAGCTTCTTATCGGGAAAATACTTATTTAGGTGATTTTCTTGGTTCTGATCAATTTACAGATCTCTTAGGTTTAGCCAGAAAAGTGGTTCTTTTTACGTTGGTCATGGAAAGTTTAGGGGCAATCATTATTTATTTTAGTTTGCCCGTTTTGCCCGCTGGTAACTCATTTCAAGAGCGCCTTTTCTTTTCTTTTTTTCATGCGGTATCTTCTTTTTGTAATGCAGGCTTTTCCCTTCTTGGAAATAATTTATACGATCCTCTCCTTCGTTTTAATTATGTTATTCATCTGGTTATTGGGTTTTTGCTCGTTTTTGGCGGCCTTGGCTATGCCATTCATTTTAATATTGCAGATTATTTAAAATTTAAATACTATCGATTAAAATTTGCTTTATCGACGGATAAATTTTTTAAAGAATACAATAGTGTAAGGTTAAGCCTTAACTCAAAAATGGTTCTATATACTACAACTATCCTTATACTTATAGGGTGGATATTTTTTCTTGTTGCAGAATGGAACCGCCCAACCTTACAGGAGCATACTTCCTTATTTGGAAAATTGGTCGTTTCCTTTTTTGGATCTGTATCACCTAGGACTGCTGGCTTTAATACCGTAGATATGGCTGGTTTAAGTACCCCAGTGGTTTTTTTAACTATTATGTTAATGTGGGTTGGTGCGTCTCCTGCATCAACGGGTGGGGGTATAAAAACAAGCACTTTTGCTGTAGCCGTTTTAAATATTTGGCATTCTTTGACAGGCAGACAAAAAATGCATTTTGCCCAAAGAGAAATAGAGCAATCTTCTGTAAACAGAGCCTTTGCTATTATTTCTTTATCACTAATTATCATTGGCTCTGCCATCATTGTGCTTAGCGTACTGGAACCTACAATGTCCTTTTTATCCCTGGCCTTTGAAGTTTTTTCTGCCTATTCTACCGTAGGTCTTAGCCTGGGCGTAACGGCTGCTTTTTCTGATGCAGGTAAACTAGTGTTGATAATAGTTATGTTTGTAGGTAGAGTGGGTATCTTTTCCTTATTGTCGGGCCTTTTGGCTCACAGAGAACCACCAGCGTATGATTTTCCGGAAGATTCCATCCTAATAAATTAAAATTTATTCTTATGCCACTCAAAAAAGTTGAAAAATTTATGATTATCGGACTTGGAATTTTTGGTTCTGAGTTAGCTATAGATTTATCCAGAAAAGGTCAACAGGTCATAGGCGTTGACTCTGACAGGGAGAGGGTGAACAGACTGAAAGATATTCTTGAAAATACATTTATTATAGATTCAACCAATCTGAAGGGTATGGGTACTTTACCTCTCATGGAAACTGACTGGGTAATCGTTGCCATTGGTGAAAATGAAGGTGCATCCTTAATGACGGTGGGTATTTTAAAGAGCCTGGGCGTAAATAAAATTATTTGTCGTTCTCTATCAAAAACCCACGAGTATATTTTGGACGCAATGAATATTATTGATATTGTGCATCCTGAAAAGGAAGCAGCTCAACAACTTTCCCACCGGCTCACTTACAATCTTGGAAAGGAAATGTTGTTTATTGATAACGATCATTCTGTTACAGAAACCTTGATTCCATCCTGGATGGTTAATAAACAATTGGCAGAATTAGACATAAGAGGTAAATTTAAAGTAAATATTATTTCGGTTTTAAGAGATGAAAATGTGTCTAAAATTAAATCTAAAACAGTTATTGAAAAATTATGTAAAGGAGTAATTACCCCTGAATTTGTATTTTTGGAAGGCGATATTATTGTTACTTTTGGGAAAAATGACGATATTAAAGAAATGATGACAGCTAAGGTTTAATATGTTTTTATGGAAAAATTAGATGTTCTTAACCAGGTGGCAGATTTCCATCGTACGTTCAAACACCCCCTGCCCGTTGAGCCGGCGATTCCCTCAAAAGATCGTTGCCAACTCCGTATTTCTCTCCTTAAAGAAGAATTAACCGAATTGGAGGAGGCCATTCAGGCGGGTGACTTGGTGGCAGTGGCCGATGCTTTCTGCGATTTACAATATGTTCTGTCAGGGGCTATATTGGAGTTCGGACTGGGCGATAAATTTAAAGAGCTTTTCGATGAGGTTCAACGCTCTAATATGAGTAAATCATGTGCTACCTTGGAAGAAGCGGAGCAAACACAAGTTCACTACAAAGCAACAAAAGGAGTAGAAAGTGTCGTTGAATTATCAGAAGACCATTATCTGGTATATAGAGCAGATGACAGAAAAACACTCAAATCTATTCATTATTCACCTGCAGATTTAGCTGCCATTTTATTTGAAAAATAATACCTACATGCTTAGAATACTACCCACTTTGTTCATTGCCATTTTATTGAGTTGTTCAAACTCTAATGGCCAGCCTGAACTTAAAAATAAGAATAGCCAAACGACGGAAATAATAAATTTTCTTGCCGACGATAAACTGATGGGCCGAAGAACCGGTGAACCTGGGAATAATGAGGCCGCTCAATATATTGCCGATAAACTGAAATCCTATGGTGTTTCTTTTGCTCCAGGCATGGATTCGTATTTTCAAAAAATTCCGTTTGCTGTGTTCAAACCAACGGAAAAATATAGCCTGGTTTTGAATAATGTTACTTTCGAACCCATTTCAGATTGTTTAATTTTAAGTGGTAAGGCGAATTTTGAAAATGTCCCTGTGGTTTTTGCCAAATATGGTCTTGTGAATGAGGAAACAGGCGTAAGTGACTATGAAGGACTGGATGTGGAGGGCAAAATTGTTATTGTTTTACCAGGTGAACCTGATAATTCCCAGCAATCTGCAGTAATGAGAGCCTCAAAAAAGAAAAGGGCATTAGCCATAAAACATAAAGCAGTGGCTTTACTTGAACTCTATCAACTTAATACGCCATGGGCCTTTTTTACCAATTATTTTGGCAGAGAAACACTCCAACTGGAAGATGTTTCGGAAGGTGACAGAGATCAACTCATTGTCGGTTGGGTAAAAGATAAAGGTGATCTTATTAAAAAGGAGTTGATCGCCGGAAAAGTTAAAATGACTGGTTCTGTTTCAGCTGGAGGAAGTACTTCCATTCCAAAACCTTCTCAAAATGTCATCGGGGTTATTGAGGGCACTGATCCCAATCTTAAAAATGAATATTTACTCCTTTCAGCACATTATGATCATGTTGGTACAGGAAAAAAAGGAGGGGTGTTTACTCCGGAAGATTCCATTTTTAATGGCGCAAGGGATAATGCTATGGGTACTGCAGCCATTATGCATGCGGCAGCCGCGCTGGCTAAAAAGAAACCTCTGCGCTCTATTATTTTTTTAGCCGTTACCGGTGAAGAGGTAGGTTTGCTGGGAAGTAAATATTATGCTGAAAATCCAGTGATTCCTCTGAATAAAATAATATTTAATCTGAATACCGATGGGGCTGGCTACAATTCCACAAAACATATTTCTGTGATCGGTTGGGGCAGAACAGGGGTTGATAGCCTTATTTCACAGGCAACCAGAAAAGTGGGACTGGATGTTTTTAAAAATCCAGCCGCTGAACAAAATCTTTTCGATCGGTCAGATAATGTCTCTTTCGCTGCAAAAGGTGTCCCCGCCCTTACTTTTTCACCCGGTTTCGATGCTTTCGATGACGAAATAGCAAAATATTATCATCAGGTGGGTGATGAAGCTGATTCTGTGGATAAAGCTTATTTGTTGAGATTTTCACAATCTCTGGCCTATCTTGCCAGGCTTATAGCAGATAATCAGGTTTTGCCAAAATGGGTGAAAGGAGATAAATATGAAGAAGCTGGCCTTAAACTGTACCGGAAATAGTGGAAAAATCAATGGATGCAAATATTCCTTCTACGGCTCGGTATCATAATATGGGTATTGCAGCTATTGCTTTGGCTGCTATTCTTTGGAGTACAGGTGGCTTGTTTATTAAGTGGATTAGTTTACCTCCTATCTCTATTCTTACCTATAGAGCTTTTTTTGCAGCGTTGCTTTTTTTACTTGTTTTTAAGAAGAGGGTACTCGTTTTAACGCCTAAAATACTTCTTGTATCCTGCTTTTATGCTTTGTTGGTCGGAACTTTTGTTTTTGCAACGAAATTGACTACTTCGGCAAATGCCATTTTTTTGCAATATACAGCTCCTTTGTATTTGATTATTCTTGAGCCATGGCTCTTCAAATATAAGCTATCTCTCCAAAATGGATTAACCGCCGTTTTCTGTATGCTGGGTATGGGCCTTTTCTTTTTGGATGAATTTTCTTTGGGTGGGCTTCTTGGTAATATTTTAGCGCTGTTTTCAGGCGTCGCTCTCGCTGGTATGATGCTCGCTCAAAGGAATAACCCCCAACATCATCACGAGGCTTCTATATTTTGGGGGAATGTTTGGGTCGTCATTATTGGATTTACTTTTACAATGAACGCGCCGTTTCCCACCATTAACGATTGGTTCATGCTGTCATTTTTGGGCTTTATTCAAATTGGATTGGGTTATATGCTTTTTACCTTTGGCTTAAAAAGAGTTTCAGCTTTGGAGAGTTCTCTTGTCGCTATGCTGGAGCCTATCCTTAATCCGGTTTGGGTAATGATTGGCTATGGTGAAATGCCAGGTTTCTATGCCATCGTGGGCGCGGGAATCATTATTTTCGCCCTGGTGTTTAGAACTGTATATACCACTTATGTCAAGATATGAAATAATTTTATAATATGTTTGTAATTAAGGTAAATTTTACTTACTTTCGTAGAAGTTTGTATTTCACATCTAATGAACGAAGTATAAATGGGTAATCTAAAATAATGAGTAAGGGGCTTCAATTTATGAAGCCCCTCTTTTTTTTAGAAGGGAAGCGGAGTACCTTCCGTCTCTGTTTTTTTCCTAAAAGCGGATTGTAATTTTTCCAGTACAGGTAAATTAGATCGGTTTGTGATCTCCCGTCCATCAATGTTGTTAACTCTGGTTAATTCGCCCATGGTGCCCGTGCAAAATACTTCATCGGCACTATAAAATTCTGTGACAGATAAATTTTTCTCTTTAAACGGAATAGCTAAATTTTTGCATATATCAATAACATGAGCACGCGTAATGCCCGGAAGGCAATTATCGGCAAATGGGGTTAAAACTTCCCCTTTTCGAATCATGAAGACATTAACGCTGTTTGCCTCGGACACGAATCCGTGCTGATCTAACATTAAGCCTTCATCAACCCCGGCAAAATTAGCTTCAATTTTAGCTAATATATTATTTAGCAGGTTATTGTGATGAATTTTTGAGTCCAGAAAGAGCGGAGAATTTCTTCTTATGGCCGTTGTTACCATTTTTATATCAGGCGGAAAAACGGGCGGCTTCCACTCCGCTAATACAATGAGCGTGCAACCTTTAGTGTTTAACCTTGGATCCATTCCAGAGGTGATTTTCTCGCCTCTGGTTAATGTTAACCTTATGTGTGCATTATCTCGCATTCCATTGGCCTCCAGTGTTTTAAAAATAGCATTTTGGATAAATTCCTTAGATGGTACTTGTTTGAAATCCAGCGCGTGCGCGGATAACGACATTCTCTCCAAATGTTTTTCCAGGCTAAATATCCGGCCTGAATATACTCTTAATCCTTCCCATACCGCGTCGCCGCCCTGCACAGAACTATCAAAAACAGATACTTTCGCTTCGGATCTTGGGTATAATTTATCACCAACGTAAATTAAAATATTCTCATTGGCCGTGTTATATGTTTGTAGCATAAAATGTTCTTTTACTAGATTTAGGAAACTTTTAAACTTTTATCTATCAACTCAGCGTAAAATGGGGCACACTCTGCTGCTAATGGCTCCAGATGAGGGGGTAAAATGGTTTCTTTCTCAATATATGGTTTAAAGCCGTCAGACCGATGAACTTCTGCATACCAGTGGGGTGCCCATATTCCATCATATTCCTTTGGACCCGCAGCCCATTGGAGCATGGTGGGTAAATAAGGTATATCACATAAATGACATATTTTCTCCAGCATTGCCGCTGGATTTATTAGTAGGTCTTTAGCATCGACAATAGCGGTTAACGCGTTATTTTCATTCAAATAGTGATAAAGTTTTTGCTGTAGTGCAACGCCTATATCTTCTATGCTTGGATTGGGAATAACTTTGGCATAAGACGCTATGATTTCCCGTGGATTTCTAATCAACAGAATATTTAAGGTTTTAGTCATAAAACCCCAATCTATGTCTATTAAATGGTGGGTCATCTGTTTGAAAAATAATATATTCTTTTCAGCAGGGCCTAATATTATATCATTTATAACATCTGCACCATTATTTAGCTGACAGGCTATGATTTGTTCTTTCACCGGATGAACTGCCTCTGTGGGTGTGCGCAATAAATAATGAGCATATAAAGGTTCATCAAATGCCTGTACATCAGACCTTTCTCCAAATGAATACATAAATGCGGTACTTACATTCCTTGGACTGGACCAAACATTTAATCGGGTTGGATTTGGAATCATTCAATTTTTTTCCGAATATAGGTCGATTTTTTCATTTTAAAATATCCATTTCCCAAAATTATTGTTAATAGTTTTACTATTTTGATTTTACTATTTGTTTTTATTATATTAAACAAACTAATTTCTGACTTGTGGCTCGATTTTTATTTATCTGGACCTTGATTAGTTGTTTACAGAGCAATCATAAAGTATTGTTCGCTGGAAATAAGCCATTGGAGGGTTTATATCCTGGTTTTGTGTTAACACTGAATGGTTATCAACTTACGGGACAAATTGGTGACATTATGGAGATGAATGGAAATCATTCTGTCATTTTCATGAATGATTTTGGATCAATATATAGTTATCATCCAAGGATGATCAGTGGTTTTTATATGAAAACAGAAACAAATTCATTTTTTTATGAAAGTAAGTATGATGGTAAAAACTGGTTATTTCTCCAACTCTTATTTCGGGAAAAAGGCGTTTCTTTTTATCAGATGCCAGTAGATAGAATTCAATGGATATATGATAAAGGTATGTCGAGGCCTTTTTCTTATCCGGTGATAGAATATTTTTTGGATGTTTCCAATCTTGGTAATCCAATAAAATTGACAAGGGCTACTTACAGAAAAAAACTTATGGTGTTGTTTAAAAAAAGAAATCTTGATTTAGCGTCAAAAATAGGTAAACCAGGCTATCGATTTCAGAATTTACCTGAGATAATCAGGCAATTCACCCAGAGCTTGCTTGACAAGGAAAAAATATTACTTTAATATTGGTTTAAACTGGGTCTTCACTGGTTTCCTGGTAAAAGGTAACATCTGTATGCATAAAATGTAGCAAAATAGAAATGGCAAAGGGGTTATTCCCTTTGCCAATTCCACAATTTTGAACTAAGTCCTTCTGAGGTAAGTAATGCAGATAATAACCATATTCTGAAACCATTTCCAGGGTATCTTTTTTTATTTGTTCTGCAAAATCAATTAAGTCAAACCTTGATAATCCTTGAAAAATAAGCCAGTTCATGAATAACGACATGGCTCCCCGGCCAGGCTTTTCTACTTGCGTAACATCAGAATAAAGAGAATTGGAGGCTAGTTTAAAATAGTCAGGTTTCTCAAAATTCAATCGCAAAGCACCCAACATGGCCTCTGCTTGTTCTTGAACAGGTATTCCAGCCAGTAGAGGAAGCAAGCCACCTATGGAACCCGAGAGCGGAAGTTCTTTAGTGATTAAATCATACCCTCGATAGATACCATATTCTTCGTCCCACAGTTCTTCATTCATACTGTAAAGAGCCAGTTCATTCCACTGAATGATCTCGCTCACATTTTTCCTGATGAATTTCCCCATAGCTATTAAAGCCTCATTGGACCAGCAGAGAAGTGTATTAACCACAGGATCTTTTATAGCCCATTCTTTTTCAGGCTTTTGAGAGGAAATCAAAAGGTCTTTTTGTTTGTTTAAAAGAGCTGTTGAAAGATCATCCTCCGTCGAATGAGTTCTTTTTTTCCATGCATTCAGAGATTCATCCCAGGCACATGAAGTTGGCAGAAGGGATTCAATGGGGTGAAAGATGGAAACAAGCCCATCTTCCTCGATATCTCTGCGCTCGTACCAATGCAGGTGAGAATGAACTAATTTTTCAAAATATTTCTTGATGAACGTTCGGGCTATTTTTTTATCCTCAATTTCCTGGACATATTGCCATATAATACCAGCATGCAGGGGAGCTTGTATAAAAGGGGTTTCAATACCTTTTATACATAAGGCCATTCTCCCATCCTCCTGTTGACTTTCAAATAATGTATCTAATATGCTTTCAGCCTTTTCTAAAGGGAGTTTAGAGCCGCCAAGTAAAAAAAAGAAAGGAGCGAAATAAGGCTCCGCTTTAAATACAAGTAGTTGATCGTCTGTTAGTTCAATGGAAGATTGAAATAATTTGCCTGCTGCGTTCATAGATCTGTTTTCTTCATAGTATCGTAAAAACTCAAAGATATTGATAATTTTTTTAATATAATCAAACTATTTATATTTTATAATTGCTAATTAGTTATTTTTATGCTATTTAACGCTATCAAATTCAATGATATGGTTCCGATTCGCTGGGGGATTATTGCTCCGGGGAGGATAGCACATAAATTTGCTTCCGATTTTTCATTGATTCATAATCACTCTATTACTTCTGTTGCGAGTACCAACATTGAGCGTGCCAGGGTATTTGCAGATAAATATAAGCTGTCCTCTTTTTATGGAGACTACAGGGAAATGTTGGCAAAGGAAAAGCTCGATATTGTGTACATCGCCTCACCTCATTCATTTCATTATGAACAGGCAAAAATGTGCCTCGATATGGGGGTTTCTGTTCTATGTGAAAAGCCTGCAACCATTCATTCGGGTCAGTTAAATCAGCTGTTAACTCTTGCCGCCGAAAGGGGGTTATTCTTTATGGAGGCTCTTTGGACCGTTTTTCTTCCTACTTATACCCAAATTTTTGAACGGATACATCGGGGGGATATTGGATCGGTTATTAGTGTGAAAGCTGACTTTGGATTTCAAATGCCTTTCGATCCGGATAGCCGTCTTTTTAATCCTTCTTTAGGTGGGGGTAGTCTGCTGGATATTGGTATTTATCCTCTCCTGTTAGCTACTTTATGCCTTGGGTATCCGGAAGAAATTAAAGCATTGGCCACGCTGACTGAACTACAGGTTGATGATGAAATCGTGGCTATTTTAAAGTATAAAAACAAGGGTTTAGCTCAAATTCAATCTACCATACGTGCAAATACCAGAACAGAGGCTTTTATTTTCGGCGAAAATGGAAGTATTTGGGTGCCTAACAGATGGATAGATAGCCAAAAATTTTATGTTTTAAAATCAGACGGGCAAGTAGATTTGATTCATTCTCCTTGGAAGGGTTTTGGTTACCAATTCCAGATCCTAGCCGTTGAAAAATGCTTGGCTCAGGGTTTATCTGAAAGCCCTTTGGTTCCGCATTCCCTAAGTCTTCAACTGATGAATCAAATGGATGAAATAAGAAAGCAGACAGGTATTGTCTATCCCGAAGATACGTTCAATAACGAATAACTTCCCCTTATTTTTCACCACAATTCATTGGCTAACAGTATTTTATTATTTTGATTGCGAATTTCAAATGTTACAGCGGGTTTCCTCCAGTCTATGTGAAGTAATCCGAAATTTAAACTGACAATTAATTTTCCAATGCGGTGTTTATTGGGTTCTTCCCTGTATTCCCCCCAGGTATGGGTCAGTCCGCTACTGGTAATTTCGGGTAAATCAAGGTCATTTGTCTTTATTCTGCTATATTCTGCAATGTGTCTGTCCCCACTTAAAATAAGGGGATTCTTTGGCTTTGTTTCAGTCACCAAATCTAATAAACGTTTTCTTGCTTTGGGGAAATTTGCCCATTTTTCAAACCCTTGTTCTTCGGAAATAACCTGAATGCCGTTCGCAATAATGTGAACATCAGCTTCACTGTTGGTTAACTCCTTTTTTAACCAGGCCCATTGTTCCTCACCTAAAATATCACCTGTCTGATTTATTTCATACCTTTTACCTTCCATTTTACTTGTTTCCAAAGCATCGCGAAAATATCTGGAGTCAACTAACAGGAGCTTTATTTTTTGCCCTTTCGGCCCAAAGGTATAGGATTGATAAGCGCCCTCATAGTTCCAGACAGGTGCATCTCTTGGTACATCCAGAAAATCGAGCATTAATTTTTTGCTCTCCCGCTTGTAAGGATATTCCTTGCCCCCATCATTTACGCCAAAGTCGTGGTCATCCCAAATACCCGTTATTTGGGTTTTTTTTCTAAAAGCACGATAATCTTTTCCACTTTTTTGCTTCGTGTATTTATCATGTAAGATCTTCATATCGTCACTGTCACCGTAGATATTATCTCCTGTCCAAATCCATATATCGGGTTGATTTTGTGCAATAGCCTTCCAGATATCCTGAGGAAGATCCTCCCGGTTACAAGAACCAAAGGCAATGGTTGTAATGGGGCGTTTGGTGTTCCATTTTTGACCTTCATACAGAGATTCCTTCGCAGTTTTTGCATTTTTTGGCATTTGACAACTTGGAATAATTGTAAAAACAAATAGAAGGAAATAGATCGTTTTCATGCAGGAATATTTCTGTGAAGATAGCGATTTATGTAGTCAAAGATTGGAATTTTACCATAAAATATGCTGTAATAATATTTTTTTAATACAAAATTAAAATGGTAATATTTTTTATTTTAAATATTATTATTATGCTAATTATCTTTATATAAGAATATAATTCTGATATTAAGCATAAAGTATGGCGTACGAGGACAATTATATTTAAAAGATTCTTGTTAGCCTTCGTAAATATGTATGTAAAGACAGGCTGATAAAGCTCATCTAAAAAGTAATTTAAGTTGCATAGAACTTTTAAAAAAGGTAAATTTATGTATCGATTTGCCCTTTCCTATATATACCAATGTTAAAAACTTTACTAAACCTTTCACCTCATCAGGAAATGGGCTTATCATAATTATGGAAAATAGCAAAATTAAACCTGTCATTTCAAAAGGCCTTTATACGCCGCAATTGGAAAGTGATGCCTGTGGTACCGGACTTATCGCCAATCTTAAGGGAAATAAGTCTCATGAATTAATAGATCAGGCCCTACAAATGCTTGAAAACATGGAGCATAGGGGTGCTTGTGGTTGTGAACCCAATACAGGGGATGGTGCAGGCATTTTAATTCAAATACCTCATTTGTTTTTTCAGGCTAAGGCAAAAGAACTTGGTTTTTTCTTACCCGATATGGGTTTATACGGGGTTGGAATGATTTTCTTTCCTACAGATCGCGTGCTAAGAGAACAATGTCGCGTTCTTTTAAATGATTACATAGATGAATGCGATTTTGAATTAATAGGTTATCGCGATGTACCAACACAAAATGAATCCCTGGGTGCCTCTGCCTTAATGGTGGAACCTAAGATCGAACAGGTTTTCGTAAAACCTAAATCTCCATTGGACAAAAAGTCTTTGGAGAGAAAATTATACATACTAAGAAAATTTGCCACCCACAATATTTATCATACTTACCCTCAGGCTAAAGATCATTTTTATGTTCTTTCTTTTTCTTACAAAACTATTATCTATAAAGGCCAACTAACTACTTATCAATTAAAACCATACTACCTCGATTTGCAGGACGAACTTTGCACGTCTGCCATTGCCCTCATTCACTCCAGATTTTCTACCAACACAGTGCCTAAATGGAAATTAGCTCAGCCATTTCGTTACATCGCGCATAATGGAGAAATTAATACCATAACTGGTAATATAAACTGGTGGAGGTCAAAGGAAAAGGAACTTGTGGCGGCTATTTTTACCCCAGAAGAACTGGAAAAACTTAAACCTATTTGCGGGGAAAGCCTATCCGATTCGGGCAATTTTGATAATGTTTTAGAGTATATTGTTCTTTCAGGATTCTCCCTACCTCATGCTTTGATGATGATGATTCCTGAAGCCTGGGAAGAAGCTGATAGAATGAAAGACGAAAAAAGAGCCTTTTATGAATATCACAGAACGCTCTCTGAACCCTGGGATGGTCCCGCCTCTATCTGTTTTACTGACGGTATTGTAGTGGGTGCAACCCTGGATCGAAATGGATTACGCCCCTCCCGATACTGTTTGTTGGATGATAGCACGCTCATCGTTGCTTCTGAAGCGGGTGCCTTGCCTGTCGATCAGAGTAAGGTGGTGTTAAAGGGTAGATTGCAACCTGGAAAAATGCTTATCGCTGACTTAGACGAACACCGGGTCGTTGGCGATGAAGAATTGAAAAAAATTATATGTGAGCGTTTTCCTTATCGTCAGTGGTTAAATGACCATAAAATTAATCTGAAGGATCTCCCCCTCACTTCTTCTGTTTCTTATCAGCAGGACGAGAAAACATTGTTGAGAAATCAACATTTGCACGGGTACTCAAAAGAAGACATCAGTGTCCTTATGTTACCTATGATGGTTGACGGTCAGGAGCCTTTGGGTTCTATGGGCATAGATACCCCCCTGGCTGTGCTTTCACATCATTCTCAACATTTATCAAACTATTTTAAACAATTATTTGCTCAAGTAACCAATCCGCCAATAGATCCCATCAGAGAGAGGTCGGTGATGTCCATTTTTGCTATGTTGGGCGGTGCCCCAAATCACATGAACCTGACGCCGGAAAGAGCCAATTTTATACATTTGGAAAGCCCCATTCTTACCAATGCAGAACTAACAAAAATACGAGATATTTCTGTTGGTCCATTTAAATCGGGCGTAGTTAATCTGGTTTTTAAAGCAGACGGACAGGCGGGACGAATAAAAGCAGCCATAGACCATATTTGTGCCGTAGCAGAGGATATGGTTAGAAATGGATTTACTATTCTAATTTTGTCCGATAGAAATGCCGATGCTTTTCAAGCGCCTATTCCTTCATTGCTTGCCGTAGGTGCTATTCATCATCATCTGGTTAAGGAGGGTTTAAGAGGTTCAACTTCATTGGTGTTAGAAGTGGGTGATACGCGCGAGGTTCATCATTTTGCCACGCTGCTGGGCTACGGAGCTTCCGCTATAAATCCTTATTTATCGTTCGCCACCATCGCAGAATTATTAAATAAAGGGAGAGTAAAAGTGGATATGACGCTAGATAAAGCGATATACACGTTTAAAAAATCAATTGATAAAGGCATCTTGAAAATTATGTCTAAAATTGGGATTTCTACCCTCCAGTCTTATCAGGGAGCCCAAATATTTGAAGCACTTGGTTTAGCCACAGAGGTGGTCGATAAATGTTTTAAAGGGACTATCTCCAGGATTGAAGGTATTGGTTTTGATGGTATTGCACAGGAAATTCTGGAGCGCCAGCACAGAGCGTATCCTACACAGGGGGGACATGACACCCAATTAGACGTAGGTGGCATTTATCAGTGGAAAGTTAAAGGGGAGGCCCATCTCTTTAACCCGCAATCTATCCATTATTTGCAAATCGCTGCCAGAAATAATGATCAGGCAGCCTATAATAAATACGCAGAAGTAATTAATGAACAGAGTGTTCAAGCGCTAACTTTAAGAGGATTACTCACTTTTCGACGAGGTACGCCTATTCCAATAGAGGAGGTTGAACCTGTCGAAAATATTCTAAAGAGATTTGCTACTGGTGCCATGTCTTTTGGTTCCATTTCTCATGAGGCCCATGCAACGCTTGCTATTGCAATGAATAGAATAGGGGGTAAAAGTAATTCAGGTGAAGGTGGTGAGGATGAAATCCGCTTTCAACCAAAAGAAAATGGCGATTGGGAGCGTTCGGCTATAAAACAAGTAGCATCGGGCAGATTTGGCGTTACAAGTTATTATTTGGCAAATGCTGACGAATTACAAATTAAAATGGCTCAAGGCGCTAAGCCTGGTGAAGGTGGACAGCTGCCTGGTCATAAAGTGGATGATTGGATTGGCAGAGTAAGGCATTCAACGCCTGGCGTTGGGCTTATTTCCCCTCCTCCTCATCATGATATATATTCCATTGAGGATTTGGCTCAATTGATTTTTGATTTGAAAAATGCAAATCCTGTAGCACGAATTAATGTTAAATTAGTGTCAAAAGCAGGCGTAGGTATCATTGCCTCCGGCGTGGCTAAGGCACATGCCGATGCGATACTCATTTCAGGGCATGACGGTGGTACAGGTGCTTCGCCTCTAACCTCCGTAAGGCATGCCGGCCTCCCGTGGGAACTTGGTCTGGCCGAATCTCACCAGACTTTAGTGAAAAACAAACTAAGGGATAGAGTGGTGCTACAAACCGACGGTCAGTTGCGGACAGGAAGGGATATTGTAATGGCTACGCTATTAGGTGCTGAAGAGTGGGGGGTCGCTACGGCTGCCTTAGTGGTGGAAGGCTGTATTTTAATGCGTAAATGTCATGTAAATACCTGCCCTGTTGGTATCGCTACGCAAGATCCGGAACTTAGAAGCAGATTTACCGGAAAACCGGAACATGTTATTCAGTTTTTTCACTTCCTGGCCAATGATGTTCGCGAGATTATGGCTGAACTCGGATTTAGAACGATCAATGAAATGGTAGGGAAAGTAGAAATGCTGAAATTGAAAAAGGATATTCATCATTGGAAATATAAACACCTCGACCTAAGTCCTATTCTTTATAAAGAACCTGCTGATGAATCAGTAGGTCAGTATAAAATGGTTCAACAAGATCATGGTATGGCAAATGTGCTGGATCATGCCTTAATTAAGGCAGCTTTGCCAGCTTTGGAAAATGTCCAAAAGGTGAAAGCCAATTTCAATATCAGAAATATAGACAGGGCAACCGGTACTATGCTTTCGTACGAAATTTCTAAACGATTTAAAGCAGAAGGTTTGCCTGAAGGTACTATTCAATACACCTTTAATGGCTCGGCCGGTCAAAGTTTTGGCGCTTTTGCAGCAAAAGGTATTCACTTTAGACTGGAAGGGGAAGCCAATGATTATTTTGGAAAGGGCTTGTCAGGGGGACGATTAATTGTTGTACCGGATAAAGAGGCTACCTTCATTGCACGCGACAATATCATTATTGGTAATGTAGCATTTTATGGAGCGACTTCAGGAGAAGCTTATATAAATGGTTGTGCCGGGGAACGTTTTGGGGTTAGAAACTCAGGAGTTACCACTGTGGTAGAGGGCATTGGTGACCATGGTTGTGAATATATGACCGGGGGTGTAGTCGTTGTGCTGGGTGAAACGGGCGAGAACTTTGCCGCCGGTATGAGTGGAGGCGTTGCTTACGTTTACGATAAAGAAGATACTTTCTCTCCTCGTTTGAATAGGGAAATGGTGGAGCTTGAGGTGCTGGAAGATGACGATCTTGACATTTTAAAGCAACTGGTTCTTAATCATTATTTTTATACCAGATCTCCATTTGCTGGAGAACTCTTAGATCACTGGTCAACAGAAATGCTTTATTTTAAGAAGGTTATGCCTGCTGATTATAAAAAAGTGTTGTTGAATCGGAATAAAAAATTACAATTGTTAGTTACGCCGGTGAATGCCGGATAATAAAACTTTTATAAAGATAAGGTTATGGCAGATCCTAAAGGATTTTTAACGTTTAAAAGAGAACTTCCTTCATCCAGGGAGGTTAACGTTCGTTTATCAGATTATAAGGAGATTTATGACGAGTTTCCAGCAGAAAAAACGAAACAGCAAGCCGCCCGTTGTATGGATTGTGGTGTTCCGTTTTGTCACTCGGGCTGTCCTTTGGGAAATGTAATTCCTGAATTTAATGACGCTGTTTATCGGGAAGAATGGCAAGAGGCATTTCAAATTTTGTCGGAAACCAATAATTTTCCTGAATTTACAGGTCGTATTTGTCCGGCTCCTTGCGAAGCGGCTTGTGTACTAGGTATAAATCAACCTCCCGTTGCTATTGAGCATATCGAAAAAACCATCGTCGAGATGGCTTTTGAAAAGGGTTTCCTTAGACCTAAAGCGCCAACCTTCAGAACGGGTAAAAAAGTAGCCGTAATTGGTTCAGGTCCAGCAGGTCTCTCTGCCGCCGCAGAGTTAAATAAATATGGGCATAGTGTAACTGTTTTTGAACGAAAAGATCGTATTGGAGGTCTTCTTCGATATGGTATCCCTGATTTTAAACTGGAAAAATGGGTGCTGGAACGCCGTATTGGCCTGATGGAAGCGGAAGGTATTCGCTTTAAGACAAACGTAAATGTCGGAGTAGATATACCCGTTGATCAGTTGAAAAATGATTTTGATGCCGTTGTCTTAACAGGGGGTTCTACTGTTCCCAGAGATCTTCCCATTCCAGGTAGAGAAGGAATAGGTATTTATCCGGCGATGCAGTTTTTAGAGCAAAATAATCGACGAGTTGCCGGTGATTTTATTCCTGAAGTTGAATCCATTCGGGCAACAGGTAAACACGTAGTCGTTATTGGTGGAGGTGACACTGGCGCCGATTGTGTGGGCACCTCTAATAGACAAAAAGCAAAATCAGTAACCCAACTGGAAGTTTTAGTTAAACCTTCATTAACCAGAACACCTGATTCATGGCCGAATTGGCCGCTTATCCTTCGAACAAGTTCTTCTCACGAAGAAGGATGCGACAGAGAATGGTCTGTTCTTACCGAATCATTTGAAGTGAACGAGAAAGGGGAGGTTTCAGCTATCCATCTTATTGATGTGGAATGGGCTTTTATTCCCACTGAAAAAAGATATGGATTTTCAAAAATAGCTGGTTCTGAAAGAACAATACCCTGTGACCTTGCTTTGCTTGCCATCGGCTTTGTTCATCCTCAACACGATGGTTTATTGCAACAATTAGGCGTCGCTCTCGATGAAAGGGGAAATGTTAAGGCATCTGATTTCAAAACCTCTGTCGATGGCGTCTTTGCCGCTGGTGATGTTCGCCGTGGACAATCTTTAGTTGTTTGGGCTATTGCAGAAGGAAGAGATGCTGCAAAGGAAGTACATGTTTTTCTAGACAGTGAATCCTAAAATAATATAAGGCACCCTATTTATAGGACACTATTTTGAGGAATCTTTCCCTTCACCCCTTTAAAATAGTTCCATATAAATTGCATGTCCTTTTCCATATCATCAGTAGGGTAAAATGGGTCGCTAATGACTACTTTTTTGTCTCCAAAATTAAACTGGACCATGATAATGGGAACTTTGGCTCCCTTGGCTATAAAGTAGAACCCTGTTTTGAATTTTTCAACCTTTTTTCTGGTTCCCTCAGGTGACATGGCAACGGCAAACTTGTCATGAATATTAAATATATTTATCATGCTGTCAACCATGTTTGTTCTCTCTGTTCTGTTAACGGGATATCCTCCCAGCGCATAGAAAATAAATCCTAAAGGGCCTTTGAAAAGAGATTCTTTCCCAATAAATCTAATGTCTTTTCTTAAGATAGACCTGAGGACTAATCCTATGGGAAAATCCCACCAAGAGGTATGTGGGGCTGCAATGACCAAATATTTTTTAATATCATTTGGAAAATCTCCAATAATTTTAAACTTCGCTACGGTAAGAAATATAAATTTGGAAAATAGTCGGAACATAGGGATTGATTTTGATATTTAGCGGTTGAATGTAAATCAAAATCTTTTTATTTTATTAAAAAACCTTGGAAATTCCTCCAATTATAAATTGCACACCTATAGACATTACTATAAATCCCATAATTCTGGATAGCGCACGAAGTCCAGCCTCACCCAAAACTTGATATAATAATGGGGCAAATCGCAATATGAGATAAACGATGACGGCCATTGTGAAAATTACGCCAACAATGGTCCCTTTTTGCCACCAAAGGGGATATTCGTCAAAATAAGTTATAAGTAAAGAAATGGATCCCGGGCCGGAAAGGAGTGGCATGGCTAAAGGCGCAAAGGATATATCTTCTTTATGGAGCGCTTCTTCCGTTACTTTTTTTGATGTCGCACCACTTTTAGACATATTTCCCGTAAGTAGGGTGTAACCTGAACTCATGATGACCAATCCTCCGGCAATACGCATTGCACCAATGCTGATACCAAAAAATCCTAAAATCCATGTGCCAGCCAAAAAAAACAAACTTAAAATTAAAAAAAAGTATAAACTGGTGAGCCTGGAAGTTCTGTTTCGTTCTTTTTGGGTGTATTCCGGCGTCATAGCTAAGTAAACGGGAACGGCGCCCAATGGATTTACTACTGAAAAAATAGAGGCCAAAGTGGCTATGTATAACTCAATCATGATTCACTCTTTTACTTAAAACGTATATTATGACTAAAGTCACTTTTCTTACCCTTTAAACCTGACCCCAGAGGGGTCACATGTATCTAGCTATTACGCCCCTGGCGGCAACATATTGACCCGTCCTAAAAAAAGTCAAGGGGATAAATGTAAAAAGAAAACCATTCATCGTCTTCTATGTCATAAATGAAGGATTTTTGTGGAATATTCTACTGGCTTCAGGATATCATTTTCATTTTCATTGGTTGGTACAAATTGCCATGGAGTCACTTGTTTATCCCAGGTAAAATCCAGATTTTGAAAGTGTTTTTTTCTAAATTCTTTAGGTGAGAAGCCTCTATATTTTTTAAATAAACGATTGAAATTTGACAGGTTATTAAAACCAGATTTATATCCTATTTCACTAATGGTCATGTCCGATTCAAGGATTAGTTTACAAGCCTTAGCCAGCCTGAGATCTATAAGAAAATCACTAAAACATCTGAAAGATTGTTTCTGAAAAAAATGACTAAAAGCCGTTTCACTCATCTGTAACTTTGTGGCTACTTCCTTCATTTTGAAAGCTGCATCGGTATAATGCTGCATGATACAAGCATACGCAATCTGAATCCGATGATTATTCATTCGCGAACTTGATATTTCAAAGTCAAGAAACGAAAGAAATCTCCTGTCTAACCCTTTTGAAAGTAAATGGAGTAATTTTAAGAAGGAAATAGTGTTATCAAAACCTTTGTTTTCAGTCATCTCAATCATAATTTTACTGGCTTTTTCAAACGTTTTTCCAGTAAAATGAATGCCTCTTGAAGACTCTTTCAATAAATTACGAATACTAAAAAAACTGTCTTTCAACAATAATGAAGTTGAAAAAAGTTTTGGATCAAACTGAATCGTTATGACTCGGTAAGGTTCATTCTTGTTTAAAAGATGATCATCTCCGAACCATTTGTGGTAAACATAAGGACCAATAATTACCAGGTCATTTTCATAATAGCTTTCAGTGGAATCTCCAACCACTCTCTTACCTGACATGCCCAAAATAAGGTTAATTTCTACTTCTGGATGGTTATGAATTGGATAGTCAAATCCATTATTTGATGAATCTAAAACAACACAAACATCATTGTCTTTCAGTGGGGTATTTTCATGAAAAACATTCATATCTCAAGCGTTTTTGGCATAATCTAATATTTAATGGAGGTATTCATTTTCTAAAGTTCCTATAAGTTTTGTTTTTAAGCTATGTATTTCATAAAAGTATTGAATAATGTCATTAAAGCATCATTTTATAGGTAATAAATAAAATAAATTTGCTTTAGCAGAATAAAAATTAAATGCATATTCCATGAGGTTCTATAATGATTTTATATCAGAAGCTAAAAGTAATACTATCAAATATTCGTTTACTTCATTATTCATTATGTTATCATTCTTGATAACGGCCCAGTCAATCACCATAAAAGGAATCGCAAAAGAAATAGATGGAAAACCTATGATTGGCGTGGAGGTAATTGAAAAAAACACTGATAATGGGACGGTTACGGATGTGGAGGGGCGTTATTCATTGAAAGTCAAATCAAACAGTTCCATTTTAATATTCAATTATCTTGGCTATAAAGTCATTGAAATATCGGTTGGAACACAGACAATAATTGATGTAAAGCTGGAAGAAGAATCAAAAATGCTCGAAGATATCATCATTACCGGTTATCGGAAAGAAACCAGGTCGGACGTGTCTTCAGCTATTTCATCCATAAAGACAAAAGACGTAGAAAAACTTGTGGTTTCTGGTATAGAGCAAGCGTTACAAGGGCAAGCACCCGGTATTTCTGTTACTCAGGTTACAGGATCTCCAGGTGACGATATGGCTGTGCGTATAAGAGGTGCAGGTACCTTAGGCAACAATAATCCTTTATTTATTGTAGATGGGGTGCCTACTGCAGGTAATATAAATATGTTTTCTGTAAATGATATCCAATTCATTGAAGTCCTGAAAGATGGGGCATCAGCGGCGATATATGGTTCAAGAGCTTCAAACGGCGTCATACTCATCACCACTAAGCGGGGTAAAGCAGGAAAAACTTCCTTTTCATTTAATTCTTCTACGGGTGTTCAAACACCTGTCAGGCTCCCGGAGTTATTAAACGCCCGTGACTTTCTGTTAATCAGAAATGAAGCCATCACCAATGCTAATAAACTGAGGAATCCCGCAAATCAAATTTCAACGTATAATCCGGCCATTGCAGATACCTTGCCAGATGTGAATTGGTTGGATCGTGTTTTTTCCAATGCACCCATTCGTCAGTTTTCTATATCAGCAATGTCA
>Ga0209550_10000963_pt1 | contig 27827 bp, 29 predicted proteins | sample LauGreSuBDMM15SN_2_FD_187567 | JGI IMG/M metagenome (GOLD analysis project Ga0209550, IMG submission 187567) | Freshwater lake microbial communities from Lake Michigan, USA - Su13.BD.MM15.SN (SPAdes) (version 5) | ecosystem: Environmental > Aquatic > Freshwater > Lake | place: Lake Michigan... | reverse complement strand
CACCGCGGTCAATAGGAATGCGCCATGAGCGCCATTGCGTTTGAACTTTTGCTGGAGTTGGGGTGGGTGCTGTTGACCCCAGGGATCCATCAAGCCTGTATGTGACGCAAAGGAAAACTCAAACACGAAGGCCTGCGTTCAGCCGCAAAGGTATTTGCACGCACAATTTCTGCTGGCGACCGAGCTTGTGTCGGTTGTCGGCTTAGGCGGTGTTCACACCCTTAGAGACTGATGCGAAGTGACAGGTGAAGCCATCCGCGCAAAAGCCGATGGATGCGGGGTTTTCCAAGCCCACACCAGGGCTTGGATCGATGGGAACTTATTCGGCCTTGGCCCCAGATTCTTTGACCACTTTGGCCCATTTAATGATTTCGATTTGCTGGTAGCGCGCCAACTCTTCAGGGCTGGAGAGAACCGCTTCGAGCCCGAGTTTTTGCATTCGCTCTTGCACATCGGGCAAGCGATACACCCGTTGAACCTCGGCGTTCAATCGATCAATGATGGGTTTGGGGGTGTTGGCCGGTGCAAACAAAGCAAACCAAGTGGTGGCTTCAAAGCCCGGAACGGTTTCGGCCACGGTGGGGATATCAGGCGCGGCCGATGAGCGCTTGGCTGTGGTGACGGCCAGTGCGCGGATCTTGCCCTCTTTGGCCATGGGCAAAGCCGAGGGCATGTTGTCAAACATCAGCTGAATGCTGCCGCCCACCAGGTCTGGGATGGCAAATTGCCGCCCCTTGTAGGGCGCATGCGTCATGCTGGTACCGGTCAAGGATTTGAACAATTCGCCAGACACATGCACCGATGTGCCAATGCCGGGGGAACCAAAAGACAGCTTGTTGGGGTTGGCCTTCATGTAGCTCACCAGTTCGGCCACAGACTTCACCGGCAGGTCGTTGTTGACCACCAACAAATTGGGGGCCGATGCCACCAAGGAGATGGGGGTGAAATGCTTTTGCATGTCGTAGGGCATTTTTTCGTAAAGCGCGCCATTGATGGAATGGGTGCCCACCGTGCCCATGACCAAGGTGTATCCGTCGCCCGCAGACTTGGCCACAAAATCCGCGCCAATGTTGCCCCCCGCGCCCGGCTTGTTGTCCACCACCACGCTTTGCCCCAGTTGGGCTTTTTCACTGAACAAACGCGCCAAGATGTCTGGGGCGCCGCCCGTTGGGAAAGTCACCACCAAGCGCAAGGGTTTGCTGGGGTAAGCCGGTTGGGCCCCGGCCCATCCAATGCCCAGAAGGGCATGGCCACCCAAGGCCATCAACAGCACGGCGGCAGAGCGAACAAGTTGTTGCATGTGATTCATAGTTATCTCCAATGTCAAAACTCAAGGGGTGGTGTTGGTCAAAGGGTGAAAATCAAACGCAAAAAGACAGGCATGCTTACCCCCAATAGAAATCTGCCACCAATGGGCAGATCATCAAGGTTTATAGCGCATCCCTGTGCCTGTGAACATCGGGTTTTACCTCGCACCCATGGCCGTAGGTGCACCGACAGACACGAGTTTTACCCAACGCCGGCCGCATACGTGGCAAATGGGTCTGGGCGTGGCGGCTGCGGCAACGCTCAATATCCAAATTCAATTTGGATGCACAGCTGATAACCCACACCCCATACCGACTTGATGGGTGTCTCGGATGGGGTGGGCATGGCTGATTTGAGCTTTTTGCGCAACCTGGCCACCAATTCTTCGAGTGCATGCTTGCTCATCAAATCATCGGTTTCATCGCTGCCATACAAATCACACATCACCCCCGACTCCAAGGTGTTGTTCTCGGCTTGCATGAGTGCCACCAACAAAGTTTTTTCGCGGCTGGTCAAGCGAAGTTTGTCCGACGAGTAAGGCGAGCTCAGGGTTCTGTCACGCAAATTCAGCGACCATTCCTGCCCCACATTGACCTTCTTGATGCGCCGACCCAAGCTGCGCAACACCAGAACCAACTCCACCGGGGCAACGGGTTTGGTCAGGTAAATATCGGCCCCGCCCATTTCGTAGCCCGCCAAGCGGTCATTGAGGGACACCCGCGCCGTCAAAATCACGATACCCGCACCTGGCACGGCTTGGCGCAAGCGCTTGCACAAACTCAGGCCACTTTCCCCGGGCAGGTTCAGGTCCAAAATATACAAGTCGATCGCCTGGCGCGCCAAAATATCATCCAGTGCCGACGCGCTGTTGGCTGCATGAACCACAAAGCCATGGGCGGTCAAATGACTCTCAATTTCCTCCCTGAGCAGCCGGTCGTCTTCAACCAAAGCAACCGTCAACTTTTCTGCAATGCTCATGACTCACTGTTCCTATTCAATGGGGCGGGCAAGCGAACGCTAAACGTCACTTCGCGGTCCACGATTTCCACATCCACGTTGCCACCCATGCGCTCGACGGCAGACTTGACCAAACTCAAGCCAATGCCCATGCCCGAAATGCCCATGACATTGGGGTGCCGGTAATAACGGGTGAACAATTGGTTTTGATCGGGCAGGTTTTCAGCTGCAACTTGGTTGCCGACCTTTAAAACCACGCTGGCAGCCCCAGCGCTGCCGACTTCATGGGACAGCGTCACATTCACACGGCCATCAATGGCATATTTGTAGGCATTGCCGAGCAAGTTTTCCACCACCACACCCACCAATTGGCGGTTGCCTTGAAGGCTTGTATCGGCCGAGTGGGTGAAGTTGAATCTATCTGGGTTGGAATAGTCCATGATCGATTCCAAAACAATTTGCGTCAGGTTCAATTGCTCGTTCACATCCATTTGCCCATACTCCACCTGGTTGGACTCGGCCACGTGTTCAATCAAAGCATCCATCCGGTCTACCGAGTGGGCAATGTGCTGAACGGGGGCGTCAGATGCTTCACCCTGGGCGCGGCTTCTTTTGATCGATTCCAGTGAAAACCGAATGGTGCTCAAGGGGTTTTTCAGCTCATGGGTCAACATGTCAATCAAAGATTGGCGCTCTTTGAGTTGTTGTGCTTGGTTGTCGGCTTGCAAACGAACCAAGCGCAAGGCTTGAACTTCTTCTAACTGTTTTAACTTGCCAGCTTGGTGCTGGCGAATCACGATCCAAAACACAAACAAACTGATCAAACCGCCATTGAGTCGCCAATCAGAGATCGTAGACAAGGTGGCATCCGAATCACGCCCAGGCAACCAGCCAAAGGCCACCGCAGACCCATACACCAAAATCAGTGCGTAAAAAGCATAGCCAATCACCAGAATTTTTTGAATTCTGTGCTCTATGCCCTGCGCTTTGACCACCCCAAAAAGTTGAACCAATGGATTGATCACTAACAGCGCAAAACTCAACTCCAGGGCCAATTGCGTGCTCCCTGTCCACAGCAGGCCCAAGGTGAGTGCACAGGACAACACCAAGGCACGGACCAAGCCGTTGTACACGGCAGCGTTTTGATACTGCATCAGCACGGACCAACCCAAGATGACCGTCATGCCAACGCGCATCAATTGAAATGATTGACCCCATTTGTTCAGGATGTAGGGGTCAACCTCTGCGAAAGTTTGCGCCATCGCCCCTGTGGTCGAAAAAGTGAACGCCACGGCAGTCAGTTGAAAAATGCAATAGGTTTGCATCAGCCGGGACGAGTCCACCGTTAAAAACAACACGCCCAAAAACAACAAAGCCACAGCCAGGGCCAGGGCCACACTGATGCGCACGACCCGATCGATCACATTTTTTTGCAGATCTTTTTGGCCCATGACACCCAATTGAATCCAGCGAAATCCATCGGTGTTGATCTTGAAATAAACATCGAAGGCTTGGTTGGCATCCAAGGTTGGGGTGAAGCAAAAAAGATCATCTCTGCAGATATCCATTTTTTTGCGCTTCATGTCCCCTTGTTGCTCCACCACCCAGCGTCCGTCAAGCTGCTGATACATCCACACATGGTCTAAATAATGAGGACCCATCCGAACGACCCACGGAAGTTCGCCATCCCCAACGGCCGGGTCTGACGGATCCGGTTGTCGGGTGACCCGAATCCAGGTGTCACCGCGCAAAAACCCCAAGCGCAAAGACTTGTCAAAAGGCTGAAAAGCTTTTTGCTGAACCTCATGAATGTCCAGGCCAGCCGCTTCGTCGTGAAAATAGGCCAGCCCAAGCGCAGGCCCAGCAGCTTGGGCACACGGCCAAACAAACCCTAAAAGTAACAAGAAAATGAAAATAATGCGCCGCATACAACTCCGGATGATGGCATTGTTTGCGGGAAAAAAATGGATCCGCCCCGACAACTGTGCGCATTGATCGGGTACTTGAGAGACATTGTGAGCCCTGGGCATTGGCCAGGCCGCAGGTCCGGCATGTCAAGCCCCTGCTGCACCATCCCTTCAAACCACTTTTGCTGAGGCTGCTGTAAGCGTGCCAGTGACCCAGGCACGCCAGCCCATGGTCTACATTAGGTGGCTACCCCTCCAACCACGCCAGAACATGCTTTCTCTGCGAAACCACCCCGGTTTAAAGCCCCCACCATGGGCCAGCAGGCCAAATTCATGGTCGCTGCGTGGGTCGGCCCGCCTGGGTTTTGCCCTGCTGTTGCTGCTGTTTTTATGGGGCTGCGGAGAAAAACCGCTCACCTGGCCGTGGTCGGATCAAGCAGTCGTGGCCCCAGCGAACACACCGCCAGTGGCGCAATCTGGTGAAAGTCCCATGCTGCTGCTCAGTGCCGACAATTGGCCCATGACAGCGCCGGTTTTTCGCCAAGTCAAACGCGATTTTTACGACTGCAAAGGGTTGGTCGGCGATTGGTTTGAAGCATTGCTGTTGGCCGAAATGAATTTTTTGGCCCAAGAATCCCGCCTCAAAAACCTGCCTTCAGCGGTGTGTCTGGTTCAAATTGACCGCCAGCTCAAGCCCAGCGAAGGTCGGTTTGTGGTTCACTTTTATGCCAACGCCACAGAACTGAGCGAATGCGCCATGAAGCACCGCTGCCAATTGGCGCGCAATGTCAGCCTGGTGCTGAAAAACCAAGCGGTTTATCGGTCTTACTTTTTGTCTGATTTTGAACGTGAAAAGTACCAGCAGCACTGCATCACGCCCGATGGAAAATGGCACCCCAAAACGACTTGTTACGACTTGACGTGATGCCTGGGCAAAAGCCGTGTCAAAGGGGCACGGCCAACATGGTGTCGATGCCAAAAGAATCGACCACCACATCCATGGATGTGATGCGCCAGTTTTCCCCCGATGCTCGCAAAACGGCACGGTAGCGGGCCACCATGTACAAGCGGCTCACCCCTTCTTCGCTGGACTGGTAGACCACCAAATTGGCCCGCGCTTGCACCATGGATTCGGGCAAAGGCTGGCACTGCACATTGGTCACTTGGCGCAACAAGCGGTCTCTGCGGTACGTCAACACGCCCTTGGCCAGCATCGCTACCCGGTCACGAACCATGCCATGGGAGTAGCAACCCATGATGGGCAAAGGCAAGCCCAAGTCTTGGTTCTCCCGCGACAACACACGGTAAACACACTCTTCAGCATCGAACAAGGCTGTCCAGGCTTCGAATTGCTCAGCATCTAGCAACTCCGCATAGACGTTGAAAAAGGACCGGACGGCCTCCAGGTGAGTGCTCATGCCGGCTTCCCCTCTGCCTGGGCGCCGCCCAAGCCCATGATGCGGTGGTAAAAGCTCCAAAAACCGCGAATGGATATTTCTTGCGACAAATAGTCTGTGTCTTGAACCGGCCCCACCCCGCCCATTTCCAACACCTCGTGTCCGCCTGGTCGACGATGGCGAATGCCTTGTTGCACCAAGCGCAAAGCCTCGCCATCTTCCAAAGAGATGTAGCCCGATGGGCCAATGAAGTTGGCGGTCAACATTTTGTCGTGGGTTTGTTCGGGTGTGTCTGATTCAAAACCCAAATACGTGATGTGCAACTCCACTTCATCCGGGCCTTTGGGCCGCAGGTGACGGATGGCGTAGGTGTTGTCCACCTGGGCAACGACCAAGGACGGAAAAATAGACAAGATGGTGGTTTTGTAACCGTCGCCCAAATCCAGGGGCACATGGATCAAGGCGGGATCGGCCATCTTCATGTCGGGGTTGAACTTACCGGTGCCTTCATAGGCCTGGGCCATCAGGGCCTGGTTGTCTTTGTCGGTGGCACTGAGAATGGAATGGTTCCAGGTGTTTTTCAAGTCGGCATCCACTTTGATACCGCCTTGCATCGTGGGTTGCTGCAAGCCAAACGAGACTTGGAATTGATGCAGCAAAGACCCATGGTAGGGGTCGCGCACATTTTCGTTGTAAAGCTTCCAATTGCCAGGAATGCGTTGGCGCAAATAGCCCAACACTTTGGGTTTGCGTTGAACCAATAGCCGCTCTATTTGGGACAGCGAATGGGGCCCTAAAAAAGCCTTTAAGTCAGGGGGGGCAGCATGAAAGCTGCCAAAAATCAAACCCCCATGGGATTGGACCTGCAACACATTCAAGCCATGGTCTGATTTTTTAAAAGTGGCGGGCATGCCGCCCTTGCCCTTCATCCCTTTGAGCAGAGGCACGCCCGTGAGTTCTCCTTTGAGGGAATAACTCCACAGGTGATAGGGACAGGTCAAACTTTGCGCACGGCCACGGACTGCAGTGACCAGTTGCGCGCCACGGTGAGCGCATGAATTTTCAAAGGCATGAAAGCCGTGGTCTTCAGATCGGGTGATCACCACCTGCGTATCGCCAATCCAATTGGTGACAAAGCTGCCGACTTCTGGCAACTCCACCTCATGGCACAAATAGTTCCAAACTGGGCCGCGAAAGATGCGCTCGTTTTCCAATTGGTAAATATCCGCGTCTGTGAACACGGCATAGGGCACCCGAGAAAAGTCTGACGTGGGCCAAGCATTCGGGTCTTGGGCCATACCTTTGTCCATCTTGTACTCCTGATTTTTGATCGCGCCACCCTGCGCGATGTTTTTTGTTTATAACACGCCAGTTCTTGCATTTGCGTCGCGCTAACACGCACGCACAAGGCCATGAACGAAGCCATGCCCATGCCATGGAACGATTAGAAAATGTACCAGTCGCGTGCGCTCTGCCCATGTTGCAAGATTCGCAATTTCGGCGACAATGCACCGCAATAACTATTTGCAGTGTCAGGGTAAAAAATCCGACCTGCATCAACAACAACAAAAGCAATGCGCAAAAAATATGGCCCTGGCAGGCCACATCAGATAGGGCAACACAATGACCGCCAGCGTCATTGCCCAAGCGTCTGTGCTGTTGCGCTTTTGCTGCACATCAAATGTTTGTCTGAGGTCAACGGTGCTGTTTGACCATTGTGCCGAATGCAAACGCTGTTGCAACATTGACGATGGCCACCCTCCCCTTGAAGTCAGTCTCACCCGGGCAGAAAAAAAGAAATTGGGCAGTGTGTGTATTGAAAAAAGTTGTGAGCACCTGGGCGATCAAGGATGCACCATGGGCGACGACAAGCCTTTCGCATGCAGCCTCTACCCCCTTTCTTTTGACCCTGTGCGCAGACAGTTCCTGTACGACACCGAGTGTCCACTGATGCCCACCTACGTCAAACAACTCAAACAACCCGACAGTGACGCCCAAGCCCACTTTTCCATGGTGCAAAGCGCCATCTTCAAGTTGGAAAAAAAAGACCCCGCTTTTTTGCAACAAAATTTCACCATTGATGTGGATTACTTTGATTTAAAAAAGTTACCGCACCCACCTCTGCCAAAGGAATTTCGCAAATGATTGTTTCGCCCTTGAGAGCCATTGAATCGGCCAACCAAGTCAACGATGTCCAGCACGTTGGTTATCAAAGTTGGACCCCAGACAACCTCTGTATCTTGAGCGAGCACAACGACATCACTTATTACACCTCCCGGTGGGACGCTTTGTGCCCCTATATTGATGTGACCGAGGAGATGCTGGCCAAGGCACCCAAGCCTTTCATTGTTTATGCGTTGCCTCCAGAAGGGCCTTATGGTGTGCCCATCAACGACCAATATGGTTTGGTGGACACCTTCTCCAAGGACTTCTGGGAGGAGCCCCGCAGAGCCCGAAAATTCTGCGAGTACGACAAACAATACAAAGCATTCGACATCAGCGAAGAGGTGATTTCAGGCGCCCGCATCACCGTTGACGACATGTTTGAAATGGGTGGCGAGCACTTCGCCAATTGCTACATCGACGACTTGGAAATCGAAGGCTTTGTGGACTACATCCGCAAACTTGATATTTTGGTCATCAAAGTCCACGACCCTTTGGGTGAACTGGTATTGACCGATGTGTCCATCATGCTGCCCGAGTACGACCAGTTGTATGGCAGTTTTTGCCAATGGAACCGGGCCTTCAAAAATCGCTCCCCTGGCATGTATGCCTGTTTGCTGGCCAGCCGCTGGGCGGCCAAAAACGGTTTGCGCTATTACAACCTCGGTCCGGTGGGCGACTACGGATACAAATCCTTGTTTGTCACCGACCACGAACCCATTTACGCGTTGGCCCTGACCGACCCCGGTCATCCCTTGGCGCTGGACACCTCATCGCCCCTGCATACCGATTTCACACCTGATGTGTGGAACCAAATTTATCGGTCTTCCCCAGCGATCAAAAAAGCCAAGGCCATGGCCTAAGCGGTTTCGGTATCCGTTGGGTCACTCCCCGCGGGGGAGTATTGTTGTGGCCTCCTAAGCTTGGGCTGCCCATCAAAACACGTGCTTTTCGCCAAAGCTGTGGTCGTAGTCCATCATCAATTCCTCGCCTGTTTTGATGCGACGCAAGGCCTCGAACTCACCACTTTTTTTCATCCGTAAATTGGGTTTTTTGGAGTGGTTCAGGTAGAAGGCCATGTCCATGGTGTTGAGCCCCATGGTTGAAACCCGCACCTCATCTTTGTGGTGGTAACAAAAAATATCAATTTGCTGGCGCACACTTTTGGGCAACTCAGCGATTTCTTTGCGGGTGAACTTGACGTCTTTGGGCTGCGCCATGGTTTGCAGCGGATGCACCCCCTTGGGTATGGTCCGTATGGCAAATACGCCGATGCCATGCACAGGGGAGATGCCCAATCGGCAATAAACCGATTGATCCAAATGTTTGAAGATTTTATTTTTCAGGGCTGACATCTTGTGGGTTCCAACGATGGGGTGGCGGATTCTGGCACCAATCCTCTGCACAGTCTAAGCCCATTTAGAACTGATCACCGTCGCGAATCAGCTGCCGCGGCACCGGGGCGAACGCCCGCTTTTGGTGCAAAAAGAGTGGCCCATGGATGCCATGGGTCTGCATGAACTGGCCCATAATCCCCGCAGTCTTTTTCAACAATCAACCCCATGCCCAACGCCCACCCTCCCCGCACTTACAAGTATTACGATTTCATCGTGGTGGCTTTTGTCTGCGTGCTGCTGTGCTCTAACCTGATTGGGCCTGGCAAGGCGGCTCAAGTGGAGTTGCCCTGGTTGGGCACCGTGGTGTTTGGCGCGGGCGTGCTGTTTTTTCCCATCGCATATTTGTTTGGTGACATCCTCACCGAGGTCTACGGTTATGCCCACGACCGGCGTGCCGTTTGGTGTGGCTTTGGCGCTTTGCTGTTTGCAGCCTTCATGTCGGGTGTCGTGGTGAATTTGCCGACTGCACCGGGCAGCTACAACGAGCAGTTGCAGCAGGGCTTGAACATGGTGTTTGGCAACACCTGGCGCATCGTGGCGGGTTCCATCGTGGCCTTTTGGGTCGGCAGCATGGTCAACAGTTTCGTCATGGCCAAGATGAAGATTTGGACCCAAGGGCGTCACCTCTGGGCCCGTACCATTGGCTCGACCGCGGTGGGCGAATTGTTCGACTCATCCCTCTTTTATGTGATTGCTTTTTACGGCATTTGGCCCACCGAGCAAGTGGTGGCAGTGGCCATCGCCCAGTACTTTCTCAAAACCGGCTGGGAAGTGCTGGCCACCCCACTGACCTACCAAGTGGTGGGCTGGCTCAAACGCAAAGAAAACGAAGACCACTACGACCGCGACACCGACTTCTCACCCTTTCGCGTCAAGGTTTGAAGCGGTGTCAAGCGCCACTTGCAGCAGCAGGCACGGGTGCCACCTTTGACTTGGCTTGCAATTGCTTGACCGCCATGCTCTCCAAGTAACGCCGCAGTCTCGACAAGCCCACATCGTGTTCATACAAATGCTCGCGCTCACGGGCGTCGCTCTCCATTTGCTCGAGCATCACCCGGTCTTGCTCCAGCACACGCCAGTGCCGCGCCTCTAATCGGTTGCGGTACAAAAAGCGCCAGGCACTGCGCTGCCAGCCACTGACTTTGCGGCAGCGCCAGAAAAAGACGGCAGCCAATTGCGGGTTGATCGGTGTCACATAGCCCACGATGATGAAGTTGCCCCCCGGTCCACCGGTTTTAGGGTAAGGAATTTCCAAGCGCATCCAATGCGAGCCCGTGTCTCCCCATTCGGTCCAATCAAAATTGATGTCGCGCTGGCCTTCTTTTTCAAACACAAAGCCATGCTCGGTGCGGCGCAACTGAAACTTGGCGCTGATGTCGCCTTCGGCCATGGAATGCGACTGCTTGTGCAAAAAGCTGCCGTGCATCGGGTCCATGACGTTCTCTAAGGCATAGCGGTAATCGCATTGCCATTCGTTGTAGCAAAGAAAATGGGCGTGCTCTGCGCTGGACAGCTCGTCGGGCACGATCAATGGCGGGGGTTGCTCCACATGGGTGGCACTGTTGTACAACCAGATTGCCCCATGGGCTTCTTTGACGTGAAAAGCGCGCGCTGCGCGTGAGCCCTCCAGGGTGCAGCCGGGGCTGGCCGGGACCTTGGTCACCATGCCATCACAGCGCACCTCGATGCCGTGATAGGGACAAGCCAAGCGGTCGCCCAACACCACCCCCATCGACAAGGGTGCACCGCGATGCGGGCAATGGTCTTCCAGGGCATGCACCTGTCCTGAATGATCGCGCCACAAGGCCAACTTGTGTCCCAGCCGACGCAATGACAAGGGCGTGTCTTTCAAAAAATGCGAGGGGCACAAGGGGTACCACAGGTCCTCCAAGCCGCGTTGCAAAAGCTGCTCCACCGCAAGTGTTTGTGCATTGGTCATGGTCATACCCCCAATTTGTGAATTTCGGCTTCAAAAGTTTGCTCGGTCCACGGCTGACCATTGGGCCCCAAGGGACCGCTTTGGTTGAGATACGCCACCAAGGGTGCCAGCTCGGTGATGCCCGATGAAAAAGCACGCTCCAGCGCGTCTCCCAACAAGTCTTCAAAGGGGGTGGGTGGTCGCTGCTGCGCCTGGTAGGGCTGCAAAAAACGTGTGGGTTGAAGGGCGCTCATGCTTTTTTCTCCGTCAAGAATCCGCCACCGGCCGCACTCTGCGGTTGGCGGCGGGTGTGGCCATCGATGCCCCCATCAATGGCCCATTCGGCAAACACAGTGGGGCCGGGCGTGAACTCTCTGGGTTGCCAGGCTGGTGTGAGGTGGTCTTCGTCGGCGTTGTATTCGATCAAGCCACCGCAAGGGTTTTCAAAATACCAAAAGTAAGCCGAAGATACTGGGTGCCGGCCCGGGCCGAGCTGGGTTTTCCAACCACAACGCCCCATGTGCAAACCACCGCCAAAGACCTCATGGATATCGCGCACGGTGAAGGCCACATGGTTCAAGCCCACGGCTTTTCCTGGCACCTGCAACAAAAACACATCATGGTGGCCCGCATGGGGCGCACAGCGCATGAAGACGCCACGGCCAGGGTAACGATCCGAGGTCACAAAGCCCAAGGCTTGGTAAAAATCTTCAGCGGCTTGCAGGCGATCGGTGAACAACACCACATGGCCAATGGCCACCGGCGTGGCCCGCTCGTACACCGGCGAAGCCTGGTCAACGCGGCGAATGTCCCCATAGGCATTGGCCGCTGCGCCGCGCACATCCACCGGGCGTTTGCAGCTCAAAGCAAATACTTGGCGCAGGCCGTGCGGGTCCAGACACGACACCCGTGCATCTGGACTGACCCCAGCGGCGTCCACACCCTGGCTTTGAAAACCAGGCATGGACTGGAGTTGCTGGTGCAACTGTTGCAAGCTGGCGGTGTCGAGTACCCCCCATTGCACCTCGCGCAAGGTGGCCCCCGGCTCGATGGCGGCGTCCAAGCTGGGGTCTTGCATGGCACGCACACACACCTGTGCCCCATTCAGGGTTTCCCAGGTTTGGCCGGTGGTCCCCAAAGACAAAGGCTGCAAGCCCCAGTCGTTGAAAAAATGGTGCACACGTTGCCACTGCTCGGGCGTGTCTTCAATGCCGTAGGTGATGCGGTCAATGCCTTCGATCATGTCAATCCTTGGGTGTGTGCTGCATGGCCTAAACCGCCATGGCGGCGCTGCGGTGATGCAAGTAGCGCAAGGCAGACAACACCGTCAACATAGATGTTTTGGGGTTGTCTGGCAAGGGTTGGCCACGCATGGTCAATTGCATTTGACCAAACGCGCCACGCACGTCAATTTCATGGATGTTTTCTGTCACGCCCGGGTCGGCAATCAGGCGCGCGCGGGTGGCTTGCAGCCCCAAGCCGGCCAAGGCAATGGTGGCCGCCACGTTTGCATTTTTGGGGTATTTGAGGGCCACTTCAGCGGCACTGCCTTCGATGAGCACCGTGGCTTCGCGCAAGTTGTCCAACGCCACCACCGACTCAGCGGCACTGCCACGCCAACCCTGCGGGGGCTTGCGCCCGGTGTAGGTGACTTCGCTCAAGCCGCCCCAGCGTGCAGCGGCAATGGCATCAATGCCACCAATGGCCCCACTGAGCACATGCACCTGGGTGTGTCCAGCCCGGGCTGCATCTTCCACGCGTTGGGCCAAACCGGGGGTGGCCAAAGCACCGATCGACAACAAGGCACACTCAACGCCTCGCTGCAACGCGGGCAACACATGTTGATCAATGGCGCTGTGGCCTGCGCACTCCAGCACCCATTGCGCGTCGTCCGGCACCTCGGTCACCACCTGCACCGATGGCCCCAACCACTCACGCGCGGCCTGAACCGACCGCGGCGTGACCACCACATGGCGCACCGAAAAATCTGGCCAATCCCGGGTGCGCTGCACGATGGCACGGCCAATGGCGCCCAAACCGATCAAGGTCAAACCCGTGCGCTGGTTCATGTGGCGTCCTTGCGGGGCGGGCCGGCAAATTTAATGGCAAATGGCCCCCAGCTGTGCATGTCCACCTCGACCATCACCGGCCCATCCAGGGCCAGGGCCTGGTCCAACACGGCGTCACAGTCTTGGGGGGTGGCGAGCAAAAAATGCGGGATCTTCAAGCTGCCACACAGCATTGAGAAATCTGGCGTGCACAAATCCACATAACAGCGGCGGCCGCCATACATCGCGTCTTGGATGTTTTGGATCACGCCATAACGTTGATCGTTCATCACCAGCACCACGATTTGTGCGTTTTCTTGCTTGGCACAAGCCAGTTCACCGGGGTTGAGCATCAACCCACCATCGCCCACCAAGGCCACGGTTTTGCGCCCCAACTGGTGCGCCTGCGCCGCCAACGAGGCGCCGATGCCCATGGCCAAACCTTGACCGATGCCCCCGCCCAAGGCGTGCACGCCCGCGCGCGGGTGGTCCAAGCACAGGCTGCGGTTGCCCCACATGCTGTTGGACAAGGTGATGTCACGCACCCACCACAAACCTTGGGCGGTTTTTTGTTGTGCGCGGTTCAAGCTGTCTTTGAGGGCCACATACGGGCCCAGGCTGGTGTCGACCACGGCCTCGGCCGCTTGGCGCGCTTGGGCCACGGCCTGGGGCCAAGCCGCATCGCAGTGCATACGGCCTTGCAAGCGATCGGCCAAGGCGTGCAAAGCCAAGCTGGCATCGGCGTGCACAAAGTGTTGGCTGCTGTAGGCCCGCTGATCGGCCAAAGGGTTGGCATCGATGCGGCAGCGGTTGCTGGGCAATTGCAATTTGTAATTGAGGGTTTCATTGCTGCGCAAACGCGAACCCACCACCAGCATGGCGTCGACCTGGGCATACAAGGCCTCCACGGGCTTTTGGACATTGAAGGCCCCCAAACTCATCGGGTGCTGCTCGGGCACGACACCACGGCCCTGCACCGATGTGACCACGGCCCAACCCATGTCGATCAAGCGTTGCACCGCAGCGCCCGCATGGCGCGCGCCACCCCCCAACCACAACAGGGGGCGCTGCGCGGATTGCAAATGCCCGGCCAACACATCCATTTGCGCGTCACTCGGGATCAGCGGTGCCAAGGGCAAGGGGGATACATCTGCGGGAATGTCGAGCAACTGAGCCTGCACATCGATGGGGATTTCAATGCTGACCGGGCCACACGGCGGCGTGTGGGCCAAACGGTGCGCTTCGCGCAGAATGCTCAAAGCGCTGTGGGCATCGCGGATGCGAAAAGCCGCCTTGCTGACCGCCGAAAGCATGGCCAATTGCGCCGGTGCTTCGTGGATGTAGCCCCAATCGCGGTCCACATAGGCGGACTCAATTTGACCGGTCAGATGCAGCATGGGTGTGCCCGCGGTCAAGGCCTCCACCAAAGCCCCTGCGGCATTGCCCGCGCCAGTGCCTGTGCTGGTGATGCAAACGCCCCAGGTCGCGCTCACACGGGCGGCCGCATCGGCCATGTTGCAAGCGCCGGCTTCACCACGCGCAGACACAAAACGCACTTGCCCGCGCTGATGCATGGCGTCCAGGATTGGCATGTTGTGGATAGAAATCACGCCATAGGCGGTTTTCACCCCAGAGGCTTCCATAAACCGCACCGCCAGTTCTCCCACGGTGATGCGGTGGGCAGTTATTTCAGATGGGCGAGGCGTGGTTGTCATGCGGCAATGCGGTTGAGGCTGCGCTGGGGTGGCGCTGCGGGGTGGGCCTGGGCGTGGGCTTGAAAGGTGGGGTCAATGTGACTGACACGCTGGGTCAATTGGGCCGAAGCGTGTTGCACGTCTTGCACCACGCGGGGCAAATCTTGGGGATCAATGCGCTGGCTGGGTATGGTCACACTGATGGCGGCGACCACGTGATTGAATTCATTGGTGACCGGGGCCACCACGGTGGATATGCCCGACTCAAAGCCGCCCTGGCTGGTGCCATAGCCTTGCGCCTTGTCATGCTCAATCATCTTGAGCAATTGGCTGCGGGTGGTCGGTGTTTGAGGGGTGAATTGGGGCAAGGGTTCTTCGGGGTAGAGCTCGGTCAGTTCAGGCAGCCCCAAGTGCCCCATCAAGACACGCCCCAGCACGGTGGCATGCGCGGGCAATCGGGCACCCACTTGTATCGAGTGAAACAAAGCGTTGCGGCCCGGCGACTTGACCACAAACACCACCTCAGTGCCCTCGCGCAACACCAAATGCGATGAATACCCGGTGCGCTCACACAATGCCGCAATCACCGGGCGCGCCTGCTCGGCCATCTCCATCGAGGCAATGGTTTCAAAGCCCAAGCGCAACACACCCAAGCCCAGCCGGTAGGTGACCCCATCTGCGGCGCGCTCCACAAACCCCATTTGCTCCAAGGTGTAGAGCATGCGAAACACCGAAGCCCTGGGCATGTCGAGCTTGCGCGCCAGCGCTGCGCTGGTGTGGGCGGGTTCGTCACGGGTGAATTGCTGCATCAATTGCAGCCCTCTTTGCAAGGCCGGAACGATGTAACGATCGGATTCGCTCATGCACCCTCACCCGCCGTGGCGAACAACAAATCGTTGACGCGCTCGGAGGCCTCGAGCGGACAAGCGTGCCCGACTTCCCCCAACAAATGAAAGGGCAGGCCCAAAGCAGCCGCCAACTCTGCGCAGCCTTGGGCGGGGGTGATGCGGTCGGCCTGCCCGCAAGCGACATCCACCGGACAAGCCAGTCCACGCAAATAGCTGGCCAAATCGTCACCCGCCAACATCTGGCTGGCTTGTGTGTAACCGGCAGGAATGACCTGCGCCATGGTGTGCTCCACCCAAGCCAGTTGTTCCGCGCTGGCTGTAGAAGAGAGCATGGCGCTGGCACGCTGCGCGGCCATGCCTGCGGGGCCCAGGGTTTGGAGTTTTTCCAAACGATCGTGCAATTTGCGTGCGCGCACTTGGGGGTCTGCCAAGCCATAGCCAGCTGACGGGGCCAACAACCACAGGTGCTTGACCCGTTCAGGCTTTGCCTGGGCAGCGGCACTGGCCATCAAACACCCCAACGAGTGGCCCACCAAATGCACCTGTGCACAAGCCAGCGCATCCAACCAAGCCCACACGCGCGCGGCGTAATCGCTGGCCAGGGGTTGATCGGGTTGCACGGGTGTGCTTTGCCCATAGCCCGGCGCATCCCAGGCCAAGATGCGCACACCCCGCTGCTGTGCGGCTTGCAGTTGGGCCAACCAGCTGCCGGACGCAGAACCTATGCCATGCAACAAAACCCAGATCGGCTGACCCACGCTGCCCGCACTGCCCGCACTGCGGTACGCCACCTGACCCAAGGGGGTTGAGATGCATTGCAGCGGAAAGTCCAGGATGCGCTCAGACAAAGACATGGGGACCGTCCATCACGCTTTGGTCAGGTTCCGCTTGATCGCTGCCAAGGGAGAGTCGGGCGGGTACACCGGTGTGATGGGCTTGGGTGAGCCCAGCATCACGCACATCAGCGCGTCCTCTTCTCCGACATTGATCTCTTCGCGGTACACGCCGGGCGGGACCGATATCAAGTCGCGCTCACGCAACACCGACTCCCAGCGCTCGCCATCTTTTTCGCAAATCACCTTCATGGTGCCGCGCAGCAAGAAAAAGATTTCCTCGACGTCATAGTGGATGTGCGAGGGGCCTTCGTGGCCCGCCGGAATGATCATGGTCGAGAAGGTGAAGTGCCCACACGGCACCGTGTTGTTGTCGCTGGACACGCCGGTTGCACCGGTGCCGACGTAGCGCATTTGGGCGCGGCGGTATTTGGGGTCGAAGTCGGCTTGAAACTTCAACGCATCCCAGTCATAGCGGCGGGTTTCAAACCGTGCGACGCGAGAGGCCATCCATTGCTCAAACGATTGACCCGGTTGGCGCAGCATGCTGGCCTGGATATCGGCTTCTGAAGGGATGTTGGCGTTGAGCAAGCCACGCTCATTGAACATGGGTTGATTGGCAGCGGTGTGGGTTTGTGACATGGTGGGTTTCTCCTGGGTCAACGATCAATGCATGACAAAGCCGCCATTGACAGGCAGCAACTGTCCGGTGATGAAGCCGCTGCCTGGGCTGAGCAAAAACAGCACCGCAGCGGTCAAATCTTCGGGCACTTGGGGCCGCTGCAATGCGCGGCCCTTGAGGTACAAATCATGGCGATGCTCGGGGATATAGGCGGTGGCTTCCACCAGCGTCAATCCCGGGGCGATGGCATTGACCGTGATTCCATCTGGCCCCATCTCGCGCGCCATGGATCGGGTCATGGCCATCACGGCACCTTTGCTGGCGACATATGCCATCAAGCGGGGTGCGCCCCACAAGGCCGTGTCAGAGGAGATGTTGACCACACGCCCCGTGGTACTGGCTTTGAGGTGGGGGTGCGCCGCCACCGTGGCCAACCACGGGCCGCGCACATTGACAGCCATCACCTGGTCCCAGGTGTCAATGGCAATGTCTTGCATGTCTTTGCCGCCACTGTTGGTGATGGCGGCGTTGTTGACCAAGCCATCCAAACCACCCAGCCACTCGGCAGCGGCGTCGACCCCGTGGCGCACTGACTCTGGCTGGGCCATGTCCATGGACAGGTAATGGGCCTCTGGGCCCAACTGCTGGGCCAGTGCCTGACCTGCCGCGTCCAATATGTCGGAGATCACCACGCGCGCACCGGCGTGAACCAAGGCGCTGGCAAAAGCCGCTCCCAAGCCCCGGGCACCACCGGTGACCAGCACCCGGCGACCGTGCATGGCTGTTGTTGTATGGGCCGTTGTCATGTGACTTTTCTTTCGGCGCTGGGCAGGTAATGCAAGACCCGGTTTTCTGCAATCACCACCGCGTAGTAGGCCAAGATGCCAATCAAGGTCAAGGCCCCGATCACCACAAACACGCCGGCGGTATTGCCCTGCCCTTCAAAAAAGACCAGCAAATAACCCAAGCCCATGTTGCCGCCGACCAATTCACCCACCACCACACCGATGACAGCCAAGGTGCTGGCGATGCGCAAACCCGAGAACAAAGACGGCAATGTCGCGGGACATTGAACCTTGAAAAACACTTGCAAGCGGGTGGCGGAGAACGACCGGGCCAGGTTGATCATGTCTGCATCCAGATTGCGCATGGCGGTCAGCACATTGATCAAGACGGGGAAGAAAACAATCAAGATGGCCACCAATATTTTGGGATAAATGGTGTACCCCAGCCACATCACAAACAACGGGGCAAAGGCCACTTTGGGGGCAATTTGCAAGGCCAACAGGTAAGGCGACAAAATGGCTTCCACTTGGGGGGACAGGCCCAAGGCATAGCCCATGGCCGCGCCCAAGGCTGCGCCCAACACGAAGCCGATCACCACTTCCAGCGCGGTGATACCGCTGTGCCAAAGCAAGCGCTCGGACCCATAAATGCGAAACAATTCATCCCAGGTTTTGCTGGCATTGGGCAAGATGAATTCGGGCACACCCCACCACCCCGGCAGCCACTGCCAAGCGGCCAAGAACAAGAGCGCAACCAGTACGCTCCAAGCGGTGGTTTTGATGCCCGAAGACATGCTTTATTTCAGGCCCACAAACTGGTTGGTATACAAGTCTTTGGCGGCCACCTCTTTGGGCACGATGGCGTTGCTGACATAGAACTTTTGCAAATCCATCAAACGTGACTCATCCATTTGCCCCAACACTTTTTGGTTGGCGTAAACGTATTTGTTGTAAAGCTCAAAGGTTTGGAAGATCAAATCTTCTTTGCCTTTGTGCGCGGGCACATGGGCCACATAAGCGGCGGTGGCCGCTTTGGGGTCTTTCATGATGTCACGCATGCCCTTCAAAGTGGCGCGCACCAGTTTTTGGATCAGCTCTGGGTTTTTGGCGATGGTCTCGTCGCTGGCCAAAATGGCTTGGGCCATGCTCTTGAAGTACACATCGGCGGGCAAGATATCGACCTTGGCACCGGCCGCCATGGCAGTGGCGGTCCAATCGGGCACCGCCGCCATGGCCACGGCCTTTTTGGCAGTGAACTGCTGCCACACGCCTGCGGGGCCGGCCGACTGGATGTCCAGATCGTTTTTGGTCAAACCCGATTTGCTCAACATGCCCAGCAAAGCGTAATAAGTGGTGTCTGTATAACCCGTGGTGGTGACCACTTGGCCCTTGAGTTCGCGCGGCGACTCAATGCGGGCGTCTTTGTGGCTGACCAATTGCATCAGCGAGCCGGCCCCCAGCACGGCCACGGCTTTGACCGGGATACCTTGCCCTCGGGCAATGATGGGTGTGTCGCCAATGGCCCCGCCAATCACCGCATTGCCAGCGCCGATTTGCTTGGCCACATCGACACCGCCGCGTCCAGAGACAAATTTCACGTTCAGGCCTTCTTGGGCGTAATAGCCTTTGGCCTGCGCCAGCATCCATGGGCCAAACGCGGGCAGGATGGCCGGTGCGGGCAGCAAGTAGGTGATTTCTTGGGGGGCTGCAGCCGGCGTTTGGGCGTGGCTGCTGAATGGGGCCAGGGTGGCCATGGCGGTGGCCAGGGCAATCAGGGTACGTCGCATCATGGTGTCGCTCCTATCAATGGGTCAAAGAATGGGTCAAAAACGAGTCTGTCAACGGGAAGGGGTCAATGGATATCGGTGTCGGCATCGAGCTTGAGCAAGGCCATCAACTGGGCCACGTGATCGCCCAACTGCGGGTGCTTGCGCCGCTGCATGGGTTTGTCGCGGTCCGGCAAATTCACGGTGATTTGCTCCACGATGGTGCCCGGGCGCTCGCTCATCACCAAAATACGATCCGACAAGGCCACGGCTTCGGACAAGTCGTGGGTGATGAACAACACCGTTTTGCCCTGTGCGTGAACGCTTCGGGCCAAATCTTGTTGCAAGATCATTTTGGTTTGTGCATCCAGTGCGGAAAATGGTTCATCCATCAACAAAACGCTGGGCTCCACAGCCAAGGTGCGCGCCAATGCAGCGCGCTGGCGCATGCCGCCGGATAACTGGTGAGGGTAGTTGTTGCCAAAGCCATTGAGCCGGAACTGCTGCAAAAGTTGCTCTGATTTCTCGCGCCGCTGGGCCTGGGCCACGCCGCGCAACTCCAAACCAAATTCGACATTTTGGAAAATCGTGCGCCAGGGGAGCAGCAGGTCTTTTTGCAGCATGAACGCCACTTGGGTGTTGGGCCCCTGCACGGGAACACCCAAGACCTTGACCACGCCCGCCGTGGGTGGCGCCAGGCCAGAGCCCATGTTCAGCAAGGTGCTTTTGCCGCAGCCTGATGGTCCAATGATGGACACCACCTCCCCGGCTTGGATCGAAAAACTCACCGAGCGGGCCGCTTGCACCGCTGGATGCAAACGGCTGGCAGGGAAGGTTTTGTCAACGCCTTCAAAAGCGATGGCCGGGACAGTGCTCATGCCTGGGGCACCTGAACCCACACGCGGTCGGCCTCGACCTTGACCGGAAAGCAGCGCAAATCACGCTGCCCCATTTCGTTGAGGCATTTGCCACCATTGATCTCAAAGCGTGCGGCATGCAATGGGCACTCGACCACGCCATCCTCAACAAAGCCTTGGGACAACAAGGCATAGGCATGCGGGCACACATCCTCCAAAGCATGGACCTGGTCTTGGAGCAGAAACAAGCCTATTTTTTGGCCTTGAACGACCACGCCGGTGGGAAAGTCGGGGTCCAAGCCCGCACGCGGGGCCACGTCGTGCCAGACGTCAGCACGTTCGTTGGAATTGGTTGTGTTTGCAGCGCTCATCTGTTTCAAATATAAAACAACGGTTTACGATAGAACCATTATGGCCATTTCCACATCCTTATGGAAGAGGCGTGGGCGTTTTTTCACCCGGGGAAACCCTTTGCGCCAATGGCGGCGAAGCTTGGCAACGCCGCGCCCTCGCGTGTTAGCCTGTGTGAGGTGGGGGCGCAGACGGCCGCCATCACCCGACCCGAACCAGGCACCGATCCGCATGTCCGATTTGCCCCTCATCCAAAGTCCCGCCGTGTTGCGGACCCTGGCCCAAAACCCCAGCCAAGCCTGCGCTTGTGCGTTGAAACATTGCCAGGGCTGGTCCAGCATCACCGAAACCCAATGGCCCCAGGCCCAGTTGCCCGCCGTGGCGAGCCTGCGCGACCCCGACGAGACCGAGCCCACTTTTGAAGAACACCACCCCCATGGCAGCCGCTATGGTGACCCGCATGCGCCCGTCTCGCTGGCGCACTTTCCCACCAACCGTTGCTTGCTGCACGCGTGCCGCTTGTGCGGTCAACATGTGTTGCGTTACACCGAGTTTGGCGGCTATTACATTGATCACCGCGCGCGTCGCCTAGATCCCGCGGTCATCGTCGACACCCCTGAATCCAGGTGACACCCCGGGTTTTCGCCCACAAGCACTGGGCCTAAAATCCGCCCTCTTTGGACAACCAACCAGGACACCCCATGGGACGCACGCTCTACGACAAAATTTGGGACGAACACCTTGTGACCTCGGAGGAAGACGGCACAGCCGTTCTCTATATCGACCGCCACTTGGTCCACGAGGTCACCAGCGCTCAGGCCTATGAGGGTTTGCGGGTGGCCAAGCGCAAGGTGTGGCGCGTGAGTTCGGTCATCGCCACCGCCGACCACAATACCCCCACCACCGGCTGGGAGTTGGGCTATGACGGCTTGACCGACCCGGTGAGCAAAGAGCAAATCACCACCCTCGACAAGAACATGGCCGAGCACGGCGCGGCCGCCTACTTCCCGTTTTTGTCCAAACGCCAAGGCATCGTGCATGTGATTGGCCCAGAAAACGGCGCCACTTTGCCCGGCATGACGGTGGTGTGCGGCGATTCGCACACCTCCACGCACGGCGCCTTTGGCGCTTTGGCCCATGGCATCGGCACCTCGGAGGTCGAGCATGTGCTGGCCACCCAAACCCTGTTGACCAAAAAAGCCAAAAACATGCGCATTCAAGTCGATGGCGTTTTGGCCAAAGGCCTGACAGGCAAAGACATGGTGCTGGCCATCATCGGCAAGATTGGCACCGCGGGTGGCACTGGTTTCACCATCGAGTTCGCTGGGTCTGCCGTGCGTGCGCTCAGCATGGAAGGGCGCATGACCCTGTGCAACATGGCCATCGAAGCCGGCGCACGGGCCGGCCTGGTCGCCGTGGACGACAAAACCATTGAATACCTGCGCGGCCGACCCCTGTCGCCCAATGGGGTGGAGTGGGACCACGCAGTGGCTTACTGGAAAACATTGCAATCCGACACTGACGCCCACTTTGACGCCGTGGTGCAAATCAATGCCGCCGAGATTGCGCCCCAAGTCACCTGGGGCACATCGCCCGAGATGGTGCTGTCAGTGCTCGACCGCGTGCCTGACCCCGACAAAGAAAAAGACGCCAACAAGCGTCTGGCCATTGAACGCGCCTTGACCTATATGGGACTGCAACCGGGCAAACCCATCTCCGACATCACGGTGGACAAAATTTTCATCGGCTCTTGCACCAACAGCCGCATCGAAGACATGCGCGAGGCAGCTGCCGTCGTCAAGCGACTGGGCCAAAAAGTGGCCCGCAATGTCAAGCTGGCGATGGTCGTGCCTGGCTCTGGTTTGGTCAAAGCCCAAGCCGAAAAAGAAGGCCTGGACCAAATTTTCAAAGGGGCTGGTTTTGAGTGGCGTGAGCCCGGTTGCTCGATGTGCCTGGGCATGAACGCCGACCGCTTGGAGCCCGGCGAGCGCTGCGCCTCCACCAGCAATCGCAATTTCGAAGGCCGCCAAGGCACCGGTGGACGCACCCACTTGGTCAGCCCGGCCATGGCCGCCGCCGCTGCCATTCACGGCCATTTTGTCGATGTGCGTCAATTTGTTTGAAAGCCAAGACCATGAATAAATTCAATGTGCACAAAGGCCTGGTCGCGCCCATGGACCGCGAGAACGTCGACACCGACGCCATCATCCCCAAACAGTTTTTGAAATCCATCAAAAAGACCGGCTTTGGCCCCAACCTGTTTGACGAGTGGCGTTACCTTGACAAAGGCGAACCCGGTCAAGAACACATCCAGCGCAAGATCAACCCCGATTTCATCTTGAACCAAGCCCGCTACCAGGGTGCGTCCATTTTGTTGGCGCGCAAAAACTTTGGCTGCGGCTCCTCGCGCGAACACGCGCCCTGGGCTTTGGAGCAGTATGGCTTTCGCGCCATCATTGCGCCCAGCTATGCCGATATCTTTTTCAACAACAGCTTTAAAAATGGCTTGCTGCCCATCGTGCTGCCAGAGACCATCGTGGGCCAGTTGTTCGACGAGTGCTTTGGCTTCCCGGGCTACCAGTTGACGGTCGACCTGGACCGCCAAGTGGTGGTGCGCGCCCAAGGCGAAGAAATTCCCTTTGAGGTGCAACCCTTTCGCCGCTATTGCCTGATGAATGGCCTGGATGACATTGGCCTGACCCTGCGCCACGCCGACAAAATCCGCGATTTTGAAGCCGCCCGTCTGGCCTCCAAGCCTTGGCTGGCGCAAACCCTGCCGGAGAGCTTCCGATGAAAATCGCAGTATTGCCGGGTGACGGCATTGGCACCGAAATCGTCGCTGAAGCGGTCAAGGTCCTGAAGGTTTTGGGCTTGCCGCTGGAAATGGAAACCGCCTTGGTCGGTGGTTGCGCCTACGATGCCCACGGCCACCCCCTGCCCGACAGCACCTTGAAGCTGGCCAAAGAATCTGACGCGATTTTGTTTGGCGCCGTCGGCGACTGGAAATACGACACCCTGGACCGCCCCCTGCGCCCCGAACAAGCCATCTTGGGTTTGCGCAAAAACTTGGGGCTTTTCGCCAACTTTCGCCCCGCCATTTGTTACCCCGAGTTGGTGGGCGCTTCCAGCTTGAAGCCTGAGTTGATTGCGGGCTTGGACATCCTCATCATCCGTGAGTTGACCGGTGATATTTACTTTGGCCAACCGCGTGGCCGCCGTGTGTCGCCTGACGGCGCCTTTGCCGGTGCCGAAGAAGCCTTTGACACCATGCGCTACTCCCGCCCCGAGGTGGAACGCATTGCCCGCGTGGCCTTTGAAGCTGCACGCAAGCGCAGCAAGCGCGTGACCAGCGTGGACAAGGCCAATGTGCTGGAGACCTTTCAATTTTGGAAAGACATCGTCACCGAAGTGCACAAAGACTACCCCGATATCGCCCTAGACCACATGTATGTGGACAACGCAGCCATGCAGTTGGTGAAAGAGCCCAAACGCTTTGACGTGGTGGTCACTGGCAATATGTTTGGCGACATCTTGAGCGACGAAGCATCGATGCTCACCGGTTCGATCGGCATGCTGCCCTCAGCATCTTTGAACGCCAGCAACCAAGGCTTGTACGAGCCCAGCCATGGCAGCGCCCCTGACATCGCTGGCAAAGGCGTGGCCAACCCACTGGCCACCATCCTGTCTGCCGCCATGATGCTGCGCTTCAGCCTGAACCAAGAAGCCGCGGCCGTGCGCATCGAGAACGGGGTGAAAAAAGTGCTCGCCCTTGGGCTTCGCACCGGCGACATTTACAGCGAAGGCACCACCAAAGTGGGTACGGCGCAAATGGGTGATGCGGTGGTCAAGGCGCTGGGCTGATGGGTTGCAGTTGTCCAGTGTTGGTGGTATGGGCTACGGCATTCGACTTGGCCACACGACTTGTCCGCAAGGTGAACGCCCTGCATGCGGCCTAGATGCAAGAGGTCCTTGCCGGGTTGGGGCCTGTATTTCAGTAACCCCTTCAACCCTTTCACGCCCGGTTTAGCGAAGTTGGCATGTCTTGCACAGAAGCAGAGCCATGCCCTCAATCAAACGCCCAGGCACCCGCGCAGGTCGGGCCAATTTCGCCGCGCCAAATGGCACGCCCGGGTGCGTCAGAACCCGCGCCACTGGCGACCATCAGGGGCAGCAAATGCTCGGCCCTGGGGTGTGACGCCGCACCACCTGGGGCTACATGCCATTGGTTCAATTGGTCGGTGCGCGACTGCCAATCGCCGCTCAAGGCTTGATCCAACCAATCGTGAAACGCATGCGAGGCCGGGGCTTGGCCCGCGAAATCACGCAAGTTGTGATAACTCATGCCAGAGCCCAAAATCAAAACACCATCATCGCGCAAGCTGCTGAGCGCGCGCCCCAATTGGCTGTGCAGCACGGGGTCGAGCTTCTCTTGCAAGGACATGGCAACCACCGGAATGTCGGCCTGCGGGTAGATCACCTTGAGCGGGATGAATACCCCATGGTCCCAGCCATATTCGGCATCGGTGAGGGCAGAAAGACCTGCTTGTTGGAGCAAATGTGCCGCCTGCGCAGCCAATGCGGGATGCCCGGGTGCCGGGTATTGCAGGGCATAGGTTTCGGGTGGGAAGCCGTAGTAGTCGTAAATCAACGACGGGTTGGTGCCACTGGTGAACGAGGGCACGGGCGCCTCCCAGTGCGCCGTGACGATCAAAATGGCGCTGGGCTTGGCCGGCAAGTGCTGGTCGATGCCGCGCAAAAAATCTTCAGTCTGCTGAAACAGTTGCTTGCGCTCACCGGTCATGAAGAAAGAAGGGCCACCCCCATGGGGAATGTACAAAGCGGGCATGCGGGTCATGGCATTTCTTTGGCTTGAATCAGCGGTTGCCCAAGGCCAACTTGGGCACCACCCGCGCGTAGATGGCGCGCTCTGCATCCACCACCGCTTGGTAATCGCTGGCATTGAGAAATGCCGGCGCGACCAAAGACACGGCAACAAAACTTTTGAATTCTTCCGATTCAATCGCTTTTTGCAAGGCCTCGTTGAGGCGCTGAACCACTTCGGTGGGCAGCCCTTTGGGGGCAAAGAAGCCAAAGTCGGCACGCAAAGCCAAGTCGATGCCTTGTTCTTTCAAGGTGGGCACGTTGCTCAGGGCGGTAGCCCGGGTGGCACCGAATTGGGCAATCGGTCGCAACTTGCCAGCCTCCACCTGGGCATTGATCACACCCGGCGCACCAATCACCACGTCCACAAAGCCCCCCATCACCGCGGTCAAAGCCGGCGCCAATCCCCGGTGTGGCACATGGGTGAATTGAAAGCCGGCCGCATCGGCCAAAGCTTCGCCCGCCAAATGCACCGCCGTGCCATTGCCAGGGCTGCCAAAAGTCAGCTTACCGGGGTTGGACTTGGCATAGGCCACCATTTCACGGGCATTGCGAAAGGGCGCATCGATGCGGGCCGCCAAGTAATGGGGCGTGATGCTGGCACGGGCCAGCGGCATCAAATCCTCATACACATAGGGCGGCTTGCCCACCAAGGGGGCCACGGTGAGCACCGCAGGTGCCGAGTACAGCAAGGTATAGCCGTCTGGATTGGCACGGGCGACATACGCCGCACCGATGGTGCCGCCCGCGCCATCGCGGTTTTCCACCAACACGGTTTGCCCCAGGTGCTTGGCGGCCAACTCGGCAATTTTTCGGGCTTCGCGATCAGTGGCGCCAGGCGCATAGGGCACGACGATGGTGATCGCTTTGGTGGGAAATCCTTGCGCCGACAAATTCAACACCGAGAGCAAGGCGCCACAAACCAAACCCTTGAAAACCCACCTCCAGCTTGAACCATTGGTCAACATCTTGCGCCTTTCATTGATCAAACCACAGGGCGTGCAAAAGCGCGCGCCAACTTCCTTCATTTTCACCCCAAAATGGATGCGCACACTTGGGCCCACCATGACTACAGCCAGGGCTTAGGATGCAAGCCTGTTGATATTGAAGTTACATGGCGGGACACACCTTGATTGAACACCATTTGCAGCGGTTGATTGAACGGCTCACCCAACCTGGGTGTGAGCGGCCTCAACAGGTCGACACACAGGCACGCTGGTTGGTGCTCGACACCTTGGGTTGCGCCATCGCGGGAGCGCGCGCCCCGACGGTGCGGGCTTGGCTGGATGGGCAGCACCTGCGCGCCGATCCCTTTGCCACAGCTGACCCTGCGCCCGGCGGGCCCAGCCCAGGGGCGGCGATGGCCTTTGCCATGGCGGCCTGTTGGGACGAGGCCTGCGAAGGCCATGCCCGCGCCCACGGCCGCCCTGGCGTGGCCGCTTTGGCGGCCATTTGGCCTTGGGTGCACCAATTGAACTGGGGGCAATTGCTGCATGCTTTGGTACTGGGCTACGAGGTGGGCGCGCGCATGGGTGCTTTGCTGCGCATTGCCCCCGGCATGCATGTGGACGGTAACTGGCCGTCCTTGGGCGGCGCGGCAGCAGCAGCCGGCGCTTTGCAACTCAATGCCCAGCAGACCCTGACTGCCATCCACATCGCGGCTTGCCAATTGCCCACCTCCTTGTACCGCCCGATCCAAACCGGCGACACCGCACGCAACACCTATTTGGGCCATGCCGCCATGCTGGGGCAAATGGCTGCGCAAGCCGCGGCCGCGGGCATCAGCGCACCGGCCAATGCGATCGAAACCCATTTGCAAGTGGCCTATCAAAAACCAGCGCCGCCAGGTTGGGAGGGTTCGGATGATTTTGAAATTTTGTCCGCTTATTTCAAGCCCTATGCAGCGGTGCGCCATGTTCACTATGGCGCGCATGCGGCTTTGGGTCTGCGCGCGCAGTTTGATTTGGACATGCTGGCGCACATTGATTTATGGGTTTACCAAGAAGCCCTGACTTATTGCGGCGTGCGCCAACCCCAAACCCCCTTGCAAGCGCAGTTTTCGCTGTCATTTGGTGTGGCCGCCATGCTCCGCTGG
>Ga0209550_10000961_pt1 | contig 27864 bp, 29 predicted proteins | sample LauGreSuBDMM15SN_2_FD_187567 | JGI IMG/M metagenome (GOLD analysis project Ga0209550, IMG submission 187567) | Freshwater lake microbial communities from Lake Michigan, USA - Su13.BD.MM15.SN (SPAdes) (version 5) | ecosystem: Environmental > Aquatic > Freshwater > Lake | place: Lake Michigan... | reverse complement strand
AAATGAAAAAATAAAAGCATTAGTAAATAAACATAATAATATATTATATGCTGTTCCTTATCAACATTTCACAAATTCCATAGAAAATTACTTTAGTATGTTGAAATCCAGATTACAAAAACTAGAAGGATTGAAATATGGAAATTTGAAGGAAAATATAAAGAGAGTAATTAGTGAAATTCCAAAGGAAAAATATGAAAATATCTTTAAGGGTGCTTATGAAAGACCAGAAAAATATGTTCCAAAGAATAAAACAAGAAAAATAACGAAAAATTACAAGTAATTATTTATAAAAATAGTCTTATAAATAATCGGCGTTTGAAATGTAAAAAGGTGTAAATCTTATTTTATTTATTATTTTCCTTTTGTAAAAGAAGTATAACGATCATCTTGAGGAACAATTTTAATAATACATTTAGATTTTTTTCCATATAATGGTTCTGTACATCCTTTTTCCCTCTTTTTCATTGTTTTATTTTTATTATTTTCTTTTGTATTAACACTTTCAAAAGTAAATACTGTTGGCTTATCATCTACACATCTAGCTCTAAAATGTTCATACCTTTCTCTCACATCACTATAAGTTAAACCTGATTTTTTGTTTCTCATTTTATTAACAGTTTCGTGAAGTTCGTAAATGTAACGAGAGAAAGATTCACGGTTTTTCATATTTTCACAAGTAATTGGAAATTTTTTCAAATTTTCTGTTAAATTTATCCTACAGTATTTACAAGGAAGAACGTATCTAAGATTCATAATAAAATCTTTATAATTTTTTTTGTCTTCTGGTGTTGGATTTACAGGGTAATTAAAACTAATAGTATGTAAGGAATGCCACATACTTGGTCCCCAAACACTAGTAAGCATTCCATCTCCACTATTGTAATGTTTTTTAGAAAATATTTTTTTTGATTTATTTTTTTTTGATTTATTTGTATTTTTCTTATAATTTTTTGACATATATATATTAAAGAAAAATATAACACACAAAAATAAAAATGAATAATAAATTCAGAATAATAAAATATTATTTATTATTATGAAGAATTATGATAATTTACAATCATTTACAAGTGGTACAAGACAAATATGTGTCTGTTCTGTTTTATCCATACTTATAATTGTATTATTTATTTTAAGTCCACTTAGTCAAATGATAAAAGTTTCTATCTTTATGAAAATAATTGTTTTTATTCTTTTAGGATATACTGTTTATTTAAATATATCACAAAGTATTTATTTACAAAATGCAAATCAATATGTTAAATCACAAAATACAAAAGATCAATTAAAACTAAATATTATTTGCAGCTATACTTATTCTGTTTTTTTATTAATACTTCTTTTCTTCGTTTTTAAAAGTTTTATTTATTAGTTAGAATAAATATATATTTATTATTCTAATATATAATATAGGATGATGAAATCTGTTCGTTTTGCAAATTTAGAAGGTGGAGATACAAGCTTTCTCTCTAAAATTACAAATAGACTTAATATTGCAAGTTGGTCCACATTAATTATTATTTTGGTAGTTATTTTATTTATTGTTCTCTCTATTTTTTATTATTATAAATTTATTGCTCCAAAATTATCCAATACTACTTATACTTCTAATAACGAATATACTGCAAAAACAAATTCATCTTCACAAGCAGAACTTATTTTGTTTTACGTAGATTGGTGTCCTCATTGTAAATCAGCAATGCCTGATTGGGAAGAAATAAAAGAAGAATATAGTACAAAAACAGTTAACGGATATAAAGTAATTTTTACAGAAGTAAATTGTACAAATGAATCACCTGAAATAGAAAAGTTGATGAATAAATTTAAGATTGAAGGATATCCTACTATTAAATTATTAAAAGATGGTCAAGTTATTGATTTTGATGCAAAACCAACAAAAACCACATTAGATCAATTTTTAAATACTGTTTTATAACTATTTATTTTTTAAATAAATATATAAATATATTTATATATAATATAATTATGGAAAAAACATATGATGAATATTTAAATGAAATAAATAAATATGGGTTTACTATTCTTAAAAATGTAATTGATCATAAACTAATAGATAAAGTAATTCACGATTTTAATGAATGGGCTTCTTTACCAGAAAATAATTATTCATCTTTTAATAGAGTTACTAATTTTCACATTTATAGTAAAAATACTTTAGATTTAGTCACTAATAATAAAGTTCAAGAATTAATAAAATTATATTTTAATAAGGATCCGTCTATTTATTCCTCACTTTTTTTCAAAAAAGGAACTTCTCAAAATTATCATAGAGACACTCCTTATTTTTTTACAAATCCAATAGATAATTATTGTGCAGCTTGGTATGCTTTAGAAGACGTTAATGTAAATGCAGGACCATTAAAATATTATATCGGAAGTCATAAAATAGAAGATCCATCTGGTTTTGACATTTATAATAAGTTATATGGAAATCAAGAAACTGATAATATACCAGAATCTGAAATAGTTAATAATTGTTTAAATGAATACTTTAATGTAATTAAAGAAAAATGTGATGAACAAAAACTAATAATATCTGATGAAAAAAATTATATAAATAAAATAAAAAAAGGAGATGTTTTTATTTGGCATCCAAAATTACTACATGGAGGTTCTAATATTATTAATGAATCTTTAACTAGATATAGTATGGTAACCCATTTAGTACCTATAAACACACAAGTATTTGGACATTTACAATTTTGTAAAAAAGAACCAAGTAAAGAATATTTAGACAATCATTTTACTTATGAATATATAAATCATAATAATATTAATATTATTAATCATAATATACTTCCTAGAGTTCAATAGTTATAAATTTATTCTTTATTTATTTTTTCTAAAAAACTTTTAGCTGCATTAATTCCACAATTAAGTAGTTCTTTTCTTATTTCTATGGACTCAAAAACAGTTGTTATGTATTGAATGCTCATAAATTTAGTATTGTAACACACCTCATATTTTATTTTAGGTTGTTTTAAATCTATATTAAAACTATTAATAATTTTAAAAAAAAAACATATAATGTAATCTAATAAAGTAGACTCTTCCTTTACAATATTTCTATCGGAAATATTATAAATATTTTTAAATCCGAGAATCTCTTCTTCTTTTATAGAACGAGAGTTAATACAATAAGATAATGGATAATTGCACATAACACCTCCATCTACAAAACATTTATCTAATATAAATACAGGAGAAATAAAAATAGGCAAAGCAATTGTCATTTGCACAGCAGTTAACAGTTCTAATTCAGGATGTGTTTTATAAGAAATGTCTTCTATTACAAAATTATTTACTTCAAAAGTAATCATATGAATTTCACAATTAGAAAATATAAAAAAATCTTGTAATGTAATATTCATAGATATGTTTTTAGCATCAAACAATGGTTTAAAAAAAATTTCTACAATATTTCTATTAAAAATACCTTTATTGTTATAAGCATTTAAAATACTTTTTATATCAATAGGAAAAGCATCACTCCACGGTCTATTTAATATATAATTATTAATAGTTTCCCAATCAAATTTTAACATAATAATAATTGCTACAATAATACCTGCAGATGTTCCATAAATAGTTTCTATTTCATTCAATTGAATAAATTTTTCTTGTTCTAAATACTGAATCGCACCTAAACTTTGAATCATTGTAGGTCCACCTCCAGATATAACAAGATGTTTAATGTTATATTCTTCTTTAGTCTTATATTCTTCTTTAGTTTTTTCTTCCATATTTTTTATTCTTTACTTTAAACATTATAATTCATTTCTAATTTCTTTTTTCTTTTATTTGATTATATGGCAAATATTTTTACACTAGAAAATTTGGAAGATTTTTCTGAAAAATTGAATATGGATGATTTATATGAGAAAAAAAGACAGTTTGATTTAAGTAAATTATCACTTTTTAATAAAATTTTGAATAGAATACACGTAAAAATTAAAACTACATCTAGACAAAAAATAGACGAACAATTTTGTTGGTATTTAATTCCAGAAATTATTATCGGAGTTCCTAAATATGATCAAGGTGCATGTATTGCATATTTAATGGATAAATTGACAGAAAACGGCTTTCACGTTCGTTACATTGATCCAAATGTTATTTTTATTTCTTGGAAACATTTTGTACCATCTTATGTACGTACAGAATTTAAAAAAAAAACAGGTATTGAAATTAATGAATATGGAGAGAAAATAGATAAAAATCAAGGTTTAGAAATAACAAACATTATTGATAAGAAAAATTCTAATGAATTAATGTTCAAAATACCAATTTCTAAGGGTAATCAAGAATCAATTCAAATAAAAAAACAATATACACCTATTAATAGTTATAAACCTTCCGGTAATTTAATATATAATGATGATTATTTACATAAATTAGAAGATAAGTTATTGTAAATTTTTATATTTTATAAAAAATTTTTATAAATTAATATATTATAATGCTTACTAAAAAAAATAAAACAAAACAAAATAAAACAAAACAAAATAAAACAAGTAAAACAAATAAAAAACACTCCTTAGTAAAAAAAGATGCAAATGTTGAACCTGAACCATTGTATTATTCTGGTTTTCAAATAGAGTATAATAAAGAAAATAAATCTTATGCCAAATTATCAAAAGATTTAATAAAAATATTTAAAAACATTGATAAAATTAAAACTAATGAAAATCCTAATAATGATTTTTATAATTATGTAAATAAAATGTGGATAGAAGAAACGCAAATAAGTAAAAATCAAGAATATATTATACAAGTTGATGATTTTAGATTAGTTCAAGATAAAGTATATCACGAGTTATTAGATATAGTTGAATATTACATTAATAATAATAATAGTAATCATGCAACTCAAATGAAAAATTTATATTACTCTTTTAAAAAAGGTTCAACAATTAATCAAGTTAAAAATCGTGTAAAAAATATAATAAATGAATTTGACTCAATAAGTAGAGATAAAAATAATTTATGGAAAATGATGGGTGATTTAAATAAAAATGATCTATATGCATATGCAGCACCTTTTTCTTTTAGTTTAAATCCTGATAATAAACAATCTAACATATTCAGATGTTATATTAATTCTCCTAAGTTGACATTAATAGATTTAAGTGTTTATTTTGATGATGGAACAGATATTGAATATAAAAATAATTATAGAAAAAAATATTTTGAATTTTTATCTAAATTATTTTATGTAACATTAGGTCCAAATAATAATATTAATGTAAAAGACATATATGACGTAGAAGTAGACATTTTAAATGCAATTGGTTCTCAAGATCCAACCATTATTGAATCTCCAGATTATTATAATAAACTTACTGCAAAAGAAGCTTTAAAATATGGGTTTAATTGGGAAGAGTTTTCACGTGGATTAGGATTTAGTTATGTACCTGAATTTTTTATTACTTCTAATTTAAATTATTTAAAAGCTGCGTCTAAAATGCTTAACGATAACTGGACTTCTGAGAAATGGAAAAATTATTTTTTATATATTTATATTAGACACAGTATAAGAATATGCCATGAATATAGAAGCATTTGGTTTGATTTTATGGGTAAATTTATGACAGGTTCAAAGTCAATGATGGATTTAAGATTAAATTCTATCTTTGGATTAGGATATGCATATAATACTTTTTTATCTAATAAATATATTGAAAACAATAAAAGAGAAGAAACTGTTCAATATTTAACAAATATGACATTTGATTTAAAAGAAGTATTTACAAAAATAATAACTCAAAATAAGTGGTTACAACAAAAAACTAAAAAATATGCTTTATTAAAATTAAAACATATGAAGTTAATTGTAGGATCTCCGTTAGTAATAGCGCAGGATCCTGATTTATCTTATGACATAAATAATCCTATGGAAAATTTAAAAAATATCGCAATGTGGAGACACGAGAAATTTATAAATTTAGAAGGTAGAGAAGTTATTGATTTTCCAACTATTGACTGGTCAGTTGTTCCACCAAAATTAGTAGGAACACAATCATATATTGTAAATGCCAGTTATACACCATCTAAAAACGCTATTTATGTTCCTTTAGGATATATTCAAAAACCATTTATTGATCTTAATGAAAGAGGAATTGAATATAATTTAGCACATGTAGGTTTTACATTGGGACATGAAATGTCGCATGCATTAGATGATTGGGGTAGTCAATATGATTATAAAGGTAACTTGAATAATTGGTGGACACCAAAAGATAAGTTATATTTCAAAAACTTACAAAAAGATGTAGTAAATCAATATGAGGCGTTTGCAAAACGAGATGGAATTGATTTTGATGCGTCTATAGGCATAGGTGAAGATTTAGCCGACATTTCTGGATTAAATATTTGTAATGAATATTTAGCAGAATTTCAAGAAAAAAACGATGATATTTATTTTATTAGAAAATTATCTTTTAGGGCATTTTACTTATATTATGCTTATCAAATGAGACAAAAATTAAGTAAAGAAGCAATATCAGCTCAAACAAAAACAAATCCACATCCTTTAGATAAATATAGAACAAATATTCCACTTTCACGTTTAGAATTATTTAGGGAAATGTATAATATTAAAAAAGGAGATAAAATGTTTTGGGCTACAGGTAAAAATATATGGTAAAAAATAAATTTATTTTTTAAAAGATAAAAGATATAAAAAATAAATTAAAATGGCGAATTCCTAATTTAGAAATATTTTTTTTATTAACATAATATATAATAATGAGACATACAACATCAACTAGTAAAGGTGGTAGAGGAACACGTAAAATGGGTGGAAAGAAACAAAGAATACATAGAATGAAAAAAGCAGCAACTAGAAAGGCTTCGGTCGCTGCTTCTAGAGCTGCTGCTGCTGCAAGATCTGCTTCTGCTGCTGCCTCTAGAGCTGCTTCTGCTTCTAGATCTGCTTCTGCTTCTAGATCTGCTGCTGCTGCAAGATCTGCTTCTGCTGCTGCCTCTAGAGCTGCTTCTGCTTCTAGATCTGCTTCTGCTGCTGCTTCCAGATCCGCTGCTTTAGCTTAAATTTAAATTTTTTATTAGAAAAAGTAATTTTTTTAATAAAAAATAAATAAAATTAAAAATTTGTAGTAGTTGTAGTTGGTTGATAACTAGATACAGGTTTATAGTATGTAGAACTACTTGTTGTATAAGTTGGAGTACTTGTATTGTAATTTGGTGAAGATGTGTAACTTGGTACACTTGAATAATTTGGAGTAACATTTTTATTTATAGGTTGATTTACATTTTCAGATAATTTTTCTGCTGTTTTTTCTAATGTTTGTATTTGTTTTTTTGTAGTATCTAATATTTGAGATTCAACAATTGCTTCATATAATTTGATTCCACTAACATAATCAGATTCACATCTCAAATATAATTCAACAATAATATTTCTAGACTTTACAACTGCATTTTGCAATAATTCTTCCGTTAACTTTGGATTAACTCTTATTTTTTTCTTATTTGTATAAGGATCTATAACGTAAGTAAATAAAACATTGATAACTGATAATAATTCATTTTGTTTTTTATTTGCATTAGTAATCATTTCTTTAAGATTATTTGCATAATCAATAAATAATTTATCTTTTACAGAACCAGTATATGATATATTAAATGCACCTGTTGGTCCTTGACAACCTTGTCTATTATGATATTCTCTTAACTTAATATCACTAAATTTTTTCACATCTTCTGGTATTTCTTCTTTTCCAGTAAAAATAGTATAAAAGTTTTTAAGATCTTTTTGAAATATTTTTTTAGTTTCTTCCGACATTCCAGTAAAAAGACCTGTAGAAAAATCATAATTATCATCAAAATATAATTGCAATAATTCTGGTATACCCGGTTCTTCTGATAATTTTTTAGTTGTTCCTTGTTTATTAATATTCATTTTACATATTTTAGGATGTATAGTTACATTTTCTTTATCTTCTTTTTCATTATTTTCTTTTTTATCTAATCCTCTTTTTAATGAATTAATACGATTATCGCAAATATTCAATTTATAAAGCTTTCTAGGAACATTCTTTGGAATTTTTGATTTTTCAAATAACGTACTTTTTACTAAATTTCCATAATTGTCTTTATAAACATAAATAGGATTAATTGTCATTACAATAGCAGCAAATATATGAGCAATTTTTACATAAAATTTAGCAATACCAATGCATACTCTTTTTTTTTTAATACTTTTAGTTTTATCATTTTTTACATCTAATGACTCAATTTGATCTTTAGTTAAAAAAAATACCTTTTCTTTTGTCATTTCACTTACTTCTTCTCCATTTTTAATTCTTTGAGCAAGATAACTAACTTCTAAATCTGTGAAATATCTTTCTACAATATCAGAAGTCAATACTACTAATTTATCACAATAATCTTTTTCAGATAATCGTCTTAAACTTTGAAAATCCATTGTTAATATATAATAAGTTGCTATATAGTCTATAACATTATCAAAAGAATCAAATTTTTTTTCTGTATCTATTTTAACATCTTTTGAATTATCTTTATTACTAGAAGATGAATTTCCCATTATAATTTAATATAAGTGTATAAAATATATTCAAACTATTTTTATTATATAATTATTATTAATATATAATAAAATTGAATTAAAAATTAAATATCTTATTTAAATGAATATGAATAAAATGTCAACTAATGAAAGAAGTAAAAAGCATAAAATTGCAATTAATAAAACAAATTTATGGAATATATTTGATAAAGAAATAGAACCAAAATCTAACATTCCTTTAGAATGTATTTATCGTGCTTGTGGAGATAGAGAAAAATGTGAAAGATGTGAATATATGTTGGCATTTTCAGATGAAGGATTTTTAACATGTACTAATAATAGTTGTGGTATTATTTACAAAGATATGATAGATCATAGTGCAGAATGGAGATATTATGGTGCCGATGATAATCAAAATGGTGATCCTACTAGATGTGGAATGCCAATAAATCCTCTTTTACAAGAATCATCTTTCGGTTGTAAAGTAATATGTCAAGGTGCAATGTCTTATGAAATGAGAAAAATAAAAAGATATACAGAATGGCAATCTATGCCGTATAAAGAAAAATCACAATATGATGAATTCCAAATTATTACTACTATGGCACAAAATTCAGGAATTCCTAAACTAATTATAGACGATGCTATTAGATATCATAAAAAAATTTCTGAATATGAATTGACTTTTAGAGGAGATAATAGAGATGGAATTTTAGCAGCTTCTATTTACATTTCATGTAAAATAAACAATTATCCAAGAACTGCAAAAGAAATTGCAAATATTTTCCATTTAGATGCTACAAGTGCTACAAAAGGATGTAAAAATGCATTATGTATTATTAATAACTTAGAAAAAGATATGGATAATAAAGAAAAAACGCTGTTTTGCAAAACAAAACCAGAAGCTTTTATAGAAAGATTTTGTAGTAAATTAAGCATTAATAATGAATTAACTAGCCTATGTAAATTTATTGCAATGAAAATAGAAAAAAATAATATGATGCCTGAAAATACTCCTCATTCAATTGCAGCTGGTGTTATTTATTTTATTTCTAATATATGTAACTTAAATGTAAATAAAAAAGATGTCAAAATAATTAGTGAAATTAGTGAAGTAACTATTAATAAATGTTTTAAAAAATTAGAAAAAATGCAAGATGAATTAATTCCTTCTGTTATATTGAAAAAATATGTTTCATAATTATATTATATATTATAAATCCTTTCCTATAAACATTGTAAAATCATACAGTTCGCTATTCGTTTCTTTTAATATTTCTAATCTTGTTTTTTTTATTTTATCAAACCATTTACTATCATAACTAAATAAATATGCATTTTTACCACATAAATTTTCATTATCTCTGCAATGTTTTGCAAAATTAAATTCGTCATTTTCATTTATTTTTTCTTTAAATGCGGAACATCTACCATATTCATACATTTTTTCTTGAGAATTACAAACATAAGGAATAAAAGATTTACACATATGACATTTAGGTTTATGTTTTAGAGTATTTGATGCTATATTATTTATTTGTATAATAAATAAAATATAAATAAAATACAAATGCATTAAGATAATAATAATAATTGTTATATCTTTAGATTGTTTTTATAAATAATTGGATATACATTAGTTTATTTATTATTTTATTATTTTATTATATAAATAATAATATGTTATCTGTAATTGATAATAATTTTAATAATAAATTTTTATTACCTAATAATAAGTCTTCTTCATCAAACTCTTCATCTTCAACAATTACTACAAATACAAATGTAAATAGTCAAAATATTCTACAAATATCTCAATGTTCTTATTCTGAAAGCATTTTTTCTTATATTGTCTTGAATGTAGATAATTATGTATATACATTAAATAATGCAACTAAAGAATACTGTGCTGATATGATAAAAATAATAATTGAAAATATTGAAAATATTGGAGATCAATTGATAGAATCAAATAATGATATAAATCAAGATCAACACCCGATGTCTATTGAATCTTCATCTTCACCTTCAAATTATTCTTTAAAAAGAAAATTAGAAAATAATTATGATTCTTATTCTTCTGATACAAAAATACAAAAACAAGAAGGAGGATTTATTAATGAAGAATGTGCAAATAATTTAATATGGTGTTTAGAATACGGTATTCCAGATTCACTACACGACTTTGGTAAAAGTAGAAATAATATTTTTCCATCAAATGGAAAATTTAGCGCGTTTTCTTTTTTAGATAAAGCAGAAAGTTTTCTTAAAAATCTATATATGATAAAATATCCAGGACAAAACGTACAGAATGTTGACAAATTATATTCTTATTATTCTAGTAGTCCAGGAACTTTTGAACCAAATATAAAGAATAATTTTTTATTAGGAAATATATGTGATCAAGTAGAAAATGTGTTTTATTTTTTTACTGAAAATGAAGAACTTCCAAATACAAAAGATTGGGTACAATTAAGAAAAGATTTTTATCAACAAAATACACCTTTACAATTAAATAATTTTTTTTATAAATTAAAAGATCAAGACTATAAATATTGTATCTTGGATGCCTGTATGACTATACAAAAAGAATCAGAATGGATGACAAATATTACATTGTTAAAAAGTTTGTGTAACTTATGGGATCCTGCGGGAGCAGGAAGTTATCCTGCAAAAGATTTAACAGATGGTGATGAATCTCTAGGATTAAAATTAGTAAAACAATTTGCTTATGAAAACTACTTTATATTTGATTCTCAAGAGAGAACAACAAATTCATCTTTATATGACGTTTATGATAAATTACTTAATAATTTTTGTTTAGAGAAAGATAATATTACTTTTAAATTACGAGTTGGAACCATAAAAGATGGATTAGATAAATACATAAATAATGAAATATTGGATATGGAATTTTTAAAAAGAGAACAATCTGATAAATCTTTTCAACTATTTTTACTTACATTTATAGGAAATAATAAAACACCTACTATATTCCCCATTCAAAGCGGTGGGTTTAGTGTAAAAGTACTATCTTATGGACTCTATTTTATAGAAAATAATAGTGATTATTTAAATATAAATCCAAAACTACAAAAAGACTATGCTTCATTAAAAAATATTATTTCATTTGTAAATGAAACTTTAGGATCTAATAATGATAATAAAAATAAATTATATACACTTATTACCAGATTTAAATCTTCTGGTGATCACGGAAGTGCATTATCTAGTCAATTTATTAATAAAGTCTTAAATAAACCTACATTATATTTATCTGGAGATCAATTAGCATATGTATACTCTATTTTAATTAACAATCCTACGATATTTAGATATTATAATAGTAGTAATAATAGTTCTAATGAAGAAGAAGATGAAGAAGAAGATGATGATAATGCAACCTGTAAAAGAATACATTTTATTGGCGCATTATTACCACAAAAAGATGAGAAAATTACCTGTACTAATAAGTTAAATGAATTTCAAATTTTTTTTGAAAAAAATATATTTTCTACAAATGAAATAATTCAAGCTATTCAAAGTTTACAAGAATTTCAAATGTATATTACAAAAGAAAACGAATATTTATTAAACATTAAATATAAATTATTTCAACAAGAAGATCCTATTCAAATAAATAATATTATTAAATCTAATAATGAAAAAATTCAAAAACTTATAAATAATATTTATTCTAATATGAAATTAATTAATAATGAAATAGAAGGACCTCAATTTGAATCTAATTTACCAATCATTAAAAATATATTTAAACAATTAAATGAAATTACAAATAATATTTATTTTATTACTAATTATATCAAAGCAAAAGAAATTATTAAGAATGTATTTAAATTACAAGTAGCAGAACTTAATAAAATTATTAATGTTAATGTGGAAGATATTGTTCAAAATACATCTGCCCAATCAAATGTAAGAGTATCTTCTAGAAATCCAGAAACTAAATTAAATATACAATTTAGTTGGTTAAATAACGTATATAATAAATTAAAATTAAAATTAAATTCTTCAACTTTTGTAGATGAGTTAAAAAAAACACCTTCTTATGATAGTGAAAAATCTAATTCTGCCTACGAAGATATTATTAAGGTAAAAAAGAAGTACTTGGGTAAAATAACAGATATTTCAGAATCTATGAAAGAACAATTTGGAAGTTCTTCTTTAATAATGATAACTGAATCCAAGACAATTTTAAATAAATATACTTCTTCTATAAAAGAAAAATTATCCAAAAATACAAATTCTTCTCAACCATCATTAAGCAATCTTATTTCGGAATTATTTTTTGGCACAATTGAACCAGTTGTCGCAATTCCTATTAATGAGGAAGATGCATTAGAATTAGAAAATGAAATTGCAGATGAAACTATTAATAATAAACAAAAACTTTCCAAACAAACAAATAAAGGCATTATTTCTAATACTGCAAAAAAAGTTATTAGTGCTATTAGTGGAACAAAGGATCTAATATTAAGAAGAATTGTAACAGCAAAAAAAAGAGGAGGTTATAGTAAAAAAAGAAAAAATAAAAAGAATAAAAAAACATTAGTAAAACGTATAAAAAAATATAATAAAAAAACTATTAAGAAGCATTATAGAAAAAAAAGAAATACTAGAAGATAAGATAATGCAAATAAATATTTTAAAATAAATAAATATTTAATAAATAAAATATAATGAATAGTTAAAATTATTTTAAAAAAATAACCTTTATTTAAAATAATGACTTGTGAATTTGTACCAAAAAAAATATTTATAGTTCCCTATAGAAACAGAGAAGAACAAAAATTCTTTTTTTGTAAGTATATGTCTTTTTTACTAGAAGATATAAACGACTATGAAATTTATTTCTCTCATCAATGTGATGATCGTCCTTTTAATAGAGGAGCTATTAAAAATATTGGATTTTTAGCAATGAAAGAAAAATATCCAAATCATTATAAAAATATAAACTTCATATTTAATGATATAGATACTATTCCATATAACAAACTGTTTGATTATACTACAAGTCAAGGTATAGTAAAACATTATTATGGGTTTGAATATACTTTAGGCGGAATTGTAGTTATTAAAGGATATGATTTTGAGAGGATTAATGGATATCCTAATTTTTGGGGATGGGGAATGGAAGATAGTTGTTTACAAAAAAGATGCAACTTATATAATTTAAAAATAGACAGAACCGTTTTTTATCCTATTGGAAGTCCTGAAATATTGCAATTATTTGATGGCGTTTCACGAATAATTAGTAAAAGAGACACTTCTAGAATGAAAAAAGATGATGGGGTTAGTGGTTTAAAAAGTATTCAAAATATAATTTATGATAATGAAATATATAATTTAGATTTAAATATGGAATCTTTTTTTTACATTAATGTAAATCATTTTATTACTGAAAGTGATGTTGAAAGTGACGCATTTTATAAATACGATTTACGTGAACCAGTAAGAAAAATTATTTATCCAGATAAGAAAAATGAATATATTGTAGATGTAAATGCAACAACCAATAACTGGACAAATATTCCTTATTATCCCACGTTAGAAGAGAGAAAGAAATATAGAGAATCAAATAAAAATATTGTTTCTTTTACTGAACCTATTTTTAAAAAACCTAATCCTATTCCTAATTATCAAAATCAACCAGTTAATATAAAGTATCCTCCATCAAAACAACAACCTAATATTATAAATAAAAATAATTACTATAATCCAATATTAAACTCAAATACTAACACTATTTCAAATACAAATGTTTTCACTCAAGAGTATGCAAAAACAAACAGTAAACCAGGTACTTTTGCTAGTAAAAGTGTCAATATTGGATTAGGGGGAATAAGATAAAATCATTCTTTATTCAGTTATTCTTTAACCATACATAAACCATCTCATTATAATTATTTTGTCTTTTACTTTTTCCATATGGATATATATCCATTGCATTTCCAAGTAAAGGAATACACACTTTTTCATAAATTTCTTTATTAACATTTAAAATATAATAACCTCCTTTTTTTAAATGTTTAAAAGTATTTGTAAATAAAGGAATGTAAAAAAAAGTGTTCATTTCATCTTTATTTTTATATTTTACATTATTTTCATATTTTTGTATAAAGTAATAAGGTGGTGAAGTAAAGACTAAATCATAATCTAGTTTAGAATAATCTATTTTTAATGCATCTTCTATATATATATTAATTTCTGTTGAAGGAGATACGTTCGTTAAAAAAGTTTTTAATTTATTATATGGTTCTAAAAGAGAATGATTAATTTCAATTCCTGTATACTTTGGAATATTTAATACACTACTAGCTACTGCTGCTCCACCCCATCCTGCACAAAAATCTAGAATAGATGTTGGTTTGTATTTATCATAAATTTGCATATAAACAATTGGGCGTATAATGTTAATTGCACTAATACATATATTATATACTTCTTTCAAGACTATATAATTATTTTTCGTATTATTTTTATTCTTCACTTTTTCATAATATTCCAACATATTTGCTATAAATTTCTTTTCTTTCATTTTATCAATATTTTTTATAAAATCATAATAATTCATGTCATATTTACCACGAGTATTCAATCTTTCTGTAAATGTAAAATAATCTACTATATTATTTCCAATTCTTGATCTACAAGATATATTAGATAAATCTATTTTTTTTAAGTGACTATATTCTTTATTAACATCTTCTAATGATATATTTTTAATCTGTCTAGAAATCAATATTTTTTCTTCTTTATCAAAACTTGCATTCTCTTCCATTAAAGTACTCTATCATTATATATTATTTTTGCATATTAATTGTATTTTAGTATCTAATGATAAATACAAATCTTTATTTATTTTTATTAACATTTTACTACAACACACATGTTTATTATATTCATAGGATGGATGAATATTACTATAATAATTAAAATCACGTACACTAATAATTCTATCAAAAATAGATTCAAAAACTAATTTTCCTAATTTCAATCTATTATAATTATCATAACAATCATCTTGATAATTATTTTCATTATCTAATAAATTCAATATATGTATTTTATTATTATAAATATATAATAATAAAGAAGGATTATTATTATTTCCTATATATACAACTCTTTCACAATCACTTTTCAAAACATCACACATAATGATAACTATATTTATTATGTTATTCATTATATTATTTGATTATTTCAATTTTTTTAGTTATTGAAATTATTATCATAGTGTTATATGATATTTTCTAATACATCTCTTTTTAATAAAAATAAATAACAATTCGTTTCACGACATTTTTCTAACACCTTCAGTGAAATTTTTTTAGGAATATTATTTCTTACTTTATTATTTGCTTCATAAAGTCTTTCTGATAATAAATTACCAGTTGAACGTCTTATTTTATATTTGTCATAAAGAAAATCCAACAAGCTTATAAATTGTTCTCTATTTATATTCGGTGTATTTGGTTTTACTTTTGGACTAAAATGTGACGAATAATTTTCTTGCCATTCTTTAACAATTTCTTCAATAATTTCTCTTTTAATTGTATTATTATCCATATATAATTCTGGAACTGGATTACTTTTATTCAGAGATTGAAATAAATCTATAATTTCTCCATTCGTTGCGTTAAATCTTAAACTTACAATAATATATTTATCATATAACCATTCTGCATCAGCTTTTGAACCATAACTATTTGGTGTAATATAATCAGGATCCTTCTCATTTTCTTTTTTTATATATTGTAATGCAGTATAACGATGAATACCATCTACTACTTTATAACTTTTACTAGTATCATCATATACTAAATAAAATAACCAATCTATTTCATTTTTTGTTGAATATATAAAATTTGCAATTTCAATACATCTTACCATATCAGGAGGTCTATTGTATTCCCAATTTTCAACTTTACTAGATAAAAAAGAAGAATTCAAAAAATCACTTATTTTACATTTACATAATACGTGTCTTTCATTATATTTATGAATTATTTCAATAGATGAAAAATCTGTTGAAATAATTTTTACAAAATCATTATAATTTATATACATTACTTTTATTATATAAAGTGAAATCTTTAAGCATATTTATTATATTTTATGAAAATGTAAAATGATTTTTGAAAAATATAACATTATATATTAATATACTTTATAATGAATACAGAAAATAATATTATTTTTACTATTGCTAGAATGAACCCACCTACCCCAGGTCATCTTCTCTTAATAGAAAAAATGATATTAAAGGCAATAGATTTAAATACTAATCAAATATTCGTTATTCTTTCTAAGTCTAATGATAATGATGAAAATCCAATTTCTTGTCCAGAAAAAATAAATGTATTAGGAAATGTAAATGATATAACAAAAACAATGATACAAACATTGAAACAAAAAATGATAAATGAATCTATAAATTTGGATTCACAAGTAAAATCAAAAATTGAAAATATAGCTGTTTATATTATTTGCGTTCCTGAACAAAAAGGAGCTACACCATTTACACCAATTATTCCAATTATAAAAAATACTTCTAATGCAAAATTAATATTAATTATAGGTGAAGATAGAAAGAATTTATTAGATTCTATTACTGATTTCTTTTTAAAATGGGAAAATGTATACTCGGTGGATGGTGTTATTTTACCAAGAGAAGAAATGAACGAATATAAAATAAAATCTAAAAATCCACTAGAATTAGATAAATTAGATATTTCAAAAGTACCTGTAAATGCTATTTCTGCATCGTTTGTAAGAAATATTGTAAAAAATCAAAGAAGAGATAAATTTACTGAGTTATATTCTTCTTATTTAGATGAATCAAAAATACAAAGTTTATATGAAAATATTCTAGATGGAGTAAATAATTTACCTGCTAATACCAAGTCAGAACCTCCAAAAAAACAACTTAAGTATAAATATCCTATGATTAAGAATTCAACTGCAACTGCAAATGTAAATGCAAATACTTATATAAAGACAAGTAAAAGAAAAAGAGATACTTTTGAAAAAACAACAATGTCAGGAGGAGGAAAATCAAGAAAACAAAGAAAACTAAAACAAAGAACAAACAAACAAACAAAGATAATTAAATCAAGGAAAAATAAAAGAAATTATTATAAATCATAAATCTAATAAAAAATATTAAGAAAATATTATTCTATCAATTAACTCATTTCTCTCTTTCACAATTGTTGGAGTATTGGATTTTCCATTAAAAGTTATTTGATCTGGATGTAATCTATATAATAATAAAGACTCTTCCAAATTATAAATAACACCATATTTCTTCAATATTTTCAACTCTAATTCAAAATCCTCAAATGGTTTTCTCTCTTCATCATTATAATTACCAACCTCTAATATAGCAGATTTTCTAAAACAAAAAGTAGGATGATTCATAAACCAATTAGATCTAGATAATTTATATTCTTCTAATGTAAGTCTTAATGGATGTGTTGTTGCACTTCCAATAGTCATCTCATTTTTTTCATTCATTTTTATAAATTGTACATTAGATCCACAAAGAACACAATCAGATTTATTTAATATAAAATCTAATTGTTTTTGCATTCTTATCGGCAACATAATATCATCTGAATCCATACGAAATACAAATTCATTTGTACATAAATGTAACCCTCTATTTAAACAATAACTTAATCCCATATTTTTATCCATTTTATGATAAACCACCTTACAAAATCTAGTTGTTTCTTTAAAAGATTCTAATGCTTGTTCTAATAATCTTGTATTTAATTCATTTGATCCATCATTTACCCAAACCAATTCTATTCCAAAATAACCTTCTTGATTTTTAATAGACTCTAAACAGTCACAAATATATTTAAATTTTGTATTATAACTTGCTATTAATATTGATATAAATTGATAAGGATTTGGTTCTTTTAATATTTCAGGCAAGTCAATTGAATTCATTATTTCATAGTTTTGTTTGGTAGACCCCCATTCTTGATATGCATACACTTTACTATGTCCTTTGTATTGCAATCCAGTATAATGAAATGGTAAAAAAGTATAACTTGGAAATACGTGAACATCATTGTAATTTCCTGTATTTAGTAATTTAGTTAATAATCCAGGACCAACATTTAACCAAGCCATTTGTCCAGTTGTTTTTTGATCTGTAGGATTATTCAATACAAAATCAATAGCTGCCCGACATAATGGATGATTTTTTGGAAATCCCATTGTTCCTGTTGCTACTAAATCTTTACGTTTAATTTCATTTTCATATCCTGAAAACGCTTTTTTATTCATCAAATAGTTATCTATTGGTTCAATACAAATTGAGTCAGCATCTATGAAAACACCTCCATAATGATATAATATTTCCCAGCGAATAATGTCTGCCTTTCCATTGATTTCTTCTATTAAATCTACTTGTTTTAGACATTCTAACTTTAATCCTCTTTTTATAATTTCATCTTCTGACCAATAAATATATTCAAAATCAGGATTCATATTCTTCCATGTATCCATAAATTTACTAGGTCTTGGTTTGGTTCCTATCCATATTTGATGAATAATTTTTGGAATATTTGAAATAGAAGATTTATTTTTATTTACAGACATTTGTTATTTATTTAAATAGATAAAATTATTTAAATGTTTCTAATAATAAATAATTATAACTATAAATATTATGGAAAACAATTATTTAAAAGAAGATAATGAGAATCAATTTAAGATATTAAATGTACCGACTCTTAAAAGCATTAAAGATATTAGAAATATTTTTTATATTAACTTGTCATCTAGAGAAGATCGTAAAAAAAATGTTGAATATGAATTAGAAAAATTAGGATTATATAACTATCAAAGATTTAATGCAATTAAAGTTTCTAGTGGGGCTATTGGATGCAGCATGAGTCATTTAAAATGTCTAGAAATAGCAAAAGAAAAAAACTATGACCACATTTTTATTTGTGAAGATGATATTCAATTTTTAGATCCAGAATTATTTACAAAACAACTTAATTCTTTTTTACAAAAAAATCATCCTTGGGATGTAATATTAGTTGCAGGTAATAATATGTTACCTTATAAGAAGATAGATGATGTGTGCATTCAAGTGATGCATTGTCAAACTACTACTGGATATATTGTAAAAAAACATTATTATGATACTTTGATCAATAATTATAAGAATGGTATTAAAAAGCTCATGCAAAATCCAGACAAATCAAATTTATACGCAATAGATAAATATTGGTTACAATTGCAACAAGAAGGAAAATGGTATCTTATTATTCCTTTATCTGTTATTCAGAGAGAAAATTATAGTGATATAGAACAAAAAATAATGAATTATAAATCTTATATGTTAAATTATGATAAGTGTTATGCAATTGAATCTAAAATAAATCTTAAAAAATCAAATGTATCTCCAAGTCCATCTCAAATATCTAATGTTTTACCAAAAATATTTTGAACAACGAGTATGTATGTAACTTAGTGAGTATAATAATTAAATATTTATTATTATATTCAATTTCTTATTTAATTAAACCACAAGTATTTTTATTAATTTTTTTATCGTATATTAATCTAGATATATGAAATTTAATTATATACTTACAATTTATATTTGAAATCGTTTCATGAGTATGATGTAAAATTATATGGTCTAACTCATAAATAGGATAGGAAAATAAATCTCCCATTAATGTTTGATTTATCTCAGTCAAATCTTTTTTATCCCATTTTATTGTAAAATTTTGAATTTTACCATTAAATTCTATTTTATGTGTATGATTTTTAGATAATATATTTTTTATTTCATTTAGTATTATGTTATCTTCTATAATACTATTATTATTATCAATTAATATTATTTTTAGATTATGGGTATATTCCATTATAATATATAAATTTTATTCTTTATATAATAACTGCACATTAAGTAAAATCAATAAAATAGTCATTTGTATTTAAATTCAACATATTTTCTTTATAACGCATATTTAAGTGAAATCCAATCGCATAATCTTCTAAATATTCTCTAGATATCATCATTTTTTTAAAAGAAATCAAATATTCAATTGACTCTTTGGAGAGAAAGTAAAATCTTCCATTACAATATTTAGTTTGATAAACTGGTAAATATTCTGGCAATTCAGGATGAATCAAATGATATTTAGAAAGATAAGGTTGTTTAACATCTATAATAAATCCACCATAATGAATAATTCCTTTTTCATTCTTTCTCTCTAGAATAGATTTTAAAACATCAAAAAATGTTGGTTTCTTTAACATTTGATCATCATCAGTTTTAAATATATAACTATAATCATATCTAGTATTTATAGCATTATATGCAGTTATTACCTTTTTAGGTAACGAAATATAATCATCGTCTACATTCAAATAAAGTATATTATTTTCTTCGTCTAATCTTTCTTCTTTTGAGCCTCCAATTACGTGAAAGTATTTCAAAAAAGAAGGAATATTTTTTAACCAATCCTGATTTTGTTTTTCTGCCTTATCACGATATTTTTCACAATTCATAATTAGTAAAATATATTCTTGTTTTATCATTATTAGAATATATTATATATTTTTATTTTTCTAATACTTTTTATTGTTTAGATAGATAATCCATTCCAGTTGGTCCACATTTTTGTTTATCTTCTCTACAAGAAACTGAAGAATCATAGATAAGTTCACCAGATACCAAATTGCGTGTACCATATTTTATACATTTAGATTCATTGTAATTTACATTTGTTTTATCAAAACAAGGTAAAAAATAATTACAATTCTTACAAATAGGATATCCGCTATTTATTACTGAATTGCATATAACAAATATTCTTTTATACATTTTTAATATATATTTAAAATATATATTTTTAAATATTTTAATATTTATATAATTACAATCACAACTAAATATGTAAATTTAGACATTTATATATTTATATATTATATAGTTACAATGATCATTAAATATGGTATTGAAAATAATAGTGTAGATGTAACAGAAATATGTTTAACAAAATTAAACAATAATAATATTATTACTATTCCTTCACAAGATAATAATAGAGGAATCATATTTTCTGATCATTTATTAGGAGTATTAAAAAAGATATTTATAATAATAAATGAACTTACTATAGAATATGACTATTATTATACAATTAACATTGATATATTAAATAATAGCATAAGCACTGTTAACCATAATGACAATAGCATAATTAATATTATTCATACTGATGAAACATTAAAAACTTTACATTATAAATTAACAAATAATAACGAAAAATTAAAATCTTTACATTCTAAACTAAAAATTATGTATGGTAATTTTAATGAAGAATTACCAGAACAAAAAATGGCTGTTAGATATTTAAATGGATGTGAAAAAGTATTAGAAATTGGTGGAAACATTGGAAGAAATACATTGATTATTGCTTCTTTACTGCAAAATGATAATAATTTTTTAACATTAGAATGTGATTCAGATAGCGCAGACAAATTAAAAGAAAATAGAGATTTAAATAATTTACATTTTCACATTGAAAAATCTGCATTATCAAATAGAAAATTGATTCAAAGAGGATGGGATACTATACCAAGTGATACTTTAATAGAAGGATATAATTGGGTAAATACAATTACACTATCTGAATTAAAAACAAAATATAATATTGATTTTGATACTCTTGTTTTAGACTGTGAAGGAGCATTTTATTATATATTAATAGATATGCCTGAAATATTAAATAATATTAATTTAATTATTATGGAAAATGACTATCAATGTATATCAGAAAAAAATATGGTAGATGAGACATTAAAGAAAAACAATTTTTACAGAGACTATGTTGAAAGAGGTGGATGGGGTGTCTGTTATAACCATTTTTTTGAAGTCTGGAAAAAAAATTAACAATCTATTTATTGGACAATATTTTAGTCCATTCTTTGGGAAATAAGTCATTCATAATATGTCCAGACAATTTAGGTCCAAACCAACTAGCTGGATAACATACACTTTTTTTTATATTTCTGTTGAAATAAGCTCCCCACCAACTAAAAGTACTATTTGCAATAATATGATGTTTACAACAACTCATTAAAAGCATTTCTTCAAAATCAACTAATGCAAAATCAGCTCTTAAAAATTGATAATCAGGAAAATCATTTTTTAATTGTTCTATAATAATCAAAACATCTTCCAAATCACTTTTTTCACAAAAAAATAATACTTTTGTATCCGTTTCATAAAATTGTTTAAAGTAATTCATTGCATTTTTATAATAACTATAATTTAAAATAGGATGACAATCAGGTAATGGTTTATAGTCGCCAATACGAAAATGCATACTTATATATTCATTTACATTAATAGAATAGTTGTTTATTATTTTATCTTGAATTCTTTCTTGATGTTCTTTTAATCCTATTAATATAGATATAGTATCAAAATATTCTTCAAAATATTTATAACTTTGAAAATAACCAAATAATTTTATATTTTTATATTTTGGTAATTCTTCATATGAAAACCCTTTTTCCCTCAATAAAGGCAATTCTGGAATTGCATTCACAGTAAACATTTTTAATGTTGATAAAAAAGTATTCCAATAAGTATTTCGTATAGTTGTACCATTTTGATTTTCACCTAATTTTTCTGAATAAAAAAAATAAAATATATCATTTACTTTATATGCATATGCAATAGTTGTAAATATTTGAAATAATTGGTTACCAAGACCTCCCATTAAATTACAAGTTATCATTAATATTTATAAAACTATTCTCACTTTATTTTTATATTATCTTTATTAATTATTATATTTTTTTATATTTTTCAATATTTTTATTCAAAATTACCAAATGTATATACTAACTTATCAAATATTTCTTTATCTTGAGATTCTACAAATAACACTTCTTGTTTACAATAAGCACATTTCATATCATTACAATCTTTAATAGATAATATATATTTTCTCATACAATCATTGCAAAATTTATGATTACAATTTGTTGTTACACATTTTTTAATATCTAAATTATTTTCTAAACAAATTGGACACGTATATTCTGTATCATTTGATTGAGAATTCTTATGAATAAAAGTTAATATAAATTTAAGTTTAATTCTATCTTCATCTAAATCTATATTTTCATCTTTTGGTCTATGAATACGAAAACAATTATTTCTTAAAAATTCACCGAATCTATAAATATAATTTCTCAACTCTACATCAGACATTCTTTGCATATCTTCATGAACTTCTTGAAAATAATTTATTATTTGACTTCTATAATATTCATCTTCTTTTCTTTTTTTTTCATTCATTAAATGCATAAATTCAATGTCTGCATTTAATTGATTTTGTGCAAGTTGAATATACATCTCTATAAATCGTCTCTTATAAAAATCAATATCTAATGTTTTACTAATGCCATTGGCAATTGCTAATAATATTAAATCTCTTCTAGCTAATCTATTAATTGTATCTATATGTATATTTAACGAATCATCATGAATTAAATTGTATTTTATATAATAAACAAATGTTTCCAATGTGTCTTTATGTAAATCATCCGGAATAGAACTGTCACAATTATTACAATTATGACCTGGAAGTCTACAAATAAAACAACATATATCTCTTTTTGTTTTATTTTTGATTTGATTTGATTTACAACTACGGGTTATCATTCTACTCATTTTAATTAATGTTATTTATTTTATATTTGAATAACTTATCAATATTTTATTTCAATTTTTTAATATAAAAAATTGAAATGGATTAAATAATAATAATAATGTAAAATTAAACAAAAAATATCATCATGAATACAATTGAATTTAATGAAATGAATAATGTGGAGATTGATATACTTTCAATTCCTTTATTATTAATAGATAACAACAATATAAATATGATAAATTCTTCTACTTCTAATAATATACCAATGAGTGATGTTTTATTATTTAATACTCATTTTATTGTAAAAAGTATTCCTATAAATGCAATTATTAAATTAGTTAATAATATTCTTGATAATTTAAACAATTTTAATTATTATTTTAACGAAAATCATTATATGTGGGAAATTAAATATAGTAAAGGGAGTATAACGTGTAATATTCAAATAAATATTTATAAACATAACGAAGAAGATGATAATGAATATATAATTGAATCACATCGTACTTATGGAAATAGTTTACTCTTCTTAAAATTTTATAAAAAACTAAAAATATTAATACAAATATCTAAAATATACCATCTTTATCCAATAGATCAAATAATAAATAAAATAAAAAATATTTATAATTTTGATTTAAAAGAAATGGATAATAATTGTAATAATATATTATTCAATAATCTTAATGAATCTCATAATATTGAATTACCACCTTCTCCTTGTTACTCAAATTATGAACATTTTATATCAGGAATCTATCCTATAAATCGTATGGCTACTCAAGCTACCAATATAGAAAGTAAATTAGAATCTAGTAAAATGTTATATGACTTATTTGATAGTAATGTTTATAAGAATTATCATCATTTATACGACTCAGAATTAAATAAAATGTTTATAGAAATGTTATCCGTTTTATTGAATAATAATATGAGTGAAGTAAAAGAGTATACTGTATTTGCAATTAAAAATTTTATAAAAATGGAACGTAGTGAAATATCAGGATTGATTCAATGGAATGTATTGAAAGAAATATTAGAAATTATAAAAACAGAAACAGAGTCTAATATTTCCTTTCAAACTATTCAAATGCGAAGAGAATGTGGATTTATTCTTTTACATTTTATCAATAAAGAAGAATACAAGAATAAATTCATTCAACAAATCAATGAAAATAATTTTGAATTAGAACAATGGAAATCCGATGTATCAAACGTAAAAGATATAAAACTTAAAAAATATATTGATGAAATTAATAATAAATTATAAATTTATTATATGAATTTGTATATAATGTAATATTATAATATGTATATGCGTATATAATTTATTTTTTTTTGTTAACTGCAATTAAAATAAAATTGAAATACTTTTTTTAAATATTTTTCATTGTACTATTATAATAAAGACATAATAATATTGTTATATATAAAATAATTTAAGATGGAAATGCACCGTGAAGTAGAGTTACTTAACTTAAATGATACTTTTGGACCTTTACCGCCTCCAAATGTTACAATAAGAACTTGTACTTATTGTGGCTATATAGGTCATACAGAACTTCACTGTAGACATTGTCAAAGTCATACACACCAATTACATTTACACGCAATGCAAGTTAGAGATGAAGATGTGCATTATCATGATAATGGTATCAGAATTACACACTTCTTTAACACAACTCCTTTCAAAGATTTGAAACGTCTTGCTATTAAAATTAATTTGATTGCATTTATTCATAACTTATGGGCAAATGATTTATATTCAATTAACTTCTTACAATCAAGAAAAGAATATACAGATGCGCTTGTGCACTTTTATTATGATCATTATGTTTTTAATCTTGAGGTTCGGCAAAATATTGCAAGAAGAGATGAAATGCTAGAAAGTATTGACAGATTAAAAGAAATGTTTGCATCCGCAAATAATTCTCGTAAATTTTATATTCAAGCTTCCACATTTGTAGAGACTACTCCAAATGTTACGTTTGATTGTCCAATATGTTTAGAAACAGAAATCAATCCAAAAGAACTTATTGTATCTGCGTGCAATCATTCTTTATGTAAGTCTTGTTTTCAACAATCTTTAGATTCATTAATAAACACTGATATTCAAAGAAAAAAAAAACCTTGTTGTTCTCTATGTAGAGCAGAAATCAATCAACTTTGTTTTGCAAGCAGTGAATATATGGAAGAAATAAAAACTGCATATTTTACAGAATCATTATCTGATGAAGATAATTATGATGGTGAATATATGGATGTAGAGGAAGATGATGTTCCTGTAAATCTTCTTCAATATTTAGTTTAATTTATCTCGGTCTCTTGAATTATATCACTCTGATAGGGATGTAAATTCAAATATTCGCTCGTATAAATAAAATACTTAGAACTAGAGTAGAAATAAATTTTATTTATTAAATTAGTTATTAGCTTTTGTAAAATTAATCTTTAATCTTTAATTAAAATATTTTTTTTGCTAGTTAACTCTTTAATTAAACATTTTATTACTTAAAACGCCTTTTTATGTATTCTCTAACTTATGAACGTATCCAACAGAATAATCTTTTATTTGTATATTTGAGTTGCTACATATAATATTGGTTTGGTTGACACAACAAGTTATACAAAATAATTCCATTTTAATTAAACCATCTAGTATTTTTTCATATATATCATATTCATTTATTTGTTTTTTAATTAATTTTTCATATTTTGAATGAATAACAAAATAATCAGGAGGCATATTATAATTACAATTACGATTTGAACACTTCATTATTTATAAGTAATTGATATATTTATATTTTATTATTATTACAATATTTCTAAAGAATTATAAAATAGGTCTTTTACACCACACTTTTTTCCATTCACAATGTTGCTATTTATTATAAAATTGAAAATAAAATACATAAAAATAAAACAATTATATCTTTATAAAATGTCTACTAATGAAAATACCTTTTATGAAAAATTTGTATCGGAGCCTTGGTTTTCTCTTATTAAATTCAGAATTAAAAGGATAGAAGGTAGATTAAATAAAGGAGATTTTGCAAAGATGAATATAGGGGATTTTATTATATTTACCAATAATGAGTTAGGATTTGAACGCAAATTTATAATTGAAATCAAAGATATATCGTATTATGATAATTTCCAAACATATTTAGAAAACGAGACATTAGAAAAGTGCCTTCCTGGTATAGATAATATAGAAAATGGATTAAATGTTTATTATAAATATTATAATAAAAGTGATGAATTAGAATATAAAATAAAATCATTTACATTTTAATTTGGGTGTTTTGAATGAGAAAATGGTTAAAACATATTATAAATGCTTGAAATTGTATTACTTGAACCAGTTGAACTATTTGATCCTGTATCCATAATTCCAGAAGACGAAGTATAATCTATTCCCCAAACATAATCCATTATAAAAGATGGTAGTAAAGGTTGAGTAGTATTTGTTGCAGGAATTGCAAATGGACAATCATAATTACCAACCATTACATTACAAGGATTACAAGATGGATCTGTTAAAAATGT
>Ga0209550_10000960_pt1 | contig 27877 bp, 29 predicted proteins | sample LauGreSuBDMM15SN_2_FD_187567 | JGI IMG/M metagenome (GOLD analysis project Ga0209550, IMG submission 187567) | Freshwater lake microbial communities from Lake Michigan, USA - Su13.BD.MM15.SN (SPAdes) (version 5) | ecosystem: Environmental > Aquatic > Freshwater > Lake | place: Lake Michigan... | reverse complement strand
TTGGTCGAAGACGTGGCGCCAGCTGACGGGATTGTGCAAACCGCCAAAACCGAAGGGGCAGACCTCATCGTCATCGGCTCACACGGCCGCAGCGGCCTGACCCGCCTGATGCTTGGCAGCGTGGCGAACAAGGTGGTGGCGCAGTCGCTGGTGCCTGTGTTGGTCACGCGCTGAAAGCCGGGACTGGCCTATCAGCGCGAAGCAGGCTTGCATTTGATGGGCTGGCCCAGGTGTCAGTGCCTTGTAGGCACTGACTCCCATTGCGCTGCTGCCGAGCTTGGGCGCTCGCTTGTTTGGCCTGCAGTTGGCGCCTTTCAGCACCAAATCCGCTCAAGCTCAGATTGAGAGTCCAGCCTTCAGCCCAATGCGGCAGCCAAGCGCTTGACGCCTTCTTCAATCTTGGCCACATCGGCGGTGGCAAAGCTCAGGCGGAAGGTGGAGGTGTCGGGGTTTTCGGCATAAAAAGGCGCGCCAGGCACAAACGCCACGCCCTGCTCAATGGCCCGCTTGGCAAAGGCGCCCGCATCGCGCGAGCGGCCGCCCGCGCCTGTGAGCTGGGCCCAGAAAAACAGGCCCCCTTGCGGCTGGGTAAAGCTCACGGCCTCGCCCACCTCCCGCTCAAGCGCACGGCCCATGGCCTGGGCGCGCTCGGCGTACACGCGGCGCACCTGCGCCAAGGTGGCGGGCATGCGGCCAGCCTGCAGGTAGCGCGCGGCCGTGGCTTGGGCAAAGGTGCTGGTGTGCGCATCGCTGAACTGCTTGCACATGGTGGCGCGGGCCAGCAGCTCGGGGTGGGCGGCCAGCCAGCCCACGCGCAGGCCGGGGCTGAGCACCTTTGAGAGGCTGCCGCAGTAAGCGATCCAGTCGCGGCTGCCCGGCACCTGCTCGGACAAGGCCAGCAAGCTGGGCGGCGGTGCTTCGCTAAAATATAGGTCGCCATAGGGGTCGTCTTCGACCACCAGCACCTGGTGGCGCACGGCCAGCTCCAGCACTTTGAGGCGGCGCTCCAGGCTGAGCAAGCCGCCGCTGGGGTTGCCAAAGGTGGGAATGAGGTAAATCATTTTGGGCCGGTGCTGCACGATCAGCTGCTCGAGCAGGTCCACCTGCACGCCTTGCTCGTCCACCGGGGCGCTCACCAACTGCGCGCCATAGAGCCTGAAGCACTGGATGGTGGCCAAGAAAGTGGGGCCCTCCACAATGACCTTGTCGCCCTCATCCAGCATGACCTTGGCCAGCAAATCCAGCGCCTGCTGGCTGCCGGTGGTGACGATCAAACCCTCGGGCGCGCAGACCATGCCCTTGCTGGCCATGAACTCTGAAATGCCGCTGCGCAAGGGGCCATAACCTTCGGTGGCGCCGTACTGCAAAGCCGCGCCCGCCTCGTGGGTGAGTGCCTCGCCCACCGCGCTTTGCAGGCCCGCCACGTCAAACATGGCGCTGTCTGGAAAGCCACCAGCAAAACTGATGATGCCCGGCTTGCCCAGAAGCTTGAACAGCTCGCGGATGGCGGAGGTTTCGACGTTTTGGAGGCGTTGGGCAAACTCAATGGGCATGGTGCGGTGCTGAAAAAATATAGGCCCTCATGTTAGCGCCAGCGGTGACCCACTCTAGAGTCCAGCATAGCGATGTCTTGCCCCACCCCGCTAGGCGTTCGCACACCCAAAACCCACACCCCCAGCAGCGGCCTGAATTTAGTCATCAACTCGGCCCTAAACTGCCGCCCATGAAACGAGATGCCATTGCCCCCTTTTTTGCCACCTTGCACGCGTCCAACCCGCTGCCCGTGACCGAGCTGGAATACACCAGCGTGTTCGAGCTGCTGTCGGCGGTGCTGTTGTCGGCGCAGGCCACCGATGTGAGCGTGAACAAGGCCACGCGCCGGCTGTTTCCGGTGGCCAACACGCCGCCAAAAATCTTGGCGCTGGGCTTGGAGCGCCTAGAAGGCCACCTCAAAACCATAGGCCTGTACCGCAACAAAGCCAAAAACCTGCTTCAAACCTGCCAAATCTTGGTGGACCAACACGCAGGCCAGGTGCCGCGCACCCGCGAGGCGCTCCAAGCCCTGCCCGGGGTGGGCCGCAAAACCGCCAACGTGGTGCTGAACTCGGCCTACGGCGAGGCCGTGATGGCGGTGGACACGCATATTTTCAGGGTGAGCAACCGCACGGGCCTGGCCCCCGGCAAAAACGTGGACGAGGTCGAAGCACGCTTGATGAAGCGCGTTCCGCCCGAGTACCTGGTCAACGCCCACCATTGGTTGATTCTGCACGGCCGATACGTGTGCCAGGCGCGCCAGCCGCTGTGCGGGCAGTGCGGGGTGCGGCAGTGGTGCAGCTTCAAGGGCAAAACGACCTGAGCGACTTGGCCTTCTTTCAGTGACAAAACGCGCTTGGCTTGAAGGCCTGCAAACGAGCAAGAACTGAGCAAGTCCTGGCTGTGGCGCCCGCAAGGCGCTGCGCCCAAAGCCCGGTTTTAATTAATTGGGGTCAGATACAGGTTTATTCATCCGAATTTTGATGCTCTTGAGCACACACTGGCCGTTTGCGCAGATGTGCGCTCGGCCACCGAGGTGCAAGCCATGGTGCGCCAAGCCAGCGACTGGGCCGTTGGCCCCATCAACGCCTTGGTCAACTACCAGTTCAACGGCGATGCGCGCCACCACTTGGACACCATCCCTTGGGATGCCCTGCAGTCACAGATCGACGGCGCTATGCGCGGCAGCCTTAACAACCTTCAAGCCTGCCGTTCCGGCATGCAAGCGGCCGGTGGCGGATGTGTGGTGAACATCGGCACCAATTTGTTTCAAAACCAGTTGGTGCCTTACCACGACTACACGGCAGCCAAAGGTGCGCTGCTGGCGCTCACGCGCACCCCCGCTAAAGAGTGGGGGCCGCAGGGCATTCGCGTGCACATGGATTCGGGCGGCTTGCTGCGAAGCACCGACGTCAGCTCAGCTAGCCCAGCCGAAGTTTTTGGCATGATTTCCACAGCCACCCCATTGCGTAAAGATACCGCGCCCGAAGAGGTGGCCGAAGCAATGGTCATGCTGTTGAGTCCGCTGGCGCGCGGCATCACTGGGCAAAATTCGGTGGTGGACGGTGGGCTGGTTATTAACTGAGATGGTGATTTGAAAAATTATGGATTACTACACCTGAATGCTTGACCAGCCGCTGATCTCCAAATTCGTCTGGTGCTGAACGATGATAAAAAATTATTCGATTGATGAAATTGAGTCTTTCACCACTCAATGCACAGGTACCCACCGGGTGCAGGTGCGTCACGGGGCCACTGTTCAACGCTGCGAATCGCTGCAAGTGTTGGCACGGCGTGCTGCTGTAGCAAAAACTTGACCGCCCGAATCACCCCCGCATGGGTGATCCATACCGCCTCGCGCAGGGGTGATGTGTGAAGCTCGAGCAGGGCGCTGGCCACCCGGTCAATCACCTGTTGTGTGCTTTCGGCACCGCCAAAACGGCAGTGGGCAAAGTCGGCTGTCCAATCGTCAAAAGCACTGCGGGGTATGGCATCCCAAGGCCTCAGCTCCCATTGACCAAAGTTCATTTCATTCAGGCGCGAATCGGTGGTAGGCGTGCCCAAGTCAGGTCGCAATTGTTGCAGCGCCAGTGCCAGTGCTTGAGCCCTGCCCAAAGCAGACACCCATACCGGCATGCTGGCCGGAAGCAGCGCTGCAGCAGCGTGGGCGGCATTTTGGGTGAGGACGGCATGCGCTGGCACGTCGCTGGCTCCATAACAAAGCCCCTCGGCCAAATCAACCTGCGCATGGCGCAATAGCCAGAGTTTCACAGCGCCAGTGCCAGCGCCAGGTAAAAACACACCTCGCTCACCTGCTGCGTGGCGCCCAGGCCATCACCGGTGAAACCCTGCAAACGGCGGTGCAACAACCGCCACATCCAGCCCATGCCCAACAACGAACCCAGCACTGCAAGCAGCCACGGCGCACTCGGCAACAACCACCACGCCAAAATCATGGCCAAAGCCCACCAAAGCACACCGGCCAGCAGCCCCAGCGTGGCGATGCTCTCGGCCAGCGGCTTGGACTTGGACTGCGGCGTGTCCCCCACATGCGCCAGCGTGCGGATGACAAACAGCGGCATCAGCCGCGAGGTGACGTGCGCAGCAAACAGCGCCACTGCTGCCAGCCAGGCACCGCCAACCTGCGCCAGCAGCACCAGCAGCGCCACCTTCACGGCTACCGCTAACACCAGTGCCAGCGCGCCGTAGGTGCCCACGCGCGAGTCTTTCATGATGTCGAGCGCGCGCTCTCGGTTCATCGAACCACCCAGGCCATCTACCAGATCGGCCAAACCGTCTTCATGAAACGCGCCGGTCAGCAGCACGCTGAACACGGTGCAGGCCAAGGCCGCCACCCAGGCAGCGGCAGGCTGCGCCGGCAGCGCTAGCCACAGACCATAAAACACAGCAGCACTCAAGCCACCCACTACACAGCCCACACCAGGAAAGTGCGCCGCACTGGCCCGCAACATGGCTGGGCTAAAACCCACCCACCCCGCCAGTCGCCCAGTGACGGGAATGCGAGTGAAGAACTGGACTGCGAGCAGAAAGTGGCGAACGGGCTGCATGCTTGACAGCTCAAAGGTCCGTTGCGGCTGTTAGATCGGTGGCCACAACATCCTGCCTTGACACACCCGCTGTTTCAAAACTCGCCATCTCGCGCAGGATGGCGCAGGCACTGACCAGCAGCGGCCAAGCCAGCGCAGCGCCCGATCCTTCGCCTAGTCGCAAGCCCAGATCCAGCAAAGGCTCGGCCTCTAGGTGCGCCAGCATCAGCGCATGGCCACGCTCGCCCGAGCGGTGCGCGAAGACACAGCGCTGCAAAACGGCCGGCTGCAGGGCGCTGGCCACTAGCACTGCGGCGCTGGCGATGAATCCGTCGACCACAATCACGCGGCGTTCCAGCGCAGCCTGCAGTACCGCACCTACCATGGTCGCCATCTCAAACCCGCCAAAAGTTGCCAATGCGTCCAGCGGTTTGGTAGCGTCTGGGTGGCGCGCCAGCACCTGGCGCAAAATGCCTACCTTGCGCTGCACCGCAGCGACGTCGAGGCCGGTGCCAGCACCGGTGCAATCCGCAACATCCAGCCCGGCAAGGCGGCTCATCAGCAGCGAGGCGGCCGAGGTGTTGCCGATGCCCATTTCGCCCAGCAACAGCGCGTTGCCGGGCAACGTCGTCACCAGCGCAGCACCGTTGGCCAGCGCTGTGTTGAGCTGCGCAGCGGTCATGGCCGGGCTCTCAAGCGCATCGGCGGTACCCGGCCCCACCTTACAGATCAAAAGACCGGGCCGCGGCGCAAATTCGTGGCACACGCCGCAGTCCACGACCGTGAGGCCAATGCCGTGCTGGCGCGCCAGCACGCTCACTGCCGCGCCACCGGCCAAGAAATTCTCCACCATCTGCCAGGTCACATCACTCGGATAGGCCGACACGCCGCGCGCGGCCAGGCCGTGGTCGCCGGCAAACACCACCAGCTGCGGGTCTTTCAGTTCGGGCGCTTCGCTGCCCAGCACCATACCGAGGCGCTGCCCGAGGCGCTCGATCTGACCCAGCGATCCCAGCGGTTTTGTTTTGTTGTCCAGCCGATGCTGCAGGCGGGCCGCCAGCGAGGGCTGGACGATGTCGTCGATGGCGGGTATGGCGAAAATCATGGTTCAGTCCTTGCGGATCAGGTCGTCGAGCACACCGGGCTCGGCGTGTTGCTCAAGAAAATTGGCGAGCCCGTCAAATACAGTCTCCAGGGTAGGTACCGCTGCACCGAACAGGGCGCGCAACACCGCGGGTTCTTCAAACAGACCATGCAGGTAGCAGCCGAGCACGTTGCCAGCGGCGTTTTGCCATGCCAGGCCGGGCATCACTTCGCGCGCCACATGGCCCCCATCGATTTGGGTCAGGTGCTGCTCAGTCTGACCGTGGTGGATTTCGTAGCCGGACGCGGTAGCACCTGAAAGCGCGGTCCAGGGGCCGTTGAGCTCACCAAAGGTGGCTGCAGTGCGGCGCAAGGTTTTGTCGTTATGAAATACGGTCACCAACGGTAACAGGCCTAGACCGGGCGCATTGCCCAAGGCCATGGGCTCGATACCATGAGTGTCGGTCAGCGACTCGCCCAGCATTTGCAATCCGCCGCAGATGCCCAGCACCGCACCGCCTTGCGCGGCATGTTGAACCACGGCTTGGTCCAAGCCTTGCTGACGCAACCAAATCAAATCGGCTGCGGTGGCCTTAGAGCCGGGCATGACGATCCAGTCGGCCCCGGCGCAGGCGGCAGGGCTACGCGCCCAAACCAGTCGCACGCCCGGCACGTTCTTGAGCGGCTGAAACTCGTCGAGGTTGCTGATGCGCGGGTATGCAATCACAGCCACGGTTTTAGTCACCGGTCCCGTTGCGCGGGTCCTGTCGTCAAAAACACCGTCTTCCTCGGGCAAACCATGCTGCCACCACATCGGCAAAGTGGCGACCACTGACACGCCGGTCAAGTCTTGCAGCATCTGTGGGCCGGGTGCCAGCAGGGCTGCGTCACCGCGAAATTTGTTGAGTACAAAACCGTGGATCAACGCACGTTCGTCCGGGGGCAGCAGCGCCCAGGTGCCGTACAGGTGAGCAAACGCGCCACCCCGGTCGATATCGGTCACCAGCAGGCAGCGTGCCTGGGCGTGGCGAGCCACACGCATGTTCACGATGTCGCTGGCGTGCAGGTTGATCTCGGCCGGCGAACCGGCACCCTCGATCACCACCACATCGTTTTCAGCCCGCAGGGCGTCCAGCGCAGCAGTGATGTGCGGCCAGACTTTCTCACTGCGTCCTCGCCAAGGCATAGCACTGAGTTCGCGGCTGACTTCGCCCATCAGTACCACTTGGCTGCGCGTGTCGGCCTCGGGCTTGAGCAGCACCGGGTTCATGCGAACGTCCGGCTCAGCCCAGGCTGCGAGGGACTGGAAGTACTGTGCGCTACCGATTTCCCCTTGTGCACCCGATGCGCCGACCACCACCCGCGCGTTGTTGCTCATGTTTTGCGCCTTGAACGGTGCCACTTTCAGGCCCTGCCGCGCATAGTGGCGGCAAAGGGCGGTGGTGACCCAGCTTTTGCCCGCACCGCTGGTGGTTCCGAGCACCATGACACACACAGCGGTCATGCCATGGCTTTCTGTTGATTTTGGAGGGCTGCCGCTAGGGCTGCTTGCGCAGTCGGAGGCTGCACGCTGAGGCGCCAGTGGCCCGGCAGGCCCATGCTTGTGGTGTCGCGCAGCTTGATGCCCTGCGCGCGCAAACCGGCCACGTTCAACGGCCCGGGCGCCTGTGCGCACACATAGTTGGCATCGCTGGGCAGGCAACCCCAGCCGAGGCTGCGCAACAGTGCCAGTTGCAGCGTTTTCCAGCCGCGCAATTGCTCACGGCTCTGCGCCAGCCAAGCCTGCGTTTCGGGCTGCACCCAGGCGCTGAGCATGGCCACGGCGTGGGCACCCAGCGGCCAGGAAGGTGCCAGGCTTTCCAGTGTTGCTTGCAGTGCGCTGGCTCCCAGCGGCGCAATGGCATACGCCCCGCGCACGCCGGTGAGGGCCAACGCTTTGTTGGGAGACCAAATTTGCCAAACGGTGTTCAGGGCGGCAGGTTCCAGACTACAACGGCCTGCCAGGCGCAGAGGTTCATAAGCACGGTCCAGCACCACCACGCCGCCCTGCTCGGCCACGGCCAGCGCCAGGTGTTCGGCCGCGCCTAGCGGGCTCGATGGCTCACACAGCCACAGCAAATCGGCTGCAGCCAGATCGTCCACACCCTGCAAGCCCCAGGCTGCTGCGGCCCGCGCATAGTCACCATAAGCCTGCGCGGGTTGCCACGCGGTTTTCCCACCTGCGCGCACCACCGCTGCGGTGATGCGGGAAATGAACTCGCTGGCGCTTCCAGCCATCACAATTCGTTCAACGGCTACCCCATGAAAATCGGCGAGCGCTGCACGCAAGTGGGTGTAAGCCGGGTCGGGGTAATGCTGCGCGTCGGCCTGCGCAAGCACGGCCAGCGCCATGGGGCACGGCCCACACGCGTTGGCGTTGGTGGAAAAGTCCCATAGCGGAACGCCTTGGGCATCTGGCCCGCCGTGCAATGGCTGCGTTGCCGTGTTCATACGGCTGGCCCCAACAGTCCTGCCACCCATACGATAACCGCCAGCCCCGCCAGCGAGCCCACCACACGACCCGCCAGCTTCAGTGCCTGTGCGGTGTCTGCCGCTTGCGGGCTGCGCCCTGTGGGATGCAGCGTGTACACACCGGGCTTGGCCAAGTGCACGTCCAAAGCCAGCGCCATGGCGGCCATGGGCCAACCGCTATTGGGTGACGGTGTTAAGCGCGCCTGCGCGCTCAAGTGCCGCAAAAGCCCCAACTTACCCTGAGCCAAGATCAGCACCGCCGTGATGCGCGCGGGCACCCAGGACAACACATCGTCAGCCCGCGCCGCCCATTTGCCCGCCCAAGCCCAGTTTTGCCCTTTGTAGACGCCTGGGTAACCCCACATAGCGTCGGCGGTGTTGGCAAACCGATAAAGGGCGGCACCCGGCAGACCCAGCAGCACGAACCAGAAAATGGGCGCCACCACGGAGTCATTGAGGTTTTCAGCCAAGGTTTCAATAGCGCTTTCACGCACCTGAGACGCCGTCAACTGGGTGACATCGCGGCTGACCAGCCAGCTCAGGCGTTCGCGCCCTGCGGCCAATGACCCGCCTAGAAAGGGGTTCAGTGCGGCCTCTACTGCCATCACTTCGCTGCGCAACATGGCCCAGGCCAACATAGTTTTAAGCGCCAGTCCAAGTCCCAAAATCGCGAGCAAAGTACCCCAAAAAGGTCCCAGTAAGGCAGGCAAATCCAACAATGCAGCTTGCAACGCCCATGACGCTACACAAACAACGGCTGCTCCCGCACACCACATGGATGCACCAAGCCAAAAACGCTTTAGATCTGGGCTTGTGCTCACCCCGCTGGTGATTGAATGAGTCGTTGGAGCCCCATTTGAGACTGCTTTTGGGAAAGCCAATGGCACCAGCATCAGCCCTGTCCAACCGAGGTAGTTACCCATCCAAACCACCGGGTGCAGACGTGCGGATGGTTCACCCATGTAGTGGTCAATGGCCAGAGCCGCCAGCAAAGCTGCGCCAAAGACCATCACACTGGGGGCAACGCTAAATAGGGAGAGCACGTTTTACCTGTTGAAGTTGTTTGCAAGCCGCCAGCGCCGCGACTGCTGCCACGCACCCAACCCCAAAAGCAGTACAACGCCCCACAAAGTTTCAAGGCTATTGACCACAGCAATAGCGGACTTGGAAGCTGGCGCTTGCGGCTCCAGCTGTCAGCACGCGTTCTTGTTTTACCAGCTCATGCAGCGACTGCCGCAATGGCGAGCTGCGCACGCGGATGGAGTGCCAAGGCTGCATCAAATCGACGCTGGGCGCATGGTGGGCGGCTAAAAGCAAAAGCCACATCACTTCAGGCGCAAAAGTGCCCCCAGAAAAGTGTCGCATGTCGCGACGCTCGAAAATGGCGCGGTTCACCGCGTCGCGCTCGACGGGCGCAAAGGGCTGAGACGGCGTACCAATCGGCATGTCAATCGGCGTGTTGATAGGCATGGTAATAGGGGCTCATTCGCACCGTTTCTCCAATAATCAGCAAGCCAGGTTGAGGACTATAGGCTGGTGCAATTTGTACTAAACGCCGCAGACTGCATGCGATCACTGATTGAGTAAGGCGTGTGCCGTCGCGCACGATAGCGGCAGGCGTGTCCGGTTCCAACCCATGGCTGAACAGCCGCTCTGCAATTTGCGCCAGACGCTGCACGCCCATATAAAAAACACGCGTCTGCCCGGGCAGCGCCAGAGCCCGCCAGTCGTACGTGGAAACATCTTGCGCAAAATGTCCTGGCAAAAACACACAACTGCTGGCAAGGTTACGGTGCGTCAATGGAATTCCCGTAGCCGCCGAACAGCCGGTGGCCGCCGTCACACCCGGCACCACCTCAAAAGCAATGCCTTCAGCCTGCAAGGCCTTTACCTCTTCCCCGCCGCGGCCAAACACATAAGGATCGCCCCCCTTGAGGCGCACCACCCGGCTGCCGCGCCGGGCATGTGCGACAAGCAAGGCGTGAATACCCTCTTGGGGCACCGCGTGGTCGCCCAAGGCCTTGCCCACATAGACGCGCTGGGCTTGAGGCGGTATCTGATCCAACACTTCGGTACTGACCAAGCGGTCGTGCACCACCACATCGGCGTTGCGCAGCCGGTTCAGCGCACGTAAAGTCATGAGATCCAACGGACCCGGCCCCGCCCCTACGATGCAAACAAAACCAAGGGCAGAAGAAGAAAAACGTTCAGTCATTGAAATAAGGGCGATCACGAGGAAAGCCATCATACGTGCGCTAAGCGGCGATTAGCTTGCGGGCGCACTGCACGGGCTTTTAACCAGCCGATGGATGCGATACTTGAAAACTTTGCAGGCTCTGGGTTTTCTTCTAGTAAATCCTTAAACCAGGAATGCGATTCCCTTTCTACAAATGTTCGTCCACCCCCGCGCTCCACTCGCTGCACGTATCCAAGGCTGGTGCCCCGGTGCGCTGCGCCCCATGCCCGCGGGGGATGGGTTGGTGCTGCGCATCCGCCCGCCGCTGGGGCGTTTAACTCAGGTGCAGGGGCACGGTATTGCGGAGCTGGCGGCCCGATACGCACAGCCCTTGCTGGAATTGACCAGCCGCGCCAACGTGCAGCTTCGCGGCATTGCCGAGGCGCACTACTCGGCCCTGCTGGCCGGGCTGCAGGCCCTAGGCTTGATTGACACCGATATCAACGCCGAAACGCGTCGCAACGTCCTCGTATCGCCCTTTTGGGAGGATGAGGACGGTACACCCACTCTGGCGCGCTTACTCACTGAGGCCTTGGCTCAGCCAACCGCCCCCCAACTCCCCTCCAAATTTGGCTTTGCATTGGACTGCGGCCCCACCCCTGTGCTGCGCGGCTGCTCGGCCGACATCCGTCTGGAGCGCCATGCGCAGGGTTTTTTGGTCTATGCCAACGGCGGCAGCCACGGAGCAGTGGCCTGTGCAAAGAACGCTGTCGCGCACGCGATGGAACTGGCGCAATGGTTCATCGCTGTTGGCGGCGCACCCTTGGGGCGTGGCCGCATGGCCCCTTTGGTCGCTCTAACGCCCGTTCCTTTCTATCTGGCAGACACCCCGGTGCCCTCCGGCAACGGGACGTGCCCACCCTGGGGCTTGATACCGCAGGGTTGCGTGGTGGGGTTCGAATTCGGCCAGATGCCTGTGGACACGCTGCGCGCACTGTCTACCCTAGGCCCTCTGCGCCTAACTCCTTGGCGCAGTGTGCTAGTGGAAGGCGCCCAGAGCGTGCCCGCAATACCAACACTCCCCACACTCATCACCCACGCCGACGATGTGCGTCTGCGTGTCAGCGCCTGCACCGGCGCGCCGGGTTGCAGCCAGGCCGCCGCACCCACGCGGGAGCTAGCCCGCGCGCTGGCGCCGTTGGTGCCGCCAAGCCACAGGCTGCACGTATCGGGCTGCAGTAAAGGCTGCGCGCACCCGCACAAAGCCCTCACGCTGGTGGCCACGTCCACTGGTTTTGATCTGATACAACATGGCACCGCCGCATCTCCCCCGGATGCGCGCGATCTGAATCCAGCGGCCATCGCCGCCCATTTAAAACAGCTAGCGCATGCGCCACACCTATGAGACCGATGGGAATGCCATCTACCGACAGTCTTTTGCCATTATCCGGGCCGAAGCCGACCTCAGCCGCTTCAGCGCCACTGAAGAGCTGGCCGTGGTCCGCATGGTCCACGCCACCGGCATGGTCGGGCTGGAAGCCCATGTGCGCTTTACCGACGGCATGGCGGACGCCGCCCGCACTGCGCTGGAGGCCGGTGCCCCTATCTTGTGCGACGTGCGCATGGTGAGTGAAGGCATTACCCGCACCCGCCTGCCAGCCGACAACGCCGTCATCTGTACCCTGCAATACCCCAGCGTGCGCGATCTGGCGCAACGCATGGGCACCACCCGTAGCGCGGCGGCACTGGAACTCTGGCGCCCGCATTTGGCCGGTGCCCTAGTCGCCATAGGCAATGCGCCCACCGCGCTGTTTCACCTGCTGAACATGCTGCAAGACCCTGCCTGCCCGCGCCCTGCTGCCATCATCGGCTGCCCGGTCGGCTTTGTGGGCGCTGCCGAGTCCAAAGCCGCGTTAATGGCTGCGCCACCCGCTCCCGCCATGGTGGTGATGGGCCGCCTGGGTGGCAGTGCCATCACCGTGGCAGCAGTGAACGCGCTCGCCAGCCGGAGGGAAATCTGATGGGCCGAATCCTCTGCGCCGGTTTAGGCCCCGGCGACCCCGATTTGATGAGCGTGCGCTCCGACCGCGCTATCCGTACTGCCAGCCACATAGCCTACTTCCGCAAAAAAGGCCGCCCCGGCCAGGCCCGCCGCATTGTGGAAGGCATGCTTGCTCCCGACGCGGTCGAGTACCCCATGGAATACCCGGTCACCACCGAGCTGCCTTTTGACAGCCCCGAGTACATTCATTGCTTGGCCACGTTTTATGACCACTGGGCCAAGCGTCTGGCCGAGCTGGCCCAAACCCAGGACGTGCTGGTGCTGTGCGAGGGCGACCCGTTTTTCTACGGCTCTTTCATGCACCTGTACACCCGTTTGCAGGATCGCGCCACGGTCGAAGTGATACCAGGCATCCCGGGCATGGTGGGCTGTTGGTCTGCCACTGGGGTACCCATCACCTGGGGCGACGATGTGATGACGGTGCTCATGGGCACCTTGCCCGAAGACGAGTTAGTGCGCCATATGCAAGGGGCTGATGCCCTGGTCATCATGAAAACCGGCCGCAACCTGCCCCGCGTGCGCCGCGCGCTGGCCACAGCCGGACGTCTGGAACAGGCCTGGCTGGTCGAGCGCGGCACCATGCCCGGTGAGCGCGTGCTCAAACTGGCCCAGGCCGATGGCGGCGACTGCCCATACTTCGCCATAGTGCTGGTACACGGCAGCGGCCGCCGCCCCGAGGTGCAGGAATGAACCCGAATAGTGTCAAGGGCTGGCTCTGCATTGCCGGCCTGGGGCCCGGCGACCCGCAACTGGTAACGCCCGAAGTGACGGCCGCTATTAACGTCGCCACCGACATCGTGGGCTACATCCCCTACGTGGCCCGCATCGCACCACGCCCTGGCCTCACGCTGCATGCGTCTGACAACCGGGTCGAGATGGACCGCGCCCGCGCGGCGCTGCAAATGGCCTTTGAAGGCAAGCAAGTGGTCATCGTGTCCTCTGGCGACCCCGGTGTGTTTGCCATGGCCGCCGCCGTGTTTGAAGCGCTGGAAGACCGCCCAGACTGGCAGGCTTTAGACATTCGCGTGCTGCCCGGCATCACTGCCATGCTGGCCGCTGCGGCACGCGCCGGTGCGCCCTTGGGCCACGACTTTTGCGCCATCAACCTGAGCGACAACCTCAAGCCCGCAGAGCTGATTGAAGTCCGCGTGCGCGCGGCTGCCTGTGCCGACTTTGCGATGGCGTTCTACAACCCCCGCTCGGCCAGCCGCCCGCACACCTTTGGCCGCGTGCTGGAGATATTGCGCGAGACCTGCGGACCGGACCGGCTCATCACCTTCGCCCGTGCAGTGAGCATGGCAGAAGAAAAGTTGCTGACCGTCTGCCTGGCAGAGGCCAACCCCGAGATGGCCGACATGCGCACCGTGGTCATCGTGGGCAACAGCGCTACGCGCCGGGTGGGCCGCTTCGTCTACACACCGCGCTCGGCGCTATGAATTTAATAGCTTCAAACCAAGCCCATCCAGGCGCAAACACCCTCTACGGTGCTAACCGTCGAGCGCGCGGGAATGAAGGGCCGGTCAATCAGAATCACCGGCAAACCCCGCTCCCGCGCCGCCATCAGCTTGGCCTGCGCCCCTGCGCCGCCCGAGTTTTTGGACACCACATGGGTAATGCCGTGCGCCTGCAGCAAGGCCCGGTCGCCCTCCAAGGTGAACGGCCCCCGATCCAGCACCACATGGCCTCGCTGGGCGGGCAAATCCAAAACCGAATTGAGCACCGGATCGACCAAGCGCAACAGGTACCAATGCTGCGCGCAAGCCAAAAACGGTGCCAGGTGCTGGCGGCCAATGGCCAAAAAAACCCGGGCAGGCTCGGTGGGCAGGGCCTGCACCGCAGCGGCCATATCGGGCACGTGTTGCCACACATCACCGCTTTGGGCCTGCCACGCGGGCCGCTCCAGCGCCAGCAAGGGCACGCCCGCTTCAGCACAGGCCTGCACCGCGTTGCTGCTCATCTGCGCGGCAAAGGGGTGGGTGGCGTCCACCACATGGGTAATGCGCTCAGCCTGCAAAAAATCCTGCAAGCCAGCCACGCCGCCAAATCCGCCCACGCGGGTGGGCAGCGGCTGGGCTATGGGTGCATGGGTGCGGCCGGCGTAAGAAAAAATACCGTCCACCCCCGCCTGTGCCAAGGCTTGCGCCAGGCGGCTGGCATCCAGGGTGCCCCCGAGCACCAGCACCCGCAACACGGTGTCCACCATGTCTGAACCCTGGCTGTCAATCATTGGTATGGGTGAAGATGGTTTGCATGGTCTGGGTGATGGTAGCCGCTCGGCCCTGGCCCAAGCACAGCACGTGTTTGGCGGTGAGCGGCATCTGGCTCTGGCCAGTGTGGGCAGCCGTGGCTGCGAGTGGCCCCTGCCCTTTGACATAGCCCCGGTGCTGGCCCTGCGCGGCCAGCTGGTGGCGGTGCTGGCCTCGGGCGACCCGTTCTGGTTTGGTGCAGGCGGCAGTTTGGCAAACCACTTGGTGCCCGGCGAATGGCAGGCTTTTCCATCGCCCTCCACCTTTTCGCTGGCTGCATCCCGCTTAGGCTGGCGCCTGGAGCATGTGCGCTGCTTTGGTCTGCACGCCGCCCCCTTTGCATGCACCCGCTCTACCTTGCATGGCGGCGCGCAACTGCTGTGCTTGCTGCGCGATGGCCCGGCGGTGCGAGACTTTGCGCAGTGGCTCACCCAGCAAGGCGGTGGTGCATCTGCGGTGTGGGTGCTTGAGGCATTGGGCGGCCCGCGTGAGCGCATACGCCACAGCACAGCCAACGCGCTGGACTTTGCAGACATACAGAGCCCGGTGGCAGTGGCTGTGCAGGTGGTCGGCCCGCTGGGGCTTGCAAACGCCCCCGGCCTACCGGACAGCGGCTTTGCCCACGACGGACAAATCACCAAGTCGCCCATCCGCGCCCTCACCCTGAGCGCCCTGGCCCCGCGCCCCGGCGAACACCTGTGGGACCTGGGTGCAGGCTCGGGTTCGGTGTCGGTGGAGTGGTGTCTGGCGGGCGGCACCACCAGCGCGGTAGAGCAAAACGCCGAGCGGGCGGCTAACATCCGTGCCAACGCAGCATCCTTTGGCATCGACCACCGCCTGGCCGTGCACCATGGCGCCACCCAAGACCTGCTTGCTGGCTTGCCCACGCCCCACGCTATTTTTGTAGGCGGCGGCTTTGACATGGCTTTGTTCACCGCATTGCAGTCCATAGCGCCCGCAGGCTGCCGCTTGGTGGTGAATGCCGTGACGCTGGAAACCGAATCCACCTTGCTGCAACTGCACGCCCAACACGGTGGTGCGCTACTGCGCATCGAACTGGCGCAGGCTGCACCGCTGGGCCGCATGCGCGGCTGGCAGCCTAGCCGTGCGGTGGTGCAGTGGAGCGTGACGCTGTGAAGGCGCCATGGTGATAGTGGCGGGCTTGGGTTTTCGCGCCCAGTGCAATGTGGCGTCTTTGCGCGCCGCACTGAATGCCGCCCTGGCTGCGACACAACAAGCCCAGGGCACATCCGGCATGCCGATCACCCTCACCGCCCTGGCGACGGCCGCCGACAAAGCCAGCCACCCCGCCCTGCTGCAACTGGCCGCAGAACTGCAATTGCCCATCACCTCTGTCAACCTGCCCCAGCTAGCTAACCAAGCCGCCACGCCCAGCGCCCATGTGCCCACCCGCTACGGCGCACACAGCGTGGCCGAAGCCGCAGCGTTAGCCGCAGCAGCAATGGCCGTTCAGGCCGAGCCTGTCCAAGCCCAACTGCTCACCCCCCGCTGCACCAGCCCCGACCGCCTGGCGACGGCAGCCATCGCTTTCGCTGAAAATATCCAACCATGACAGTTCACTTTATTGGCGCAGGCCCTGGCGCCCCAGATTTACTCACCCTGCGTGGCCGCGACTTCATTGCTGCCAGCCCGGTATGCCTTTACGCAGGCTCTCTGGTCCCCGAAGGCGTGCTGGCCCACTGCCCGCCCGGTGCGCACATCGTCAACACCGCATCGCTTTCGCTGGAGCAGATATTGGCCGAGATCAGCGCCGCACACGCCGCCGGGCATGACGTGGCCCGCTTGCATTCGGGCGACTTGTCGGTGTGGTCGGCCATGGGCGAACAACTGCGCGGCCTGCGCGCGCTGGGCATTGCCTACACCGTCACCCCCGGTGTGCCGTCGTTTGCGGCAGCAGCGGCCACGCTGGAGGCCGAGCTGACGCTGCCGGGCCTGAGCCAGTCAGTGGTGCTCACCCGCACCTCGGGCCGCGCATCGGCCATGCCCAGCACCGAGTCGCTGGCCAACTTTGCCGCCACCCAGGCGGTTCTGGCCATCCACCTCTCTATCCACGTGCTAGCGCGCGTGGTGTCTGAGCTGAGTCCGCAATACGGCGCAGACTGCCCGGTAGCCGTGGTCTGGCGTGCCAGTTGGCCAGACGAGCGCGTGGTGCGCGCCACCCTGTCGACCATTGAAGCCGCCGTGGGCGAAGGCATGGAGCGCACGGCGCTGATTCTGGTCGGCCACACCCTGGGTCAACACTTGGGCGAGCAAGACTTTGCCCACAGCCGCCTCTACGCAGGTGACTACGACCGCCGCTACCGCCCGCTGGGCACCACGCCCCGCTTTCCGGCAGGCACCGAATGAAGATCGACCTTTGCCTGGTCGGCATCGGCACCGGCAACCCAGACCATGTGACCCGCCAGGGCGTCCGAGCGCTGAATGCGGCCGACCTGATTTTGGTGCCCCACAAAGGCGCAGGCAAAGCAGACCTGGCTGAGCTGCGCCTGCAACTCTGCAAGGAATTGGTCACCAGCCCCGCCACCCAGGTGGTGGGCTTTGACATGCCGGTGCGCGATGCCGATGACCCGGACTACCCTGCCGCCGTAAACCGCTGGCATGACTCGATTGCCGACGTGTGGCTGGCCACCCTACGCGCCCACTTGCCACCGCACGGTATGGGTGGGCGTGTGGCCCTGCTGGTGTGGGGCGACCCGTCGTTGTACGACAGCACCCTGCGCATTGCCGAGCGCCTGGCGGTTCAGTTGCCTGTGAAGGTAACGGTGGTGCCCGGCATCACCGCCCTGCAAGCCCTGACCGCCGCCCACGCAATAGCGCTAAACGACATCAACGCCCCCGTCACCATCACCACCGGCCGCCAACTGCGCGACCACGGCTGGCCAGAAAGCGCGGATACCGTGGCGGTGATGTTGGATGGGCATTGCGCGTTTCAGCACCTGCCGCCGCAGGGGATCACGATTTGGTGGGGGGCTTACCTGGGCATGCCGCAACAGGTTTGCATTATGGGGCCGTTGGCCGAGGTGAGCGAGCGGATTCTGGTTGAGCGGCAAGCTTCGCGCAATGCGCATGGTTGGATCATGGATACTTATTTGATGCGGCGGGGCGGGCGGGTTTAGACGTTAATGCTGTGGCCTACCGAAATATCAAATTTCTTCTTCCAGCAACTGCCCATGCGCCTTTAACCATGCTTTGGATTTTTCAGCACCAAGAACCATGGCGCGCACAATATTCCAAAAGTCCGGCATGTTTGTGCGTTGTGACAACGTAATTGCTACATTATTCATAGCTTCTTGCACAGGTAACACCTGCGCAAGAGACCGATTTGGCATGACAAACGCACCGATCACCGGGCCGCGTTCACCGCCCCCACATCGGCCACACCAGCACCCTTCAACACCGCCAAAAAGCTAGGCTGCACCCAACGCTGGAACGCCAGGCCGCCCACCAGGCCCATGCTCGCCCAGAACGACAGCGCAACCCAGGTGGTGGCCCAGATGAACTGGGTGCCGAGTTGGCGCAAGGCGGTTTGCGCCTCGGGGCCAAAGCCTGCCAGCGGGTCGGCGCTGATGTGCGGCGCGCCGACCACGTAGGGCAATGCCAGCCAGGCAGCGGCGGCCACCCAGCGCAGATGGCTGCGCAAACCGGCAATGGAAGCGCAGGCCAGCGCAGCGCTGACGGCGGCCAGCAGCCACCAGCCCTGGCGCGAATCCAGGCGGGCGGCGTCCATACCCGGAATCTCAGCATGCAGACCCAGGGACGGCCAGAGGTGGAACACCAGCCAACCGGCAGTCGCTGTCCAAAGGGCCAACGGAACAGAGCGCAAAGTCGCGCCGCGCCACAGGCAGACGCCCATCACCGCAAACAACAGCAGCGCCATGCTGAAGGCGTGCAGGCTATTGGCAACCCAAGTCCAGCCCATGCGCTCGAAGCCGTTTTCAGGCTTCCACTCTTTGGCAGCACCATGCTCGTGCGCGTGCGCGTGTTGATGGGGGGTCACCGTTTCGGGGGCTTCGCCTTTTTGCGCCTCGTACATTTCGGCGGCCAAAATCTGCGGCACGACTTGCCAACGCTGTACGCCGGTTTGCACACTGCCCACCACCACTGCGCAGGCCAGTGCCGCCCAAATCAATCGTAGAAAAACCATAGGTCGATCACGGCAAAGCCGCAGCTTAATGACAAGGTTTTACGGTAATGTGGCGCACGTCGTGCGCGGCGTTGTGGGCCAGCGGGCTTTCTGAAAATGCCACGCCGTACAGCACGACAATGCCAAGGGCTGCTCCGGCGGCAAGCTGCAACAATAGGTTGTGCACCGCGCTGAAGGTAGGGGACAGTTCGGCGGTGGCAGTGGCGGTCGTGGATGAGTGCATGAAAGACCCTTTTAAAAAAAAAGTTAAGTGCGCCCGTGGGACTACGGATGCACTACGGAAAAATATTTAAGCCCCAGTCGGGTCAATGGTAGCGAGCGGGGGCAATCGGGCCAATATACCGCTACGCAGGCGTTCGGGCCGCTCTTTGCGCAGCAGATTACCATCATTACTATACGCGTGAAGCTGAGCGCAGGCCAATACCTGGGTGGCTGTTACCCCATCGGCAACCAAATCGCCAAAAAAATAGGTGTACTTACCGGATGCCTGAAGCGCCACAGTACAGGCACGCGCACATCCGCTCAAACAGGCTAGGCCGCGTACGCGAATGCGGGCCTGCAGGGCTACATCCAAGTCCCAGATGGCGACCTGCACGGCTTCCAGCAGCGCCTCGCCCGCAGCAGGCAGATCGCGCGATACACCGGCGGGTCGGCAGGTGGTGCAGATGGTGAGTTCGGTCACGGCAGGGCGATCAACAGCTTCGGTCATTTGGAGGGTGTGTGTTTCGTATAAATAAATAATCAGGATGCACTGGCCAGGCGGTACTCCGCGCCCCAGCTTGCGGCCCAGGCGGCGCAGCGACCTTGGGCGCGTGATGCGGGCGAGTGGTCGTCGAAATCCATGACCACCGCGTGTTCCGCCCACTTGGGCGGAGCGGGCTGCTCCAGCGTGCGGCCATCAGACAGCAGCCACAGCCAGGCTGGGCCACTGCTACCGCGCCGTCGGGCCTGCACCAGCAAGGTATTTGCCACCGCCAAGGCCTGGCGTAGCGGTGTGCCGCCGCCGCCTCCGCATTGACGCGCCCGTGCGGCACCGGCGGCCCGCGCCGGCCCAGGCGGCAGCAGCAACTCCACACCGCCGCCGCCAAAACACAGCAGGCCTACATGGTCTTTAGCGCGCGCCGCCTGCTCGATCAGAAGGGCTGCATGGCCTTTGGCCAGCGCCAGGCGACCACCTTGGCGCATCGAACCCGAGGTGTCCAGTACGATCAAATGCAGGCGCGGTGCGGCGACCGCCTGCGGTTGGTAGCGCAGGTGCGCACGCTGCAACGCGTGCGGTCCTTTGGCCAGCAGGGTGCGAAGCCAAGCAATCGCGAGGCTGTCACCCTCCTTTTTCAAGGCGGGTTTAAGAGGGGGTGGTGCCTGCATGGAGGGGTTGCGCCACCGCACACTGCCAGCCGATGTCGACGGCTGGCGGATGCGGTGGCTCAAGCTTTTTTTGCGGGCCAGGCTCCAGTCGATAGCACCCGCGTGGTGGGAGTCGGTAGAGGCGGCAACGCACCCCAATCGCCTTGCGGGATGGAGGGTGAAGCGGGTGGCGGGTCTTTGCGCGGGCCAGTGTTGTTGGTGTCGTCATTGGCGCTGCCGTTGGGCTTATCGTTAGGCTTACCGTTGGTTCTGTCGTTGGCGGATGGCTCCAGCGTGCGGCGGTGCGCCAGCGCCAGTTCCGCCACGGCGTCCACGTCTTGCGGGGTCACGGCAGTGCGGCCTTCCAGGGCGGCCAGGGCCCGTGCGGCGCGCAGCATCACCAGGTCGGCACGCATGCCATCCACACCAGCGGCCAAGGCCAGTGCGGCGGCGTGTTGCAGCACGGCTTCCGGCCACGCCAGACTGGGCAATGAGGCACGCGCGGCGACCACGGTAGCGGCCAACGAGGCCAGCTGCGCTGCATGCGATGCAGTCAAAGCCTGCGGGTCTTCGTCGAAGGCGAGCCGGGTGCGCAATATGGCGTGCCGCTGCTGCGGGTCCAAAGGGTTGCCCAGCACCACCGACATGCCAAAACGGTCCAGTAGTTGGGGCCGCAGTTCGCCTTCTTCAGGGTTCATCGTGCCCACCAGCGCAAAACGCGCGGCGTGCTGATGCGAGATGCCGTCACGCTCTACCAGATTGATGCCGCTGGCGGCGACGTCCAGCAGCGCATCTACCAGCGCATCGGGCAGCAAATTAACCTCATCCACGTACAACACGCCATTGTGGGCGCGCGCCACCAGGCCCGGCGCCAGACGCAGTTGGCCCTCAACCAGCACGGCTTCCACGTTCAACGTGCCCACCAGTTGTTCGAGGCTAGCCGCCAGAGGCAGGGTCACAAAGGGCGCATCCGGCAGCAAAGCCGCCAGTGCCCGCGCTGCCGTGGATTTGGCCGTCCCGCGCGGGCCGCTGACCAGCACGCCGCCGATGCGCGGGTCGATCGCCACCAGCAGCAGGGCGCGCTGCAGCAACGGTTGGCCGACCAGTGCGGTGAATGGAAATGCCGCACGGGTGGCGGTTTGCACAAGCTTCATGGCGTAGCCTTTTTTAATGCGTCGTCAGATGTTTCGAGTCGCTGCTCAAGGGCCAGCAGATGGTCTTCAATGCGCGCGCGTTGGTCGCCCGGCTCGGCCCACAGGCCTCGGTCCATGGCTTCCAGCAGGCGCTCGCCGATGCTGCGTAGGGCCAGCGGGTTGTGCTGTTGCAGAAAGGCACGGGTATCGTCGTCATGCACATAGGCATCAGCCACCAGCGCGTACTGGTGGTCGCCCACCACGCCGGTGGTAGCGTCAAACGCGAACAAAAAGTCCACCGTGGCGGCCATTTCAAACGCGCCCTTGTAGCCGTGGCGCTTAATGCCGTCCAGCCACTTGGGGTTAACGGCGCGGGAACGTACCACGCGGGCCACTTCTTCACCCAGCGTGCGGATGCGCGGTGCCCCGGGCACGCTGAAGTCGCCATGGTAGAGCGCGGCGGGCGCGCCGCTTAGGTGCTCTACCGCCGCGGCCATGCCGCCCATGAACTGGTAGTAGTCGCCAGAATCCAGAATGTCGTGTTCGCGGTTGTCCTGGTTGTGCAGCACCGCGTCCAGAGCGGCGATGCGCTGAGCAAATGCCTCGGGCGCAGCGGTGCCGTGGGCGTCTTGCCCATAGGCGAATGCCCCAGCGCGCAAATAGGCCTCGGCCAGGTCGGCGCGTTCGGTCCAGTTGCCGCTGGCAATGGATGCCTGTAAGCCCGCACCGTAGCCACCGGGCCGAGGGCCGAACACGCGCCAGGTAGAGGCCCGCTCTGCCTCTGCTTCCGACTGCCCTGCGGCTTGCGCCTTCGCGGCATCACGCTGCACGCGTGAGCGGATGGGATTGACATCGTCTGGCTCGTCCTCAGGCGCAATGGAGGCTACTGCACGCACGGCAGTGTCAAACAGGTCAATCACATTCGGAAACGCATCACGGAAGAAGCCGGACACACGCAGCGTCACGTCCACGCGCGGACGACCCAGCACGCTCATGGGCATGACTTCGATGTCAACCACGCGGTTGCTGCCCGGCGCCCACTTGGGCCGCACGCCCAAGAGCGAGAAAGCCTGAGCTACATCTTCGCCCCCGGTGCGCATAGTGCTGGTGCCCCAGACCGACAGGCCCATAGCCGTGGGGTACGCACCATGGTCTTGCAAGTGCCGCTCCACTACGCGGGCTGCACCCTTGGCGCCCATGAAGTAAGCGGTCCCGGTGGGGATGGCGCGCGTGTCCACTGAGTAAAAGTTGCGCCCAGTCGGTAGTACGTCGGGCCTACCGCGCGACGGTGCGCCGCTAGGCCCGGCGGGGATAAAGCGCCCATCCAGCCCGCGCAACAGTTGACCGATCTCATTAGGGCCACAGGCATCCAGACGCGGGGCGAGTGTGGTGTGCAGGCGCTCTAGCACCTGGGCGGTGTGGGGCCACAAGTCTGGCGCAGCGCTCGGGCCGCCGGGCACCGCACTGCCCTGCCCTTTGCCCTGCTCTTCACCCAGGTCTTGCACCACACGGACGGCCAGCAACTCCAGCCGCTCGCGGGTGTGGCCCGCGTGGCGCCACGGCTCAAGGCTCAGGGCTTGCAAGACCTGCGGGCGCTCGCCAGTCCATGGTGTGGCCCAGTCGGGACTCAGGGCATCAAAGTCTTTCAACCCCAAGTCGTGCGCCAAGGCCACGGTCAGGCTGCCTTGCGCCGCACCTGCGCCGCCGGGGTAGCGGGCCAGCGCCACCAGTGTGTCCACCCGCTGGCGACCGGCGGGAGACTGGCCGAAAATATGCAGACCATCGCGGATTTGCGATTCTTTGATTTCACACAGGTAGGCATCCAGCCGCTGCAATAAGGCTTGCTGCTCGCCGTCGTTTGTGGGCTTGGCAAAACCCAACTCGAAGTGCAGGCCGTCTGCGAGCACCTGCTCCAAAATGCTGGCGCGCAGCAGTTTGGCGCGGCGCGGGTCTAACGACAGGGCCTCGTAGTACTCGTCCATGCGGCCCTCCAACTGCTGCAAGGGCCCATAAGTTTCCGCGCGGGTCATGGGTGGCATCAGATGGTCGATGATGACGGCCTGTGTGCGGCGCTTGGCCTGGGCGCCCTCGCCGGGGTTATTGACGATGAAGGGGTAAAGGTGTGGCAGCGGACCCAAAATCGCATCGGGCCAGCAGGCCGCCCCCAGCGCCACACTTTTGCCGGGCAGCCACTCCAGGTTGCCGTGCGTGCCTACGTGCACCACGGCGTCCACCGCGTAGGCGCGGCGCAGCCAGAAGTAAAAGGCCAGGTAGTTGTGGGTGGGCACCAGATCGGCGTCATGGTAGGTGGCCACCAGGTCCAGTTCGCGCCCGCGTGCTGGCTGGTTGCCCACAAACACATTGCCGTAGCGCTGGCCCGACACCATGAAGCGGCCTGCGCGCACCAGCGGGTCTTGCTCCGGCAAGCCCCAGAGGGAGTTAATGGCGGCTTGGCTCTCAAGCGGCAAGGCGGCAAAGTCTTGCATGTAGTCGGCCATCGCCAGGCTTTGGCCTGCCGGGCGATCGTCGTTGGCATTTAGGTTATTGGTGATGCCACGCACCAGGTCGGCCATGAGCGCGTCGCCGTGTTTCGGCACATCGCCGGTGGCATAGCCTGCGGCCCGCAGGGCTTGCAGGATGACAACGGTGGATGCCGGGGTATCCAAACCCACGCCGTTGGCCAGTCGCGCGTCGTCGTTGGGATAGTTGGCGAGCACCAGCGCCACACGCTTATCGCTATTCTTTTTATAGCGCAAACTGCACCAGCGACGAGCGAGCGCTGCCACATAGGCAATACGCTCGGGCTCACTGTGGTAGCGCACCACGTCGATCTCGGCGCGCTCGCAGCGCCAGGCGAGGCCCTTGAAGCTAATGGGCCGGGTGCCAATGCGGCCATCCACCTCGGGCAGCACGATCTGCATAGCCAGGTCGCGTGGAGTGAGGCCGTGCGGGTCGTCTTGCCACTGCGCTTGTGAGCAGCCCGCGGTGATGAGCTGCAACACCGGCGCATCGCCTGCCAGCAGCACGGGCAGAACCTCCGTACCCGCATCGTTGCCGCTTATCGCGCCCACAGCAAAGCTGGTGGCGTTCAGCACCACGTCTACCTTGTGCTCTTGGGCCAGCGATTGCAGCAGCGACATGCTCTGGGGGTTCTTGAGCGAGTCCAGCGCCACGGCCAGGGTGTTGAGGCCCTGCTCTGCCAGTGCAGCCAGCATGGCATCAAACACCGCCGTATTGCCCGCCTGCAAATGCACTTTGTAAAACACCAGCAGGGCCACAGGCGCGCCAGCGCGCCATGGTGCCAATGGCTGAGCGGGTGCGTAGGGCATGGCAGCGAGTAACACTTGCGCGGGTACAGGGCGCTCGCCCTGGCCAAAGGCGGCATGGGCGATGAGCTGGAAAAAGTTTGAGGCGTTGTCGCGCCCACCTTCGCGCAGACAGCGCCACAAGTGGCTGCAATCGTCTTTGTTAGCAGTGCTGCGCAGGAGCAACTGCGCGTCTTCCACACATTCGCCAGACACCATCGCCAGCCACTGGCCACGCGCCCGGGCGGAATCACAGACCTGGTCCACAACATAAGCCCACTCGCTGGGGCTGCCCAGGTGTTCGATGACGATGGCCTTGGCGTGGCGCAGCACATCGTCCATGTAAAGATCGGTAGACGCGGGCTGGCGCAACCACATCAGGTTGGACAGGCGCACACGGGGAAAGTCATCCGGCAAACCGTTGACCACCTCGGCCAGTAAAGACAGCGTGGTATCTGACACGGTGAGCACCACAATGTCGCCCGGTGTTTGCGCCACGCGCACTACACCCAAGCCATCGTCTTCAATATGTCCGCCTGGGCGGGTAGCAAGCAAATGCATGGACTGCCTTTAAAGTAAATGACTAGATTAGCGCGGCCTGCAGTTCGCTTTGCAGCACGGCAGCGTCCAGGTGATCGCCAATCAGCACCAGACGCGTCTGTCGCGGCTCGTCTGTGCGCCAAGCACGGTCGAAATAACTGTCAAAGCGCTGGCCCACGCCCTGCACCACCAGGCGCATCGCAGTACCCGGCATGGCAACAAAACCTTTGACACGGTAGATCTCGTGGCGCTGCACCAGGGTGGCCAGCGCAGTGAGCAGCTTGGCGCGGTCGGGAACGATCAGCGCGATTGACACCGACTCAAAAGCGTCGTGATCGTGGTCTTCTTCCGCGTCGTGGTGGGTTTTGCGGGCGTCGATCACGTCTTCCACCGCGCGCTCCAGTCCCAGCAGCACATCCATGGGCACTTGACCGTGCGATGCGCGCACCAGCTTCACACCGGCGGGGGTTTCTGCACGGATGGTGGCCTCGACGGCTTCCAGCGCGGCGGCATCCATGCCGTCCACCTTGTGCACAATGACCAGGTCGGCAGTGGCCAGTTGGTCTTCAAACAACTCAGCCAAAGGGGAGTCATGGTCCAGGTTGTCGTCGGCACGGCGCTGGGCGTCTACGGCCACCGGGTCGTCGGCAAAGGTGCCTGCGGCCACGGCGGGCGCGTCCACCACGGTGATGACCGCGTCCACAGTAAACGCGTTGCGCAACGCGGGCCACTGAAAGGCCTGCACCAGCGGCTTGGGCAAGGCCAGACCGGAGGTTTCAATCACCAGATAGTCGATCTGATCGCGCCGGGCGGCCAGTTGCTCCATCACCGGGGCAAATTCTTCTTGCACGGTGCAGCACAGGCAGCCGTTAGCCAGCTCGAACAATTGGCCGTTTTCGACACCGTTTTCATCGCAGCCAATGCCGCAGCCGCGCAGCAGTTCGCCGTCGATGCCCAATTCGCCAAACTCGTTGACGATGACCGCGATGCGGCGGCCTTGGGCGTTGGTGAGCAGGTTGCGCAGCAGGGTTGTTTTGCCGCTACCCAGGAAGCCGGTAACGATGGTGGCGGGGATTTTTCGGGTCTGCATACGGGTTGTGTTTCTAAAAAGTAGTTAGTCTTCAATACCGCGCTGTGCGGGCACACCGGCCTTGAAGTGGTGTTTGATCAGGGTCATCTCGGTCACCGTATCGGCCAGCTCGATCAGTTCAGCCGGGGCGTTGCGGCCCGTAAGCACCACGTGCACATGCGGCGGGCGCTCTCGCAGGCAGGTGAGGATGACCTCCAGCGCAATCCAGCCATAGCGCAGCGGGTACATGATCTCATCCAACACGACCATGAAGTGCTCGCCCGCGCGGATGGTGGCCTCGGCCTTGGCCCATCCGTCCAGCGCGAGTTGGGCCGAGTGGTCCAGGTCGCGGCTTTTCCAGCTAAAGCCATCGCCTAAGCCTTCGATGGGAATACCCAGTTGTTCAAACAGCCGGTGCTCACCAAAGCGTGCGCTGGGCACCTTCATGAACTGGTACACCTTGATTTCCTTGCCTCGGCCATGGGCGCGAAGGGCCAGCCCAAAAGCGGCTGTGCTTTTTCCCTTGCCGTGGCCGGTGTTGATCAGGATGAGGCCGCGGCGCTCGGCCGTGGGGACGACCCGTTCGTAATCGACGGGTGGGGTTTCAATCTGCATGAGAGTCCTCTTGGGAGTTTGGGGTGACCTTGGGCAGCGCAACCCACTGCCCAGCCAAGGGATGAATGGCAATCCGGTGGTCAAACACGTTTTCCAGCGCGCGGTGCGTAGCGTTGTCATCACAGGCGCCTTGGTAGTTAATGCGGCCTTGAGCCATGATGACCATCTGGTCGGCCTGCAGCGCCATCGATAGCTCGTGCAGCACACTCACCACCGTGCGGCCCTGCTCAATGAGCGAGCGTACAACACACAGCCAATCGGCTTGGTGCGGTGGATCCAGGTTGGCCAGCGGCTCGTCCATTAAAAGCACTTCAGATTCAACCGCCAAAGCCCGCGCCAGCAATACACGCTGGCGTTCACCACCTGACAGTTGCCCCAGAGCCCTGCCCCGCCAGTCCCAAGCTTGGGTTGAGCGCAAAGCTTTTTCGACGGCGGCGTGGTCCGCCGAATTGGCAGGTGCCAGCCAGGGCTGGTGCGGCAAGCGGCCCAACATGGTGACGTCATAAGCGGTCAGGTCATCAGCGGAAGCTTCGTTCTGACCTAGCCAGGACAGCTGCTGCGCGCGCTGTTTGGCGGGCAGGCTTTGCATCGGCTGGCCCAGCAATTCGACTGACCCTGTAAATGGCGTCAGGCCAGCCAGCACCTTGAGCAGCGTCGATTTACCGGCACCGTTCGGCCCGACGATGCTGGTCCATCGGCTGCGCGGAAAATCAATGGAAATATCGCTTAAAACCTCGGCATTTCCGAGTCTGGCACTTATTTTATCTGCGCGAGCAGCTATTGAATCTATAGCGTCAGTCACAACCCAGCCCCTCGCCCGGTATACCTGTGCATCAGCCACAACAAGTAGCCGCCGCCGAGCACAGCTGTCAGCACGCCGACGGGCAGCTCTTGTGGTGCCGTCAACCAGCGCGCCAGCACGTCGGCCGCCGCCAAAAGCACCGCGCCCATCAGGCTGGACAAAACAATCAAGCGGCCGTGCGTGGTTTTAACCACCGACCGCACCAGATGCGGCGCGGCTAAACCCACAAACGCAATCAAGCCC
>Ga0209550_10000959_pt1 | contig 27878 bp, 27 predicted proteins | sample LauGreSuBDMM15SN_2_FD_187567 | JGI IMG/M metagenome (GOLD analysis project Ga0209550, IMG submission 187567) | Freshwater lake microbial communities from Lake Michigan, USA - Su13.BD.MM15.SN (SPAdes) (version 5) | ecosystem: Environmental > Aquatic > Freshwater > Lake | place: Lake Michigan... | reverse complement strand
TTGCATAAAAAGTGGTAAAAATTAGAAACATAGAATTAGGTGATTTTCCTCTGCTCTTGGCGCCAATGGAAGATGTGAGCGACCCTCCATTTCGAGCGTTATGCAAAAAACACGGAGCAGATTTAATGTATACGGAGTTTATTTCTTCAGAGGGGCTAATTCGCGATGCTGCAAAAAGTGTTCAGAAAATGGATATTTATGAATATGAGCGGCCAGTAGGCATTCAGATTTTTGGATATGACATTGACAGTATGCGCGAAGCAACGAAAATTATTGAGAAAACTAATCCGGATATAATAGACATAAATTTTGGTTGCCCAGTTAAAAAAGTGACGTGCAAAGGAGCAGGGGCGGGGATGCTTCAAGACATACCCAAGTTGATCAGGATGACAGACGAAATTGTTAGGGCCACTAACTTACCTGTTACGGTAAAAACACGTTTAGGCTGGGATGATAAAACGAAATTTGTGGTGAGTACAGCTGAAAAATTGCAAGATGTAGGTGTGGAGGCAATTTCAATTCATGGACGTACACGTGTTCAATTATATAAGGGTGATGCGGATTGGACCTTAATAGGTGAAGTAAAAAACAATCCTCGCATGCATATTCCAATCTTTGGTAATGGTGATATAAATTCTGCTGAAAAAGTGGTAGAGTATAAAAATCGTTACGGGGTTGATGGGATAATGATAGGGCGTGCAAGTATTGGAAATCCTTGGTTTTTTAATGAGGTGAAGCATTTTATGCAACATGGAACTCATTTGGCACCACCCACAATTGGCGCACGCGTTGAAGCAACCAAAGATCATTTAAGAATGAGTGTTGAATGGAAAGGAATAAACCTCGCGATTGCAGAAATGAAAAGGCATTACACCAATTATTTTAAAGGGATTAGTCATTTTAAAGAGTATCGCACCCAGTTAGTTACTTCGAATGATTTAAGTGAGGTAAATGATTTGTTGGATTGGATTGCAGCGAATCAGGATCAATTTTTATTCAATCATATTGATGTGTAAGTTAGAATTTCACGCTAAATAATTTTTTCATGATTTTAGCACCTGGAATTTTAATAGATCCAAGAATATCTTGTTGATTAATGGTGTCAATTTTAAAATAATAATTGGTTTCATTGATAGGCCATAACAACTGATTTTGATTATTTTCGACCATTTTTGGGCTTTTTACCCCTGAATAGAAGAAATAGTAATTGTCTTTTCTTTTCATCGTTAAAAGTGGTGAGAAAAGAACACGGAATTGATTGCCTTCGCTGCGCATGATTCCTTTTTGCAACAAGGAGTTAATAAATGCGGGCCCTTTATCATTGGTGTTAAAAAGCAAGGAATAACCAGGAACCTCCACAGTTCTATATTTCTCTACCTGTGTTACATTAAAATCTTCGTCCATTTCTGATACTATAATTCGTTCTGCCACTTGTTGTTTTCCACCTTCAACGAATGAAAGTACACCATCCCAAGCCTCGAGAAATGAAACGGTAGGAAAACTTAATCTTTTCCCTTTCTCGATTAGTAAGTTTTTTAAGGGGTCGTTTTTTGCTTGCCTAAATTTTTCAGCGTCCAAGTGTAATTCAATTGATCGTATCGGAGATTTTTGCCCTGAAAAACTTAAGCCAGTTTTTTGAGTTGAAAATGGAAAATCTGCTTTTTTATGAAAACAATATTTTATATTAAAATCTGATGAATCGCTATCATGTGCAATTATTGCATAGTCAACACCGTACTTGTTTAGCTCTTTCCATTTTGAATAAATAACTAAGTGCTCATTTTTAAAGTTTTTATTCGTGAGAAAACCTTCCCATAACCTTGAAATGCCTTTGTATTTAGCATTTTTTACCCTAGAAATAACTTTATTGACCTTATTCCCGGAATAAACAAGCAAATAGTTGGCGTTATAATGGAGGTATATTTTTAATTTAGGAATAAAATAAAGGATCGTTTTATTCTTGGTTGAATCATTAACAGCTAAATTTTGCATTAATTTTTGAATTCCTTGTTTTGTTTTTTCAGGATTATTAACTTGAATAATAGCTCCCCATTCGCCGTTTTGATTTCCAAAAAGATAAATTGGTTTTTGAAAATTTAAGCCATAAGTTTTTCCTTGGCCTAAAATGTAATCGGAACTTGTGAGGTCTCTAAAGGGTGTTTTATAGAAATAGAGTAGGTCGTTTGATTCATTTATGAAATCAAGAAGATTCATTTTGCCAATAAAATCGGCATCAGGTAATCGGTCGATTATTCTTGGCGCTGCACCTTTAGCAAAAATTAAAGGTTGTAAATATAGATAAGCACCAAGTGACAGCGCAAGAGTAGCTATCAACAGCGACTTTTTTAGCATATGGAATTACTTTGAGAAAATATAAAGTGTATTAACTAAATCCAATAAGTGCTTGCCTGAATTCTCCTCTCCACGGAATTCATACGTCAATTTAAAATTTGTTGATTTGTTGGTTGTTTCCGATGATTCTAAATACATTTTACCTGATTTCCCTTTCAATGAATTTATCATTTCACTTCTTTGCTCAGTTAATAAATCGCTTGGAAATCTATTAAGCGTTCCTGCAATATCGATATATCCATTCATAAACCCCTCACTTTTTAATTCCTTAACTATTTTTTTTGGTAATGAATTTGAACCATATCCATCTGAATGGTTTAAGGCTAAATCCTCATCATTTGTAAATATAAATAAGTCATTTTTATTAATCATGTACAGCGGAGCTGCATCAAGTATGGCATTATTAAAAACCCAATAATCATCATGTTTTTCAAATTTGCTGGTTACTCTTCCAAGATTTTTTAAAATAATTTCAGGAATATCTCCTCTTCCTATGGAAAATCCTATTGTAAAGATCGGCATGTCCTCAGTTGCCTCGGTCTCTTTTTCGCCGTATTCAAACGTTTCTTCATCGTAATAAAATTCTATCTTTTTTGTGTTCACTTTTTTAATGCCGTTAAAGGTTCCAAACATACTTCCTCTATACGTTTCGAAGAGCGCATCTTTATTAACAAGTTCATTAAGTAATTCTAAGGCCAAAACATTCATGGCAATATCTGAGTTTTTTTCAGATGAAAGAATTGGCATAATCACCTCATAGGCTTTCTCGTAGGCTTTGCGCATATTTACATTATAAGTAAAATAGGCGGAGTTTCCTTTGTGAATATATTTAGTTATGTTTTTATCGAACTTAGAATCATTCATTTCTTGGTAAATAGACCCTAGTTTTTCTCCGTATCTTGCTTCAACTAAAAATTCAATTGAATGTTCTTTTAGAAATAAATCACCCAAAATTATATTTCCTGTATAAAGTTCTTTTATATCCTTATACAAGGAAGGCATTACTGTTTGGAAATACCAAAGGCTATTTGTTTGGCCCAAACTTCTTGAGTTGTCAAGATAAAATGTCCCTTCGCATAAGTGTGTTAATTGTTCTTTGAATATCGCATCACTCGACACTAAGTTCGCATTCTCAATAAGTAGTTCATCAAGGAGTTTTGAAAGCAGTCCTTTTTGTAATTCTAATTGAACGCTATCCCTGAGTTCATAATAATTTTTTTCATTAGGGTCTTCGTTTGCTATAGGAAAATCATCGGATTCAGGGCTGATTAATGAATCCTCTTCGTCAAAAACTTCTTCATCAAAAACTTCTTCGTCAAAGTCAAATTCACCATCGTCATAACCATAAGGGTACGAATTTCCTCTAGCGTACCAAATAGAATCAGTTTGAGCGTCAATTAATTCGCTTGAAGGTTCAATTCGGATCAATAAAGCCGATTTATCTTTAATAATTAGGTTGTTAAAAAATGAACCAAACACCTTTACGTTATTGTATTTACTTTGAAGTTCTTCAAAGTCATCAAACACCTCAAATAGATTACTGGAATTGCTGATACCAAAGGTAAATCCTGACAATTCAGCATCATCACTTTTACCATAAAATACATTTAACCGTTGGTTAAAATCAATACCGGCATCTTTTAATGTTTTCTCAGAGGTAGAGCCATCGAAAAGCTCCTGATGAACCTCTTCCATAAAATCATACTGAACAAGTTCATCCATTGATATTTTTTGCAATAAACTAACGTTGTTTATGCTGAAAACAGTTACGGCATCACGTGGAATTAATAGTTCTGTTTGTGAGAATAAATTCGAAAAGCTAAGGCATAACAGAAAAAGTACAAGTTTTTTCATAGGGTAAGAATTATTTATTTTTTAAGGGAGTTAGATAAATACAATTGTCTAAAAGCGAATTGTTCTTTTGTAAATCGTAGGTATTCACTTTTAGCATGGCAGCTGTTCTAGCAGGATTAATTTTGGTAGTTGCTTGTTCTACTTTATCAATTGCGCGATCGAAACGGCAGATTGTTGTATAGCTACCTGTTTTTAACAAATCCAAATCTGTTTCTTTTAATTGTTCTGATATAGTAAGGGACATAAGGGGGATGTTTCTTTTTAGTATTTTTCCATCCCAACTTATCCAATTGTGGTTTAATTCTTCCCCTTGTTTTGAATTTCTAATTGATGTAACAGCGGCCTCTAGACCATTTTTAAAATTAAGGACAGAGTTAAAGTCGAAAGAAAGCTTAATAATTAAATCAGCATCGTTAACAGACATCGTAACATTTGTGATGCCCAATTGCGTTTTTAAATTGGCAGCAAAGCTGTTTGCCTTTGCTTTAATTTCAGCCATTGAGGGAACCTTTTTTCCGTCAAGGCTATCCAAGGCAAGAATTGAATTTACTTTAATTTTACTAGCACTTAAATTTAGGGTGTATTTAAAAGTTCCGCTACCATCGTTGTGGACAGTTAAATCATCGATTAACTCTATGCAAGAGGAAAAAAGTAGGGGTAATGAAATAAAAAAGAAAAGTATTTTATTCATGGGCTAGAACATTATACAAAAATACTACCCAATTATTTAATTTAGTCTTTATTTTAGTATTGTTATCAACAATAAAAAGAGAGTTAACTAAATTTTATCAATGGAATGATCAGTGCGTTAACAACAATTCTATTGAAGGGTCAATTTCTTTTCTAGATCTTCTAAATAAACTTTAAACTGCTTATCAGTTTCCGAAAGATTAACAACCGTCCTGCAAGCATGTAGAACCGTCGCATGGTCTTTTCCACCACAATGAGCGCCAATATTTGCAAGGGACGACTTCGTCATCTTTTTAGAAAAATACATGGAGATTTGACGAGCCTGAACTACTTCACGTTTTCGTGTTTTAGATTTCAACATTTCTATTGGCAAGTCAAAATAATCACAAACTACTTTTTGAATGTATTCTATTGAAACTTCGCGCGCCGTATTTTTTACAAATTTATCAACCATTTGCTTGGCTAATTCCAGTGTAATTGCTTTTTTATTTAGAGAGGCTTGTGCTAGTAAGGTATTTAGCGCACCTTCAATTTCACGAATGTTTGTGTTAATGGAATACGCTAGGTATTCTACCACTTCTTTTGGAAGCTCAATACCACTCCCGTGCATTTTTTTATGTAAAACGGCAATTCTTGTTTCTAAATCTGGTACGGATAAATCTGCCGAAAGGCCCCATTTAAAACGAGACAATAAGCGTTGCTCCATTCCTTGTAATTCGACTGGTGCTTTATCAGATGTTAAAACAATTTGTTTCCCGTTCTGATGTAAGTGATTAAATATGCTAAAGAATACATCTTGCGTTTTTTCTTTGCCGGCAAAGAATTGAACATCATCAATAATTAACACGTCTATCATTTGATAGAAATGCACAAAATCATTGGTTGTTTGGTTTTTTATTGCATCTATAAATTGATGTGCGAATTTTTCGGATTGAACGTATAAAACTGTTTTGTTTGGCTGTTTCTCCTTGATCGCAATTCCAATAGCATTCGCTAAGTGTGTTTTTCCTAAACCAACTCCGCCATAAATTAACAAAGGATTAAAAGCGGTTCCTCCCGGTTTGTTTGCAATCGCATAACCAGATGCACGGGCTAATCGGTTGCATTCTCCTTCAACAAAATTGTCTAAGGTAAATTGAGGCATTAAATTCGATTCAATATTTATCTTCTTGAGTCCAGGAATGATAAATGGATTTCTTATTTGCTTATCGCCATTATTAAAAGGGATAGAAACAGGTGAGTTTCTAATTGAATTATTATTTTGAGTAGGAAGTTTTACAGTATATGGTATAGCGTTTTTGTGATTGCTTTCCATTAAGATGGAATATTCTAAGGTCCCTTCAGATCCAATTTCTTTTTTTATTACACGGCTCAATAAATTAATATAATGCTCTTCTAACCACTCATAGAAAAAGTGTGAAGGAACTTGAATTGTCAAGGTGCTATTTTCAATTTTCACGGGGATAATTGGCGTAAACCATGTTTTGAATGCTTGTGCTGAAATATTATCCTTTATAACATTGAGGCAGTTTTCCCAGGTCCCTTCGTGATCTTTATTAATCATATTCTTTACTTATTTCAATATATATATATGCCGATTAGTACCAGCTAGATTTCTTTTAAATTTAATTTACCTACTATTAAATTAATATGAACAAAGGTTGGTATAAAAAAGTTAAAAAAAAAACCGAAAGGCTATTGATTTTAAACTATTTTTTACAAGTATGTAAAATATTAATAAGCAGTTGAAATAATTAAGGAATTGTAAATATAAGGAATAAAAAAATGATTTTAGCGCATTAAAAGCGTATTTTTGAATTAACATGAAGATAAATTACACGAATAAGCATTACATCAGGGTTCGCTATGCCGAAACCGATAAAATGGGCTACTGTTATTATGGCAATTACGCTTCTTTTCTAGAAATCGGGAGGGTTGAATCTTTACGTTCATTAGGGATTTCATATAAATCATTAGAAGATAATGGCATTATGTTACCTGTTTCTGAATTTCAGATAAAATATTTTTCGCCTGCCTATTATGATGATATGCTTTTGATTGAAACCAAAATCACGGCTATTGAAGGCGTCCGAATTTATTTTGATTATTTTATTTACAACGATAATCAAAAATTAATAGCATCTGCAATGACCATCCTAGTTTTTATAGATGCTATTTCTAAAAAACCAGTACCTCCCCCTAAAGAATTACTTTCAATTATTCAATCTTATGCTATCCAAGAACAGTAATTTTGAATTAGTATCTTTTACCGAAAAGGACTTTTCTATTTATACTTCAACGCGCCCTGGTGAAAATAGAGTAGGGCATTCTTTGATTGCGGAGAATGACCATCTTAAAGCAAGATATATTATTTTAGGCATTTCTGAATCTATAGGTCCAATGGCGAATGGGGGATTGCAAGGGGCCGAAAATGCTTTTCTCTCTTTTTGCTCTTCATTCTTAAATACACAAGATTTTCAACATAATTGTGCCTGTATTGGATTTATTAAATGGATAGGTTCAACAACAAACAAGGAGCAGTTAACTGATTTTGTAATTGAATTAGACGAGTTTGTGTTAAATGTTTTGACAAAATATCTGCGTCGGGAACAAGTTCCTATCCTTATTGGTGGAGGTCATAATAATGCGCTTCCATTAATTAGGTGGTCAAATTTATTTAATGATAAAATAGATGTCTTAAACATCGATGCGCATGCTGACTGTCGAGCGTTGGAGGGAAGACATAGTGGAAATTCCTTTTCTTATGCAATACATGAAGGATTGATTAAGAAATACCATGTTTTTGGTTTGCATCAAGCGTATTTAAATGCTACCAGCCTAAACTATTTAAACGACAACCAAGCTGGATATACTTTTTATGAGGATTATTTGGATGGCCACCATCATCTTTCTGATGATATTGAGAAATTGATCTTGGATCAAGTACAGCATACTTCAATTGGACTAGAAATAGACATGGATTGTATTGCCGATATGCCTAGTTCGGCTATTTCCCCTTCGGGTTGGCGACTTGATGAAATTAGAAGTGTTGTAAGAAAATTGGCAAATTCTACCTTGAATATTGCTTATTTACATTTAACAGAAGCCGCCCCAATCAGCGATGAGGACAAAAAAAAGGTGGGCAAAGCCTTGAGTTATTTAGTGCGCGATTTTATTGGAAATTGAATACCTACGGGATAACTTGTACACTATCAAGTATTACCACGCCATCTACTGAACAATTCTCTGGACTCATTGCTTTACTGTACGTATAAACAAAGGAAAGTTTTAGACCTTTTTTCTTGTAATTGTCTTTAAAATCAATAGGATATAGTTTCTTGTGAAGATCGTCTTTCACACCCTCAATCACTTCTATGTAATAAGGACAATTATTCTCAGCAACGTGCACTATACCAATTGTTCTATTCTCAATTGAATTGCTCCGTTTCACATGGCAAGGAGTTTTGCAAGAAAAAATCAATAAACTAAGAAATAAGAAGCTTGTTTTCATGTTGTTTTTTTTTTCAAAGATAAAAAAAAAGAGGCCCGAAAGCCTCTTCTTTCAAACAACCTGTAGCAAAGTTTATTTGAATCTGAAATGTCTTAACGACTGATTTTAGTAAAAGTTACAGCGGAATTAACATTTGAACATTGATAAAGAATGGTTTTGTCTTGAAAATCGAACGCATTAGCGCATAAATTTGCAACGTGAACATACGAATGACAAAAATAGCTGCCTTAATACGCTTGCTCGAAGATCCTAATAATCAGGTTTTTGAGCAGGTTAAAAATGAATTGATAAAAATAGGCGATGAAGCCTTGTCTTCTTTGGAGATTGCGGCACAAAAAAATAGTTTTGGCGATGAATTTAATGAGCGTGTAATTTCATTAATTAATGAAATCCATCGGAATGTTTTGAAAGATGAATTAATTCAATGGATCAATTCAGAAGAAAAAGATTTGCTTTTGGGTTCAATAATTGTCTCAAAACATCATGATACCTATTTAGAAGACTCACTTGTTTATGATACCATCCAATCGCTTCGACGGGCTATATGGTTAGAGTTTAATGATTACCAAACGAGTTTTGAGCAGATTAAGATTTTTAACCGAATATTTTTTGGGGTATCTCAATTCAACTGTTTGAATAAGGAAAGTTATAGTCCTGATGAAATTGACATTTCGAAAGTGTTGGAATCAAAACAAGGCGCTCCTTTAACAATAGGATTGATATATAGCATTATAGCTCAATCTCTTGACTTGCCTGTGTATGGTGTAAATTTGCCGAATAGTTTTGTGTTGGCATTTATGGATTATAACCAATCAAATTTCATAATAAATCAACAGAACGATTTTGGGGTATTGTTTTACATTAATCCTAAATCATTAGGGGATATTTTAGACGCCCGAGAAATAGATGAATTTTTATCATCACGAAATCTAAATCCCAATAGATCTCATTTTGAGCCATGTTCTAATTCAAGTTTAATAAAAAGAATGATTGAGGATTTAATGATATCCTTTCAACATATCGGTGATGATCGTAAAGCATCGGATTTAAACGAATTGATTAATTCTATTTAGGCTAGACAGCGAATCAGGGTCTTTATTCTTACTTTAATTCACGCGCATCTTCAGCGATTGCTTTGTTTTTATTCGCCAATTGTCCGCAGGCAGCATCAATGTCTTTGCCTCTGCTTCTTCGAATGTTTACGATGATATTTTTAGCTTCCAGGTATTCGGCAAAAGCGGTCACTTTTTCTGGATCTGCTTGTTGAAAAATCCCGCCGTCTATTGGATTGTATTCTATAATGTTTATTTTACATGGAATGGCTTTGGCAAAAATTGCTAACTCTCTTGCATCATCAATGGTATCATTGAAGTCTTTGAAAATTATATATTCATAAGTAACTCTTGTATTGGTGGCCTCGTGAAAATAGATCAAAGATTCTGTCAATGCAGCTAAATTGTTTGAGTCGTTAATTTCCATTATTTGACTGCGTTTTTCGTCATTGGCAGCATGCAATGAAAGTGCTAAATTGAATTTCACTTTATCATCGCCTAATTTCCGAATCATTTTCGCAATTCCGGCAGTAGATACCGTAATTCTTCTAGGTGAAATACCTAAGCCTGCTTCGGAGCATAGTAATTCAACTGATCGCAATACGTTGTTGTAGTTAAGTAGTGGTTCGCCCATACCCATGTAAACGATATTGCTTAAGGATTTTCCGTAAAGTTGGGATGCTTGATTTCGTAAATGAACGACTTGATCCACCATTTCTCCGGCCGATAAATTTCGCATTAATTTTAAGCGACCTGTGGCACAAAACTTACACGATAGACTGCAACCAATTTGTGAGGAGATGCAGGCGGTTGTTCTTTTGGGAGTAGGAATTAATACGCCTTCAACTATTTTAGTTTCATCAATTGAAAACGCACATTTGATGGTTTTGTCTTTACTAACTTGCTGATCGCTTACTAGCAGTGCATCAATATAAAAGGTGTTTTCTAAAAAGAGAATTAATTCTTTTCCAAGGTTTCCCATGTGACTAAAGGAAGTCATGTTTTTCTTCCAGAGCCATTCAAATAATTGTTTCGCTCTAAAGGCAGGGAATTTGGCATCTAGAAGTTGGGCGGTAATTTCCTCTAAGGATAAATTTCGGATGTTAATTTTATCCTCGGGCTTCATTTTCTTTGTCCGAACTATCTATTAATCATGACTGGCATGACTAACATTAATATATCTTCTTTGTCATTTTCACCATTTACTGGCATTAGCAAGCCCGCTCTGCTTGGTTCGCTCATCGCTAATTTTACGACTTCGGTATCAATACTTGCAAGCATTTCAACTAAAAACCGTGAGTTAAATCCAATTTCTAAGTCGTCCCCATCGTAATTACACGTTAAGCGTTCGCTAGCTTCATTTGAAAAATCGATGTCTTCTGCAAACAGGGACAATTCGGAGCCAGCTAATTTTAATTTTACTTGATGCGTAGTTTTGTTAGAGAATATAGCCACTCGCTTTAATGAACTTAAAAATTGAAGACGATCTATTGTAAGGACATTTGGATTTTCTTTTGGAATAACGGCTTCGTAATTTGGGTATTTACCTTCAATTAATCGGCAAACCAAAATAATATCTCCGAAAGTAAAAAGGGCATTTGATTCATTGTATTCTAGCGTTACACTTTCGTCTCCTTTGAGGTTCGCTTTTAATAGATTCAATGGTTTTTTGGGTAGAATAAACGCTGCCGAACTTGTTGTGGTGATATCACTTCGTCTGTATCGTACTAATTTATGCGCATCAGTTGCAACAAATGTAATGTCTTCCGGTGAAAATTGGCAATATACACCAGTCATAGTTGGACGCATATCTTCTACTCCTGTCGCAAAAATAGTTTTGTTTATTGCTCTTGAAAGGAGTTCACCTGTAAGTTCAATAGAACTGTTGTAGTTAGTTTTTGGCAGCTTAGGAAACTCTTCTCCATTATAACCAGGCATTTTTGATTTTCCATTATCGTAAACTATTTCGATGGAGAAATTGGCTTGATTTACTTTGATTGTACAAGGTTGGTCAGGCATGCTTTTCAGTACCTCCAAAATTAATTTTGCTGGCATGGCAATTTTTCCATCATCTTCCGATTGAACTTGTAACTTAGTCATCATTGTCGTTTCAAGATCAGAAGCACATACCGTTAATTCATTACCGACAATTGAAAAAAGAAAATTATCCAATATTGGCAATGTGCTATTTGTGCTTAATACACCAGAAACACTCTGTAAGTGCTTAAGTAAGTGACTGCTAGAGGTAATAAAGTTCATGAAAAAAAGTTTTGATTACAAAAATAGCAATTCACTTGATATTTTAGGTAGTTAATTTCATTTTGTTGGTGGCTTTTTTTCCAATACCATCGCTGGAAAATAAACATGCCCTAATAATAAGGGGTTAAATACAAAATATTGGCACTTAACCAATTGTCCATTTGGCAATATACACCAAAAATTATTCATATCCATGTTGACCAATTCACCAAATTCATTGCGTTCTTCTTCTTTTGCTTTTATCCGATACATTTTCAGAAGAGTTGATTTTCCATTTGTTTGATTTACCTGTAATTTACAAAAGGGCAGCGATTTTTTTATACTGTCGCATTGACGTGGTGACATCTCATAATTAGGTAGTGCAAAATGTATTTTTTTGTAAGCTTGTAAATAGCGGTATATGTTTGCGGTATCCACCACACTCAATGAATTCAAGCCTTGTTTAACGATGAAATTTTGTTTGTTTTTCTTCACGCTAAAACTTCTACTTGGCTCGTCAATAAATTGAACATTTACGCTATTAATTTCATCAACGCTCAACGCAAATATATTGGTGCACATCCATTTCCTTTTATCAGCAAAAAATCGTGGTTCGATAATTCCTTTAAGTCCTTTTATTCGCATCATTACTGGGTGCGTACTTTTTCCTTCATCTTTTGTTTCTAGCAACATTATTTGTCCATAATGATCCTGTGATGATGGCCCTATGTACCAGGTTTTTTGCCATTCTCCGTCCACAAAGAATTCCACTTTCGTATGTTGGCTAGCCATTAGCTCGGTAAATTTCCTTGTTGAATTTTCCGGCAGGTATCCTTTGAACTCTATGCTTTTAACCGCATCTAGAATAAAGCTGACATTTTGTTGGCTGATACAATCACCATTACTCTCTGCCCATAACCCGTTTTTATTTACTAATGTTATTTTATTAGATTGGGCATCTGTAATAATAATTTGAGAAATGCTAGATGTGTCGCTTATGGCAAACTCAATTAATTCAGCATCTGACTTCCCTTTTTTACTCATCAATTTCAAACTCAGCCAAGCTAAAAATGTTATAAGCAAAACACCCGCTAATAGGGTAATTATATTTCGTTTCATTTAGGTTGGTTTTGCTGTGATCTATATTTAGTTGCCCGATTAAAATTCCAAATTAGCGCAAAAATTAGCACTAAAAGAATCGGCAGGGTGAAATTGATGATTTTTAGCGTGCCGGCCATTGTTTTTAACTTCTCTTTGTCAATGTTTTTTATATCGATTTGCCTGCTTCTGATGTCTAATATTGAATTTTCCCCCATCATATAATCCACTAGATTTTCAAAAAAGTCTTGATTGCCATAGTACATGGCTATTTTTTTGTTAGCGAGAATTTGATTGAATTTCAATTCATTAAATGCCTTAGGTCTATACATGAATTCCCCGGTCTTTTCATTCATTAATGAGTCATAGCTATTGGCAATAAATGTCCCATTTCCCACCAGAAGTACTTTGCCTTCCTTTGTACTGTTTTTTAAGTATTTTGAATTTTTATTATCGCTAAAGTCTTGTGAAATCCTGTTTTGAAAATGAGATGAAAATTTTCCTTCTGCCATTCCTGCTAAACAAAGCTTGTTTATTTCTTGCATTGGATTTTCGATAAGCTTCGGATTTTTCCCGTAGGAAAGTGGCATTTCTAAACTTACCATTGGAGCAAGTCCTGTTTTGTTTGAATTAGGCGATGAAGTTAACAAGGATGATATTTTAGTCGTTTTGGAAGGAACGAACTGAATTTCATTAACGTAGTTTAGTGAAATAGGATCAATATTTCTTGTGATTGGATGTGGACTTGGTGTCGCTAGTACGTGAAAAAACCACGGAATCATTGTTTGTTCTGCATAGGGGACAATTTTTGGCGCGCATGCTACATCAATTACGTAGTTTTCGTTTATTTTTAATCCATAATCAAAAAGCATGTTTTCAAGCTTTAGATTCTTCCTTATTGTATGTGTTAATCCCCTTGTAATTAAGGTGTCTTCTTCTAAATGCAATGTATTCATAAAACACATTAATTTGCCTCCGCGCATTACAAATTGGTCGATGATGTATAAGTCCTTGTTTGTAAAAGGAAATTGAGGATCAGCAATGATCAATCCATCCACATCGTTCAGTGAAGCCAATGAATCATTCAGTTTTATTTCTGTTAAGGAATAATACGGAGCTATTAGAGATCTTGCGCGGATTGTTTGATTGTAATTTAGTTCCCCATGACCTTGAAGAAAGGCTATTCGTGGTTTTTCAACTTGGGTAATATTTCTGATTGCTGAAAGTAAATTATACTCAAGATTATTAATGGCATTTTCTAGTTGTTCAGTTATATCATTTAGGCTCATTGGATTACCAGGCTTGGTGCCAGGTAAGAACTGAATATTGCTTTCTTTGATTATTCCGTTTACCGAATAGGATATTTCCGCACCCGGCCATAGCATTATTTGGGTTTGTTCGGCATTTTTCAGGTAGGCAAGGTCTAAAGGTTGTATGCCATTTCCTTGTTTATATAAGCTTTGGAACAACTCATTTTGTTCTGTTTCTGAACCATTGTTTGGATTTATGAAAAGGTACTCAATTCGGTCGTTGCTTATTTTTTTAAATGCCCTCAATTTATCCTCAATGGCATTTCTAAATAATTTTATTTCAGCCGGTAAATTTCCTTCTAAGTATATTTTTATTGAAATTCGGTTCTTAAATCTTTCTTTGTCCGAGAGAAATGTCTTGGTCCCACTAGAGAGTGTATAGCGCTGATCATCTGTCATGTCAAATTGAACATATACCAATGAAGCAATTATGTTTACGAGTACGATTGCCGCTGTGGCAATAATTAGAAAGCCCCAATTAAATAAACCTTTAGAAGAAAACTTTTTCTCGCCCATTTCTTAACGCTTTAAAGATTTAACGCTTGTTAAGGTTGCATACAAGAACAAGAAGATAAGCGAAAGGAAATAAATAAGATCGCTCGTGTCTATCACTCCTTTCTTAATAGCGTTGTAATGATATGATATGCCAAGATAACGAATTACAGTGTCTAATTCCCCCACTTGAGCAAAGGCACCTAATAGCTCTAATCCATCATAAATAAACCAACAAATAAACATCGCTAAAATGAACGATACAATTTGACTGTTTGTCAGCGATGAAGCAAAAATGCCAATTGAAACAAAAACGGCCCCTAATAAAATCAATCCTAAATAGGAGGTTAGTGTTGCGCCTAAATCAATGATGCCAACTGGATCACCAAGATAATACATCGAGAAGTAATAAATTACTGTCGGTATGATTGCAATCAACATGAGGGTAATTCCAGCAAAATATTTTGCTAAGATTATACCCAAATCTGAAATCGGCTTAGTAAATAATAATTCAATTGTTCCCGTTCTTCTTTCTTCCGCAATTGAGCGCATGGTAATCGCGGGTATTAATACTAAGAGAATTAATGGTGATAAATTAAAAAATGGAATAAGATCTGCTTCAGCTCCCTCTAACAAGTTTGTGTTATAAGATAATATCCAATGAAACAAGCCAGACGCGATTAAATAAATCAATATGAATACATATCCGATTATTGAGCTTAAAAAACTTCTAACTTCTTTTAAATATAGTGATAACATAAAAATATTTAGCTCTTCAAAAGTAGAATTTTCATTCTAATAATGGACAATTATTTTGTGTAAAAAGTGTTTTGTAAATGGGTATAAATAAAAAAAGTCCCAAAAGGGACTTAATTTTTTAAAGGTGATGAATATGATTATGCTTTTTTCACATTAATTGCATTCAAACCTCTTCGACCTTCTTCAAGTTCGAATTCAACTTGGTCATTTTCTTTAACCTTGTCAATTAATCCTGTTACATGAACAAAATACTCTTTGCTCGTGTCATCGTCAACGATGAAACCAAAACCTTTAGTCTCATTGAAGAATTTTACTGTTCCTTTACTCATTCTAATTCTAAATTAATTATTTATGTAAAATTAGTTATATTATTTTAAAATATCAAATAATAAGTCTTTTTATTTCTCTTTTTCTACAAACCCATCAAAATAAACGGCTGTGCTACAAGCTTCTGCGGGCATTTCAAAGTGTGGTTTTATCGATTTCCATAGTGCTTTAAACAGGTCTGATTGCCGGTAATTTAATAATGCATCCTCGCTTTGCCATTGGCTGTAAGTGAAAAATACGCTAGAATCTTTTACATCTTGTAAAAGTTGCATCCCCAAACAACCCTCAAAATTAGAAACCATCAATTTCGTTTCATTAAAAATCAGAAGAAAATCAGCTACTTTTTCGGCTTGGAATTGTAATTTGACGATTCTAGTGATCAAAATTGCAAGGTGTTGATCGTTTTATGTGATCCAGCTGGCTCAAAAATGACTCGAATTATATCGCCTTTCCGAACGCCAAATAATTTGTCTGCTCCACCATACGTGCGATTGGCACCTTGATTAATAGCAATTTCTAATAGGCCGGCATTGTTAAAAATAGCTACTTTGTCCCCCAAAACAACGCTGTTATAGGTGGGTGAAATTTTATCTAAATGGTAGGTTTTATTGTGGTAATAAATCGTAAAGGGGACATTTTCTCCAAAACGATCAAAATCCTTCTTGGAAATATTTGAAATTAAGTTCCCGTATGAATCGATATGGATAACATGTCCTTGTATTGAAATTGCTTCAAGGATTGGGTTTAGTAATAAGGCCATTTTATATTCTTCTGCGATTTCGCAAAAAGAGGATAAGTTCTCTCCCTGAATTATTTTTACCGCAAGTGGAATCAAACAATTTTTCGTGGGAAATTTTAGCATTTCTGGATGGGAGTCAATTTCTTTAAAGTGATAGAAGGCACTTGCTTTATTTTCTCCCAAAAAAGCCCCGAAAAAACCATTGTCCGTTGCAATAAAGTACTGTTCATCATAAAACAAAATAGAGGGGTAACTCGGATTAAAATCATTATCAGAGACTTCTTTGTTTGTATTTACTAGATTAGGCTCACTATCAACCCCGATAATATGAATCGTTCCTTTTGGGAAATCTTTGTAGCAACTTCTTAATTGAAAAGCGGCTTCTGAGCTATCGAAAGGGCGTATTTCATGGGAAATATCAATCAATACTAAGGCTGGAAGTTGGCTGTACAAGGTCGCCTTTAACGAAGCAACATAATAATCTTTAAGTCCGGCATCAGTGGTAAGGGTGATGATTTGCATGATGATTTATGGTGAAGTATTGCTTTAATTTCTAATTTTACCAAAAGTAAGGTATTTCTTACTGATAGTTATAACCATAATGCAAATTAATTGAAGTCAGAAAGTAGAGAAATTGTTATTGAGGAAATAAATCCTGCCGATTTATTTGGGGTCAACAATGATTATTTAAAGCATATAAAAAGCTTTTTTCCGAAATTGTCTGTTTTGTCTAGAGGCAACCTACTCACCATAGAAGGGGATTCCGAAACGATGGATGAATTTGAACGAAAATTCGAATTGATTTTAGCGCATTATAACAAATACAATTCGCTGTCCAAAAACAACATTGATAATTTAATGCTTGAAAATGGATCTATTTTACTTTCAAGTGATCAAGACGATGAAATTATCGTTCATGGCAATGGGGGAAATAAAATAAGAGCAAGGACGGTTAATCAAAAAAAGTTGGTGGAAGCTGTTAACAAAAACGATATGGTTTTTGCGGTCGGACCAGCTGGTACAGGAAAGACATACACGGCTGTTGCCTTGGCTGTTCGCGCCCTAAAAGCGAAGGAAGTAAAACGCATTGTTTTAACAAGGCCGGCAGTTGAAGCAGGAGAAAATTTGGGATTCCTTCCTGGCGATTTGAAGGAGAAATTAGATCCCTACTTAATGCCTTTGTACGATGCATTACGCGACATGATACCCCCGGAAAAATTAGCGAACATGCTTGAAACGGGTATAATTGAAATTGCACCTTTAGCATTTATGCGAGGAAGAACGCTTGATAAAGCATTTGTCATTCTTGATGAGGCTCAAAATACGACAAGCTTACAAATGAAAATGTTTTTAACTCGTATGGGAATGACGGCTAAATTTGTCATTACTGGAGATATGTCTCAAGTGGATTTACCTCAACGACAAAAATCAGGACTTAATTATGCCTTGGAGATTTTAGAAGATATTGAAGAAATAGGGATTATTAGGCTTGGAAAAAGCGATATAATACGACATAAATTAGTTTGTAAAATAATTGAAGCTTACGAAAAATCGGAGGCGAATTCCACTTTAGAATAAATAAAAAAAGAATGACAAATTCCACTACTACGTATCATTTTGACGGGCAATTAAGTGTTTATCATGGCAAAGTTCGAGATGTTTATACACTTACAGATAACCTTTTGGTGATGGTCGCATCTGATCGAATTTCTGCATTTGACCATATCTTGCCTAAAGGAATTCCTTTTAAGGGTCAAGTGCTCAATCAGGTAGCGACGTATTTTTTAGATGCGACTAAGGACATTGTTCCGAATTGGTTAATTACCACGCCTGATCCATCTGTTTCAATTGGACATTGCTGCGAACCAATTCGTGTTGAAATGGTTATCCGAGGATATTTAGCGGGTCATGCTGCCAGGGAATATAAAGCAGGTAAAAGACAATTATGTGGGGTGAATTTACCTGAAGGATTGATTGAAAATGATCGATTGCCTTCGCCAATTATTACTCCAGCCGTAAAAGCAGAGGAGGGACACGATGAAGATATTTCTCGTAAAGATATTTTGTTGCACGGCCATGTTGGTCAAGAAGTATATGAAAAAATGGAATTGTATACTAGGAAATTATTTCAACGTGGAACTGAAATGGCATTAAAGCAAGGCTTATTATTGGTAGATACAAAATATGAGTTTGGCTTATTGAACGGGGAGGTCGTTTTAATTGATGAAATTCATACCCCTGATTCATCGCGTTATTTTTATGCGGAAGGTTATGAAGAGCGACAGGCCTTGGGGCAAGAGCAAAAGCAATTGTCAAAAGAATTTGTGCGACAATGGCTAATTGAAAATGGCTTTCAAGGTCTTGAAGGACAGCAAATACCAGACATGCCAGATGAGTTTGTACAGCTTATTTCTGATCGCTATATTGAGTTGTATGAAAGAATAACGGGAAAAGATTTTGTTAAATCGGATACGGAAAATATTCAAGATCGCATTTTTAATAACGTCCAAAGGTATCTTCAGAAAGAAATCGGATAATTTATTTATTGTCTAAGACTTCAATGATCGGGTCACCAGTCATCGCACCTGAACGTTGTAAAAAAAGCAAGTGCGTTAAGGTCGCTGATATATCAACAATTTCTAAGGGTCGAAAGACCTCTTTTGGACGTAATCCTCCACCGAACCACATGAGTGGAACATGTGTGTCGTAATTGAAAGCGGAGCCGTGCGAGGTTCCTTTTCGTTCTGATTCTTCATGGATCGGTAAAAACCCGGGCTGTAAAATAAACAGAACGTCACCACTTCTTTTCGAATCAAAGCCTAAACGTACCATTTCTCTCCATTTATCTTGGTCTCCTAAATTATCTAAAAACGCTTGAGCTGTGTATACCGCTTTAACTTCTGGCCACTCTCTTATTTCTTGTGTAATGAATTCACAAATCGCATTGAAATCTAATTTCAACGAGTCAATTTCTTGGCGATTTAGGTATATGTTTTGATTGATTTCATTTAGTGTAAGTGCTTGCCCAAACTTGGTGTTTAATGAATTTTTCAGTGCTTGCCTCTTTGTGGCCATATTCACATAGCCACCGGGGAGTCTTAAATCAACAAGCATTTGTGGAATTGGAACAACTGCATGATCCGCTGTTAGAAAAACAGTGTAGTTATCTTTGCCAAATCGTTTGTTTAATTCTTGAATAAGTTTGCCTATTTCAAGGTCTAGTCTCGCATACATGTCTTCCATTTCTAGCGAATAAGGCCCAAAAACATGTCCTGCAATATCAGGGGTTGAATAGCTAATGCAAAGCATATCTGTCTGCGAATCATCGCCTAGTTTTTCATTCTCTATGGCTGTTACCGCTAAATCAGTTAGTAAAGTGTTGGCAAATGGTGAAAGTATGAAATTGGAAAAATCACTTGATGGCAAAGTGGAAAAGTTATATGGAAATGTTGGGCTGGTCTTCCCGTTAATAAGCCCTTCGTAGTTGTTATCGTCATTATTTCTTGCTATATAGTTTGCTAAAGGATATAAGAGATCCCAGTCTTTTAGGTAGGTTTTGGCATTTTTTGTCGCATTAAATTCAATTAACCAATCTGGCAATTTATTTTTGAAATACGTGCTGGTGGTGAATGTTCCGTTCGCCATATCAAACCAATAGCTCCCATCGCTTAAATGGCCACCCGGAAGAATGGCACTACGATTTTTTATTGAGATTGAAATTACTTTGGCTGTTGGATAGCTAAGTTTGAGTTGGTCGGTGATGGTATAGGTAAGAAGGTTTTTTGGGGATGCTTGACTTCCCGCTGAGCTAGTTCCAATGCCATTAACGCTTAAGTCTTCCACGCAATTGATAGCCTTTCCTGATGGACGATCAAACCAAGCGTTGCCAATAATCCCATGATTATTTGGGCTTGTTCCAGTATAAATCGATGCGTGACCTGGTCCTGTGAATGTAGGGACATAATTGTAATTTACATTGCGACAATTAACCCCTTTTTTCATGAAGGTATTAAAACCAGTTTTTTTAAAATGTGGCTGGTAGCGATACAGGTAATCATAGCACATTTGATCGATTACTATTCCAACAATTATTTTGTTGCTTTTTTGTGCTATTAGGGTGCCTTTAAAAAAGAAGAGAAGAACAACTAATAAGAAAAAAGAGAATTTATCCTTTGCCTGGTTTTCCATTTTTGATCGGTATTACTGGTGACGTATTGTTTGGCTTATTTGTATTAATCGGAACTGGTTTGTTAATAATAGTTGGCACCTTGATTTCGATTGGTTGGCTTGGTTTTACAATTGTGTTATTATTACCATTTGTTTTAATATCAGATGTTCCTGGTTTTTCTTTGATGGTATTATCGTTTGGTGTTATTGGCAGCGCTTCACCGCTTGGATTTTTAGGATCCAAAATTTGGTGCGTATTAGTATTCAGCAATGGTCTTTCCAATTTATTAAGAACCACACCTTCCGTCGCAGGAGATGGAGTTGGCACAGGGTTCGGACCAATATTTAAATACCCTTGATCAAAGATACATCCTCCCATTTCATCGGGACTTACACCCATTGCTTCGCATCTTTGTCTAGCATTTGATTGCTGATTAGCATTTAGGTCTGCTACTGTTAGATGAACTTTTGGGAAACTTCTGTCGGTAAAAGATGCGGTATTGGTCCCACTTAAATAATCAAATAATGTAGTCATGTCTGTTACTCTCCAATCATCCGCAAAACTTTGTGATAGGTAGCTCAAGTATTCTTTTTCGGCAAAAATTGATGCTTGTTGCATTAAAGGATTACCAAATGTTGAGAAGGCTTGGTAGACAGGGGGCGATTGATTGTTGTTTCTTCCATTAAAATCATCGTTCATATTTTTATTCGCATTCCCGAATAAGCCACTATATGATTGCGTACCGCATTCAAAAATAGTAAGGGTAACATTTATGAAATTTGACCCACCACTAGACCTATTATTTAGAATTAGTACTTCACCTGAAGGCCATGTTATGATATAATTGCTTCCATTTAACCTAATTGTTCCTCCATGAGGTAAAAAATAAGTCCTGCCATGCAATTGTATAGGTGCGCCATCTAAAAATAATGGGGTGATGTTCCTGGAGGGTGCATCTTCAGCATAAAATCCTACTCGATCACCATAAACATTCATGGCTATGGCCGAGTTCAAGGAAAAATTATCGCCTTGTGCTTTTTGTCTTGCTTGAATCTCAAAGTTCTTATCTGAAGATTTTGACAATTCAAATTCCCCAACTGTTTGAAAAGAATACGTAGCATTGTCAAAGGATTTTAAATGAGGATCTCCATAACTGCGGCCTTGAATAGTTCGGCAAAAAGTATTGTTAATAAGGCTTAAGAGTAAAGTAGCAAAGGAATTATTCATTTCTTGAGTGCCAGTGCTGTTGGTCTCAATATAATTCTTCAAATCTCCCCTTTTTTCTTTAGGTAACAAGCTCAACATTTCATAAGGCGTCAATTCTTCAGCAAAGGTTCTATCCGGAATGGCTTGATTAGTTGACATGGCCATTATGCTTTCAGATAACCAAAGACCTCGAATAGGATCCCAATCTTTCAGCTCGATCAAAATATTGTCAGTTACACTTGACTGATTTGTTGAAGTAATTACCGGTGTTTCTTGTGAATACACTTCCGGAAGTAATCCCAGAAAAAAAATAATTATAATTATTTTCATGTTTTGAAATTACAAGTTGAATTTATAGCCGACACCTTTAATCGTGCTTATATAATCATCGCCAATTTTTTCACGCAATTTTCTAATATGAACATCTATCGTTCGATCTCCAACAATCACTTCTGAGCCCCATACAGTATCTAAAATCACCCTTCGCTTAAACACAGAATTAGGGCGTGAAGCTAAAAAAGAAAGTAATTCAAACTCTTTCCTTGGCAGTTTTATTTCTTTCCCATCTTTCAAAACGAGATATCGCTCGCGATCAATCACAAAGGCTTGAGGGTCAATTTTAACTTCATTTAATTTATTTCTACGAAGAAGGGCATTAATGCGGCTAATTAATACTTTTGGTTTAATTGGTTTGGAAACATAATCATCACCACCCGATTCTAAGCCGGCAATTTGGCTATAATCTTCATTCCGAGCGGTTAAGAAACAAATGATGATATTTTGTTTGCTTGGGTCAGCTTTTACAAGGTCACAAAACTCGATACCATCCATTTTTGGCATCATTACATCCAAAATAATTAAATCAGGGATATTCGATTGAATCATATCTAGTGCTTCTAAGCCGTTTTCAGCGCATGATACCTCATGCCCTTCTCGTTTTAGATTATACATAAGTAATTCTCGGATGTCCTCGTCGTCGTCTACAATTAATATTTTTGCCATGGTGCTTCAAAAATACTAAGTTTCTTTCATTATCAATTAATTATGTCGTTTTAATTCTTAAATCACCCTTTTGTAAGTAGTTAGTTTCGCTGAAAATTGATTACTTTTATTTTGGTTTTATTATGCCCTAGGGAAACTTCATGTAATTTTGTTTCCTCAATACTAAAAAAGTAGTAACACATATAAAATGGAAGTAAATATACTATTAGCCGAAGATGATTTTAATTTGGGTTTCGTGATTGTTGATCAACTTAAATTGGATGGTTATCAGGTGACTTTAGCCACAGATGGGATGGATGCCTTGCTACGCTTCAATGAAAAAGTCTTTCATTTATGCATCTTTGACGTGATGATGCCAAAAAAAGATGGCTTTGCCTTGGCTAGTGATATTAGAAAAATTAATAGTGAAATCCCGATCTTGTTTTTAACAGCAAAGACCATGACGGAAGATAAAGTCCAAGGATTTAAGTCTGGTGGCGATGATTATTTAACGAAGCCTTTTAGTGTGGAAGAGCTTCAATTGCGGATAAAAGCTTTGTTGAGAAGGGTGAATATAAAAATGGATAAACCGGAAGATAAAATTTTGCCTTTGGGTATCTTTTTGTTCGATACTGAGAATATTTGTTTGATAATCAATGAAACTAAAAGGTCATTGACCAAGAAAGAAGCTCAAATTTTAAAGTTGTTGTATAAATTTAAAGGGCAGGTATTGCCACGAGAAGTTATATTAAATGCTGTTTGGGGGCAAGACGATTACTTCGTTGGACGTAGTTTGGATGTTTTCATTACCAAATTGAGAAAATACTTACGCGATGATGAGTCCATTACCTTGTCGAATATTCATGGCGTAGGGTTTAAACTTGAAGTTTTAGAATGAGCGACTATATTCTTCACATTGAAACGGCCACTAAAGTTTGTTCAGTGGCGCTGTCGTTAAATGGGGAACTTATTTCTTGTAAAGAATCCTCAAGCGATGAGTTCATTCATGGCGAACAGTTAACAAACTATATTTCTGAAGTCATTTCAAGCGCTAATATTCAACTTAAAAATATTGCAGCCGTTTCTGTCTCATCGGGCCCTGGTTCATACACAGGATTACGCATCGGAGTTTCCACCGCAAAAGGCTTGTGCTTTGGCTTGTCTATTCCGCTCATTGCTATACCATCGTTATTGTCACTGATCTATTTAGCGAAAGAGCGTCATCCAAAAACAACGATATGTGCCATGTTTGATGCCCGGAGAATGGAAGTTTTTAGGCACGTGGTCGATCAAAATTGGGTGGAATTAGTTTCGGTAGGACCTCAAGTGGTCGATGAATATTCAATGGTAGATGTTGAGCCGTTTCTGGCTGTGGGTGATGGAACAAATAAACTAAAAGAATTGTGGGGAAATAGAAAGATTCAGTTTGATGATGCTATTGTTCCTTCGGCAAAAGGCCAACGAATACTTGCCAATCAAAAGTTTAAGGCCCAAGATTTCGAGGATGTCGCTTATTTTGTCCCTAATTATGGAAAAGAGTTCTACACGCCTTAATTAATACGAATTTTTTTTGTCCACAATGCTTCATTGCCACAAGCATCTTTTACTTGTAGCTTGAAATTGATAAGACCTTTCTCTGAAGGTTCAAAAACATGGATTAACAACTTATTTTTTTTGTCGTATTCAAGTACCTTCCACTTTCCATTAATGAATAGGTTATAACTGCTGATGTTGGTTTTTGCATCACTCACTTTCCATTCAATACTGCTTTTCTTTAAACTCGTATCTCCGGCCACAAAATTACTTGGAGTGACACTTGGTGGAGTGAAATCACTCCCCACTTTAAAAGTTCCTAATGACGATATGACGGCTTCTAATTTACCGTTTATTAGTTGCGTTTTAAGGGCTTCTTTTTGATCCTTATCCCCAACTAGATAGATGTATTGCTTGGTTATTGGCGTGTTTTCGATAGGGGTCATTGTAACTTTTGCCCCTTCGAATATGGGTGTACTTGCCTTTCCGAGTTGGATTTTATCTTTGGTTATTATTAGGTCTTTTTTTACAGGTTCAAAAAGTGATAAAGCGTTCAGTGTAATTGAATTTCCAAAGTCTTCAAAATAATAAGAGGAATCGGGAATTAAATAGAGTCCACTTGGTTTTGAGTCAACAACTAATTTTCCTAATGTGGAGCGGTAAACTAGATCAAATTTGATGGTGCTTCTATTTTTTTTTGCATCAAGTAATTGAATGTTTATCGGAATAGAATCGTGGCCTTTTAAGTTTATTATTTTTAGAGGATCAGACTTATAGACATCTAAATGGTTATGGGTTTTATGGATTAATTTATGGATTTTTTTATTGTTTGTTTTGTATTCGTGATAGTCACAGTAATCATTAATCAATCTATCATGTGAAAATGACACGGTGTCTATTCTGCTATGAAAAATAGTATCATTTGCGACAATTAATACGTTTTCAAACAAGCCACAGGTGCTTAAATCGGCCCCAATTTTATCGCTGCCTTCAATACCGATTAATAATTTATTCGTTCCATTCATAAAGGCAGGAGGAATGATAATTTTATTCGTTGCGACAGTGTACTCTGTACCCTTCTTAATTACTGGCAAGGCAATTTTTTTATCATTGATGTAGTAGCCATTTTGGTCGATGGCATAAATATATAATTTGCTAGGAACCGGTGCTTGTTGGTCAACAACATTGATTCCATGTACTAAAGGGTGCAAGGCCTTTTCTGTTTTTGTGTCACGCAATTCAAAATGCAAATGGGGGCCAAAAGAATTCCCGGAATTCCCGGAATAAGCGATAAGCTGCCCTTTTGTTACTGGTATTTGCTGCGGCTCAAGTACTAAATCTATTTCGTTTAATTGGTTCTTTTCTTGGTATAACTTAACGATCGCTTGAATACTTTTTTCAAATTTTGTACAATGTGCATAAACACTTGTCACCCCGTTGGGATGATTCACATAAATCACTCTTCCATAACCAAGAGGGGTGATTTTTATCCGTGCAACATACCCCGCTTCAATCGAGTAAAGAGAAAGCCCCACTTTTCCTTCTGTCCTAAAATCAACGCCCATGTGAAAATGATTGGGTCGCAAATCTCCAAAGGAGGCGGATAGTTTTAAGGGTATCCCCAAAGGTGAGTGGTAGCTTGGAACAATAACTTGCGCCTTGAAAAAATGGGAAAGTAATAGTCCAAAAATGACTGCGAATAGTTGTTTGTTTTGCATAAACAAAGTTAAGCGTTCAAAAAAGATAAAAATACCCACCTAAAAATATTGTTATCAACTAATGTATATTAACTTTGTAAAAAGTTGCTACAATGACTGAACAAATTCAAAAAAGCATAACTCTTTTACGCACGAAGTTTATGGGTCTCCACCAAAACTATGTTAGTGCTAAAGAACAAATTGCTGCCTTGAATTTAGAAAATGAAATGCTTAAATCTGCTTTAAATAATGTCGAAGAATCAAGAACATTGTTAGAAGCGGACTTGGAAAAAGCTAAGTTGGAAATTGTGGCGGCGAACAAACAGGTTGTTAATAGTCCACTTGTTTCTCAAGGCAGAAACAATGAACAAATTGACGAATTGGTGAAAGAAATAGAAAACTGTATAGCATCGCTAAAAAAATAAGAAATGGGTAAAATTTCTTTGAAAGTGGAAATAGCTGGACGTACGTATCCCCTCACTGTCCTTGATAGTGAAGAGAAATTAGTATTAAAAGCGGTTGAAGACATTAACAAAGCTGTAGCGCTCTTGAAAACGAATTACGCTGTGAGTGATTCGCAAGATTTATTAGCAATGTCTTCCCTTCAATTTATGTTGAAAGGAGCCTCGAAGAAAATAGAAAAAGAAATTGAACCAATCGATTATTCATCTATTGAACGTGCTTTACAGGAATTCTCAGAAGAGTTAGATCAACTCGATTAATTCTTTCCATTCGTCCAACTTGTAGTATTAATTTTAAAAGAAAGTTAAAATGGAAGTATTATGGATATTATTGGGCTTGCTTGGTGGCGGATCTGCAACTTTTATCATTCAAAAGAAGTTGGTAAATACCAAAAGCGAAGGTTTAATAAAAGAAGCAGAGGCACAAGCTGAAATCATTAGAAAGGAAAAAGCGCTTCAGGCCAAGGAGAATTTCTTGCGTTTGAAAGAGGAGCATGAAACTGCAATTAAGGACCGTGAAAGAAAGCTTCAATCAAACGAAGATCGCGCTCGTGCTAAAGAAAAAAATATAGATCAAAAACTGGAAGACCTAGATCGTAAAGAAAAAATCACAGAGGGTTTACAAAGTGATTTTGATGCTAAATTTCAGGGATTGACAGTTCGTATGCAGGAGTTAGATAAAATTCAAAGTAAACGTGTTGCTGAACTTTCAAAAATTAGCGGGATGCAACCGGAGGATGCTAAAAAAATGTTAATGGAAGCATTGACAGATGAAGCTAGAACGGGAGCCATGGCTCAAATAAAAGAAATTACGGAAGAAGCGAAGCTTAATGCTAATCGTGAAGCTAGAAAAATAGTCATTCAAACTATTCAACGTGTAGCAACGGAACAAGCCGTTGAGAATGCGGTGTCTGTTTTTAATATTGAATCGGATGAGGTGAAAGGTCGAATTATTGGACGTGAAGGTCGAAATATTCGTGCCTTGGAGGCCGCAACTGGAGTAGAAATTATCGTGGATGATACGCCGGAAGCAATTATTCTTTCTTGTTTCGACCCAGTTCGTAGAGAAATTGCAAGACTTGCACTCCATCAGTTGGTTTCTGATGGTCGAATTCACCCTGCTAGAATTGAAGAGGTGGTCGCAAAAACACGGAAACAATTGGATGAAGAAATCGCAGAAACAGGAAGAAGAACGTGTATAGATTTAGGTATTCATGGATTACATCCTGAGTTAATGCGCATGGTGGGAAGAATGAAATTCAGGTCTTCTTATGGGCAGAATTTGTTGCAACACTCGCGTGAAGTAGCGAATCTTTGTGCTATTATGGCTGCTGAACTTGGTCTTAATGTTAAATTGGCCAAACGGGCTGGACTTTTGCATGATATTGGAAAAGTTCCCGATGAAGAGCC
>Ga0209550_10000957_pt1 | contig 27899 bp, 20 predicted proteins | sample LauGreSuBDMM15SN_2_FD_187567 | JGI IMG/M metagenome (GOLD analysis project Ga0209550, IMG submission 187567) | Freshwater lake microbial communities from Lake Michigan, USA - Su13.BD.MM15.SN (SPAdes) (version 5) | ecosystem: Environmental > Aquatic > Freshwater > Lake | place: Lake Michigan... | reverse complement strand
GACAACATTTTATTTGCTATAATTCTTGGTTTAGGAATTGGTTTTTTTACCATTAATTTCAAAAAAATTATCCGAAACATCAAACTCGGGCAAGAAGTTAATCGGTCAGAAAATTCAAAATTGCGTTGGAAAAACATGGCAATGATTGCACTTGGACAATCCAAAATGGTTAAAAGGCCAATTGCGGGTATTTTGCACGTAATTGTTTACATCGCATTTGTAATCATTAATTTAGAGGTTTTAGAAATAATAATTGACGGACTTTTTGGAACGCATAGAATTTTTGCTCCTCTCGGATTAACCTATGATTTACTTATCGGTTCTTTCGAAATTTTAGCTTTTTTAGTTTTAGTAGCAGTTATCATTTTTTGGACTCGACGAAATACCGTAAAACTTAAGAGATTTGTTAGTTCAGACCTTAAAGGTTGGCCTAAATCTGATGCTAATTATATTTTATATTTTGAAGTTGTTTTGATGAGTTTGTTTCTTACCATGAATGCATCCGATCATTGGCTGCAAATGATGCAAGTTTCTCATTATGTGGAAGCTGGATTTTTTCCAATCAGTCAATACATAACACCAATTTTCGATGGAATGGCGGTGGCAAAAGTAGTTTTAATTGAACGAGCCGCTTGGTGGTTGCACATTACGGGAATTTTGATTTTCCTTAACTATCTTTATTTTTCCAAGCATTTGCACATCTTGTTGGCTTTTCCAAACACTTATTTCGCCGATTTAAACCCATTAGGTGAACTCGACGATTTGCCTGCCGTAACCAAAGAAGTAAAATTGATGATGGATCCAAACGCTGATCCGTACGCAATTCCTGTAACAGATGAAAATGAAACACCGTCGAAATTTGGTGCGCAAGATGTTCAAGATTTGAATTGGATGCAGTTGCTGAACGCCTATACTTGCACAGAATGTGGACGTTGCACTTCGGTTTGTCCTGCAAATATTACAGGTAAAAAACTCTCTCCGAGAAAAATCATGATGGACACCCGAGACCGATTGGTCGAAGTTGGAAAAAATATAGACGCCAATAAAGGAATTTTCATTCCTGACAACAAAACTTTATTGAATGATTATATTTCAGCCGAAGAACTTTGGGCTTGTACATCGTGTAATGCTTGCGTGCAAGAATGCCCTGTAAATATAAGTCCTTTGTCGATCATTATTGACATGCGTCGGTATTTGGTAATGGAGCAGAGTGCTGCGCCACAGTCGCTCAATACTATGATGACAAATATTGAAAACAACGGAGCTCCTTGGCAATACAACCAACAAGACCGTTTAAACTGGAAAAATGAAAATTAAAATAACAATTTGGGCGTGACCCTTTGGGTCGGGCTATCCGCCAAATCTTTGCCTTGCTAAAGAAGCAAGCCAAAGGTCTGCTATCCCTCACGCTGACGTAAAACAACAAAAAGTGCTCTTATAATTCGTGGTCAAGGGTTGATTGAAGCCATTTTAAAAATAAATTAGAAACAATACAAAAATGAAAACTGAAGATTTAGACAAGCAATTGGTTGCAGCAACCGAAAACGGACAAACGATAAGTCCTGTTTTGCAAGAAGGTGTTAAAAACTATTTAATCGATATTGATGGTACGGTTTGCGACGATATTCCAAACGAAGAACCAGAAAGAATGTTGACCGCCGAAGTTTACCAAGATGCTTTGATAACATTAAATAAGTGGTATGAAGAAGGACACATTATTTTCTTCTTTACTTCACGAACAGAAGCACATAGAGCATATACCGAAACTTGGTTAAAAAAACACGGATTCAAATACCACGGAATTCTGTTTGGAAAACCTCGAGGAGGAAACTACCACTGGATTGACAATCACTTGGTGAAAGCAACTCGTTATCGCGGACATTTTACAGATTTAATTGAAAAAGAGGTAACCATCGAAGTATTTGACGATGGTCAACATGATTGAAAATTAAGTTTTTACCGATGACAAGCATTTTGTCAAACAAAATATATTATCATGCAAGAAATATTAAACGTGCCAACAATGGCAGAATTACTGGCCCAAGGCAAGCAACCCGAAGTTTTATTTTGGGTAGGTTGTGCAGGTAGCTTTGATGATCGGGCAAAAAAAATCACGAAAGCATTTGTAAAAATTCTAAATCGTTCGAATGTGGAATTTGCGGTATTAGGTACGGAAGAAAGTTGTACTGGAGATCCGGCAAAAAGAGCAGGAAACGAATTTTTGTTTCAAATGCAAGCCATGATGAACATTGAAGTGTTAAATGCCTATGAAGCCAAGAAATTAGTTACTGCTTGCCCACATTGTTTCAATACTTTAAAAAATGAATATCCAGAATTAGGTGGAAAATATGAAGTAATTCACCACACTGAATTCCTAAAATCGCTTTTAGATTCAGGACGACTAACTATCGAAGGCGGACAATTTAAAGGAAAAAAAATCACTTTTCACGACCCTTGTTATTTAGGCCGCGCTAATAAGATTTACGAAGCGCCACGCGAATTAATTCAAAAATTAGATGCTGAATTGGTCGAAATGAAACGTTCAAAAGCCAATGGTTTGTGTTGTGGTGCTGGCGGAGCACAGATGTTTAAAGACGCTGAAAAAGGGGATAAAGAGGTCAACATAGAACGCACAGAAGAAGCTCTGGCATTGCAGCCAGACATCATTGCTGCGGGTTGCCCGTTTTGTAATACCATGATGACTGATGGTGTAAAAAACAAAGAAAAGGAAAATGAAGTCAAAGTAATGGACATTGCCGAATTGATTGCTAATGCGCAAGATTTGTAAATTCTAAAAATTGATTTTCAATTCTATATTCTACATTCTACATTCTAAAATTTAAAATCCAAATTCAAAAATGCTAATACCTTTCGAAAACCTGCCCGAAGAATCTAAAATATGGATTTATCAATCTAACAGAAAATTTTCTGACGAGGAATTTGCTGCGATTGAAACAGATTTAAAATCATTTGTAGCACATTGGGCTGCCCATGGCACAAGTCTCGAAGCTTCTTATTTGTTGAAATACAATCGATTTATTATTTTGGCGGTAAACCAAGAAGTGCAAATGGCAACTGGTTGTTCTATAGATAGTTCAGTTCAGTTTATCCAAACTTTAGAAAAAAAGTATGATGTTGATTTGTTAGATAAAATGAACGTCACTTTCAAGCTAGGCGAACACGTTGCTCATAAAACCTTAATTGATTTTAAAAAAATGGCAAAAGATAAAGCAGTAACCGAAAACACAATTGTATTTAACAATTTAGTCAACAGCATCGAAGAATTCAACGAATCATGGGAAGTTCCAGCAATGGACAGTTGGCATAGTCGGTTTTTTTAATGCTTTAGTCTGCATTATTTTGTTATAATAAGATTTGAAATTCTTATTTTAGCATCAAATTTTATAATTTCAATTTTCGCGTAAATGAAAAAAGTATTTTTTCAATTCTTTACTATCATTCTATTTTCTTTTTTTGTAATCAATTGTAGTTCAACTAAAAATAAAACTTCAGTAGCAAATGTAAATGCTGTTGCTATTACAAAAACTGAAATGCCAAATGTTCAATTGAACAAGTTGGAACAAAAACTGATTTTTCCTCCAACAATTGCAGAAACAAAATGGGTAGATAGCGTTTACAATCAAATGACTTTAGAAGAAAAAATTGGTCAACTTTTCATGGTTGCTGCTTATTCCAATAAAGATTCTGTTCATTTTAATGCAATTGATAAATTGATTACAAACTATAAAATAGGAGGTGTGATTTTTTTTCAAGGAGGTCCTTTACGCCAAGCAAATTTGACAAATCGATATCAAAAAAAATCTAAATTGCCTTTGTTCGTTGGTATTGATGCAGAATGGGGACTTTCAATGCGTTTAGATTCTGTGAATCGATTTCCTTGGAATATGACTTTAGGAGCTATTCAAGATTTAAAATTAATTGAAAAAGTAGGCGAGGCGTACGGAAAACAGAGCAAAAGAATGGGTGTTCAATTTAATTTTGCTCCAGTTTTAGACATTAATACAAATCCTAAAAATCCAATCATAGGTACTCGTTCGTTTGGTGAGAATAAATTAAATGTGACTGAACGTTCATTAGCATTAATGAAAGGTGTTCAAAGTCAAGGTGTTTTTGCGACTGGAAAACATTTTCCTGGGCATGGCGCTACAGAAACGGACTCCCATTTTTCACTTCCGTTGGTTAGTTTTTCCGAGCAAAGGTTGAATGATGTCGAATTTTATCCGTACAAAACTCTATTTTCAGCAGGATTAGCATCGGTTATGGTTGCTCATTTAAATGTGCCTAGTATAGAACCAAGGCAAAATTATCCGTCGTCAATTTCATACAATGTTGTAACTAATATTTTGCAAAAACAACTTGGTTTTCATGGTTTGATTTTTACCGATGCTTTGAACATGAAAGGAGCAAGTAACTTTAAAAGTCCAGGAGATATCGATTTAGAAGCTTTTTTTGCTGGAAACGACATTTTGCTTTTTGCTGAAAATGTTCCTTTAGCCACAGAAAAAATATGTGTTGCCTATCAAGATTCTTTAATTTCTGAGGAAAGATTAGCATTTTCGGTAAAAAAAATATTAAAATTTAAATTTAAAGCTGGTTTAAATCATTACCAACCCATTGATACGAAAAATTTAATTTCAGATGTAAATCCAATCGAAAATGATGCTTTACAATATGAATTATACGAGAATGCCATCACAGTCTTAAAAAATGACAATCGTATTTTGCCAATCAAAAAACTTGAAAATGAGAAATTGGCTTACGTAAAATTAGGCGATGATAACAATTCAGCTTTTGTATCTACCTTACAAAAATATACTGAAGTAACTGAAATTACGGAAACAAATTTAGATAGTTTGATGGTGAAATTAAAACCATTTTCTAAAGTTATAATTGGTTTTCACAAGGCGGACGGAGCTTGGAAGAAACACGATTTTAAAGTAGATGAATTGGTAAAATTAGATTCTATTTCTAAATACAAAGAAGTTATTCTTGACGTTTTTGCAAAACCTTATTCATTGTTGCCCATTTCGGATTTTAAGAAAATCAAAGGATTGATAGTTTCTTATCAAAATACAGATGTTGCGCAAGTTGTTTCAGCGGAAATGATTTTCGGAGCAATTGAATCAAAAGGCAAATTACCAGTTTCAATCAACAATTCTTTTGCAGTAAACGATGGTTTAAAAACGGAAAAGATCAATCGCTTGGGATTTTCAACTCCCGAAAATGTAAAAATCAATTCATCTATTTTATCAAAGATCGATGCTTTGGCAATGAAAGCAATTGATGGAAAAATGGCGCCAGGAATCGAAGTTTTAGTCGCTAGAAAAGGGAAAGTAATTTATCAAAAATCTTTTGGAAGCTTTACTTATGATAAAATAAGAAAAGTAAAAAATGCGGATATTTATGACGTCGCTTCTTTGACTAAAATACTTGCTACTTTGCCAAATGTGATGCAATTGTACGACAAAGGAAATATAAATTTAGAAACGAAACTAGGGAAGATGCTTCCTGAATTTCAAAATTCTGACAAAAAAGACATTTCATTCAAAGAATTATTATCTCATTATGCGGGTTTTCAAGCTTGGATTCCATTCTATAAAGCTACAATAGACAGCTCAAAAAAACCACTGGCAAAATATTATAGCAAAACATTTAATGAAAAATTTTCTAAGCAAGTGGCGGACAGTCTTTTTATGCGAAATGATTATCATGATACCATTATAAAGGCGATTGTTGACAGTAAAATTTTATTAAAGAAAGAATACAAGTACAGCGACTTTACATTCATTATTTTGAAAGATTTTTTAGAAAAAACAAATAATCAAACTTTGGATGTTTTGAGTTATGAGCATTTTTATAAAATTTTAGGAGCCAACAGCACACTTTATAATCCTTTACAGAAATTTAGCAAAGAAGATATTCCTCCAACGGAAATTGATAATTATTTTAGAAATCAAGTCATTCAAGGCTATGTGCACGATATGGAAGCAGCTATGGATGGGGGAGTCGGCGGACATGCCGGACTTTTTTCTAATGCGATTGATGTTGCAAAAATTATGCAAATGTACCTGCAAAAAGGAAATTATGGACAACACCAATTTTTTGCTTCAAAAACTTTTGACGATTTTAATACGTGTTATTTTTGCCCTGAAGCAAATAGGCGAGGACTTGGTTTTGACAAACCCCAATTGGCTGGTCAACAAGGCCCGACTTGTGGTTGCGCTTCGCTAACAAGTTTTGGGCATACTGGTTTTACGGGAACTATGACTTGGGCAGATCCTGAATCGGAAATCGTTTATGTTTTTTTATCGAATAGGACTTTTCCTGATGGAAGCCAAAATTTACTCTCTAAAAATAACATTCGCGAAGACATTCAAAAAGTAATTTACGAAGCGATTATCAAATAAAACTAATTATAATATTTACTGTTCCAGATTTCTTCATTAAAATTTTTGCCTTTCCAAAAGCAATAATAAATGGTAATTCCGCACAATGCTTTGAATATAAATAGAAAGGAAAGCGCGTGAAAGATATCTGGCGTTACTTGACCCAAAACATCAACAGGAACTAAAAAAGCAGCAGCAAAACTAACTACCAATAGTAAAATTACTAAGCTTCCGAGATTGCGAAAGGGACGCATGGTTATTTTTCGAAACGGACTTAAATCGTTTCCCCATTTATGAATTAGATAATAATAATCATTTCCAATGGGTACAAAAAGCAACGGATCATCAAAGTTTTTAAGGTGAAATAATTTTGAAGGAGCCATAATTTTAAAGCCATCAAGAGCAGTATTATGGTTTTTTTCTAATGCTTTAATTTTAGAAATTGCTTCTGCTGGAATCTCATTTTTGAACAAACTACTTTCTAAAAATCGCAATCTGTAATCTATACAAATTGATTTTATATTACTGATATGAAAAATTTTATTTGTTTCTAAAAGGTCAAATACAAATTCATTAGATTTTGTTGAACTTTCAGCTTTCAACTTTTCATTTATTGCTTGTCTTTTTGCTTCATCTTGGGCTAAAATATTTTTAATTTCAGCCAATAAACTTTCTTCACCGATGAATTTATTTCTTTCTGAAAGTAATTCAATTTCCAAATTTGTCTTATCCAGTAGCATTTTCTATTATTTTTAAAGATTAGAAACCTTAAACCGCGCTTTTATTTATTTAACTAAATTAGAAAAAATGTTTCTTAAAAACAATTTATTTTAAATTATTTTTCACCTACGACAATTTATAAACTATTGTTAAAAATTAATTCTTAAAAATGTAGGATGATATTACATTATTTTTAAGCAAAAAAGGAAAAGTAATTTTAAAGGCTATCTGACATGTTTTTTAAAGTGAAAAAACACCCTTAAAATCCACTATTACTATTGTTCGTTGCCTCATGCATAAGAAAATTAATTATGTTATAATTCGCAAATAATAAATTTTTATGATGAAATACACGCAATTTAAAACTAATAATAATTTAGGTCATTAACTTCGACTATCACAAAAAACTTAAATATTATAGTAAATTTTTGTTTGCTATTGATTTTAATTAAATAAAAAAAACCTCAAGAACATTCGTTAATGAGGCTTTTTACTATATTTTATCAAAACTATTCGGTCACTTCGGTGGCAACTTTATTTTTAATAACTAACCTAAATCCTTCGCCATGGATATTCAAAATCTCAACGTTTTCATCTAGTTTTAAATACTTTCGCAATTTGGCAATATAGACATCCATACTTCTTGATGTGAAGTAGTTATCATCTCTCCAAATTTTTGTCAATGCCATTTCTCTTGGCATCAAATCATTTTCAAAAACGGCTAACATCTTTAATAGTTCGTTTTCTTTGGGTGATAATTTAATTGGATCAACACCTTTAAAGGTTAAGAAACGCAATTTTGAATTTAAGTGAAAACCACCGATTTCAAATTCAAATTTCGTAGCGTCAGTTTTCGAATCTGTTGCTTTGCGCAACATGATTGCTTTTATTTTCATCAAAAGCACTTCAGAATCAAAAGGTTTGTTTAAATAATCATCTGCACCAACTTTGTATCCTTTTAACACATCTTCTTTCATAGATTTAGCGGTTAAAAATACAATTGGCACTTCTTTATTTTTATCTCTAATTTCTTTCGCTAATGTATATCCATCTTTGTATGGCATCATCACATCTAAAATACACATGTCAAAAGTGTCTTTTTTAAATTTTTCAAAACCTTCCATGCCATTTTTTGCTAGTGTTACATCAAAATCATTTAAAATTAAATAATCTTTTAATACTGCTCCAAAATTGGCATCATCTTCTACTAATAGAATTTTTTTGTTTTCTGTTTCCATAATTTTTCTAATTTATCAATGGTAATTTTATTATGAAGGTGCTACCCTTCCCTTTTTCGCTTTCAACAGTTATTTGACCATTATGGTCTTCAATTATTCTCTTTACGTAGGCAAGACCTAATCCATGACCTTTAACGTTATGTAAGTCTCCTGTATGTTCTCTGTAAAATTTCTCAAATATTCTTTTTTGAGCCACTTTACTCATTCCAGCTCCCTGGTCTTTAATTTTTATAATAATAAAATCCTTGATGTTCTCTGTATAAATATCTATTAGAGGATTCTCTGGAGAATATTTTATGGCATTATCTAAAATATTAACAATTACATTTGTAAAATGAACATCACTTAATAAAACGGAGGTTCTTTTTGCTTCCAAATGCTTGTTTATTGTTCCATTTCTATCTTCAATAATCAAATTAATATGTTCTACAGCATCTTCAACAATTTCATGAATATCAGTTGATTCTTTGCTGATGTCTAATTCTTTTCTTTCTAATTTTGAAATTCTTAAAACGTTTTCAACTTGTGCATGCATTCGTTTGTTTTCGTCTCTAATCATTTGCAGATAACGATGCACTTTTTCTTTATCATCAATAATTTTTGGATTTTTAATAGCGTCTAAGGCTAAATTTATCGTAGCTATTGGTGTTTTAAATTCATGCGTCATATTGTTGATGAAATCTGTTTTGATTTCAGAAATCTGTCTTTGTCTTATCAATTGGTTCAATGCGCTCGAATATGCAATTATTATAATCAGAGTAAAAATAATCGATAATGTTGTAATTCCAATTAATTCTGAAAATAAAAATTTCTTTTTCTCCGGAAAACTAACCATTAATTGGTATTTGCTATTTCCATCATTGTTGGTAAAAACCGGTGTTGTAAATGTAGTGTTTTTATCAAATTTAAAATTTTCAGACTTTATTTTTGTTGCCATTCCATTGCTATAAACTCCGAATTCAAAGGGCGTAATAACATCAGCTTGTTTGAGTTCGTTTTTTAGCAATTCATTCAGTTTTTCGTTAGAAACCCTTTCTGTCAAAGATTTTATTTCAACTAAATCTCTAAAGAATATTTCAAATTGAGCTTTGTCTAGCAATGCTATATTTCCCGATTTATTAATCGTAATATCAGGTTTTACATTGTTTTGAATTTGGGATTTATCAATCGAATTTGATGAATATATTTCTGTTTTTCTATTTGAAACGATACTATTCGCCTTGAGTGAATCCTTTTTTTTGTCAAAGAACGAAAGATTAATGTTGTAATCTTCTGATATTATACTATTCGAATAAATAATGGTTTCATTTGTTACCCTATTTTTTTGAACCAAAACAAAATCTAATAACTGACTTTTTTGAGGGTCTTTTCCGATACTGTCTTTTAATATGTTATATTGATTAAGAATACTGTAGGTTTCTTGCTGCTTTAAATCTTCAGCAACTTTACCAATTACTTGTTTTACATGGTATTTAAATTGATCTTCATTATTTTTGAATGAAGTATTTATCAAATACAATTGAACAAGGATAATGCCAATCAAAGATAAACTCATTAAAAAAACCAGTAATCTAAATAATGTTTTATTCATCATTACAAAATTAACATTTTAACACTTACTCTATGAATACATTAACCAAATATTAACATAAACCTCATTTTTTATTAATAATTGAAATATTCAAAGTATTGTAAATTTTTAATACTTGCGTTTTAGTCATTTCTAAATCAGTATTTTCTATAATAAAATCGCTGTTTTCAATTTTTTTTTCGTCAGAAATTTGATTGTTAATTCTTTTTACAATTTCATGAAAACCCAAATTATCTCTCGCAGCAATCCTTTTCATTCTCAAATCTAATGGTGATGTTATGGTGATGATCTTATCGCAATCTAAATTTGATTTACTTTCAAATAAAATAGCACTTTCCTTGATAACAAATTTTTCATTTTCATTTTTTTTAACCCAAAACAAAAAATCTTTTTTAACAAATGGGTGAACAATTGCATTTAGTACATTCAATTTTTCTGTATTTTTAAAAACTAAATCTGCCAGTTTTGCTCTATTTAATATATTATTTTCAAAAAACTCCTCACCGAAACTATTCTTTAATAAAACAATTATTTCAGGCACTTCCATTATTTTTTTTGCTTCTAAATCAGAATTATAAACGGGAACGCCTAACTCTTCAAATATTTTCGAAATAGTTGTTTTACCACTTCCAATTCCGCCCGTTAAACCTATAATTTTAGTCATAATCTTAAAAAAAATAATTCAGGAAAAGCTTTTTCTGGCGATAATTTTAAAAGTTTGATTTTATAAAATGACTTTAAAAATCCAAATCCGTAACCATAAAATTGAATAAAAGTAGTTAAAACCGAAATAAATCCAATAACAATGTTTTTATTTTCAAAGGAAGAAAAAATAAAAATCAGCAAAAAATAAATACTATAAAGCCAAGTAAAATAGGAAAAACCTAACACCGACAAAGCCAATGACACCAATAAACCAAGCGTAAAAAAAGTGGGGAATACATAAGTAATTTTTTCGTATTTTGGATACCACGTATTCAGAATCAACCTGGTTTTTCCAAATTTATTTACCTGTTTATAAAACTTTTCAAAATCAATTCTTCTTTTATGAAAAACATAAGCAGAAGAAATTAACCTTGTTTCAAAACCCAATTCCCACAATCTAATTGTTAAATCTGGATCTTCTCCGGGATGAATATTGCCAAAACCACCCGATTTTTCGAATGCTAAGTTTGAAATTCCCATATTGAAACTTCTAGGTTGAAATTTACCTATTTTTTCATTTCCACCGCGAATTCCGCCTGTCGTCAAAAAAGAAGTCATTGTAAAGTTAATCGCTTTTTGAATGGTTGAAAAACTGTCTAAAGCTTTATCTGGCCCTCCAAAACAATCAACAAAACTTTGGTTCAATTCTTTAAACACCTCATTTAAATATTGTTCTGGAATAATGCAATCTGAATCAAATATCAAAAAATAATCGCCTTTGGCTTTTTTCATTCCAAAGTTTCTTGAATCTCCGGGTCCTGAATTTGATTTAAAGAAATAGCTGATATTTAATTTACTTTTATATTTATCAACAACGTTCTCACATTTTTCAGTAGAACCATCTTCGATAATTAAAATTTCAAAATCTGCTTTAAAATTTGAGTTTGTCAAACTTTCAAGCATTTCTTCAATTTCTTGAGGACGGTTAAAAACAGGAATGATAACAGAAAAATACATTTGTGAAAATTTTTTTGTAAATATACTTATAATAAAAAAGCCATCCATAGACGACTTTTATATTTTTCTATTCAAAGTAATTATTTTGCTATTTTGTAGGTTTCTGCGCTCACCTTGTCTGATTTAGCATCATAAGTTTCAATAATCAAATCTCCATTTGTATCAAAATAACCAATTGCATATTTGTTTTTTGATTTTAAAATATAGCTGTTTGTAGCTGTTTTTCGTAACAAAGTTTTTGTTTTTGTATCGGGAATAATCATTGAATAACCATTTGCATCTAATGATAATTGCACTTTTTTTCCGTTTGATTCATAATAAGATGAGCGATCGACATCCACCGTTCTTGTAGAGCCATCAGCATTTATAACTTGTGTTTTTGAAGTAACTTCAACTGGAGTTGGTTTGATATCTTTGTTCAATTCGTTAGAATATGGATTTTCTAATTCAACATTTTGCACTTCTTTAACATCTTGTTTTTTAATTGATTGTTTTTCTCCATCGGAATCTTTAGTTGTAGTAATAGTTGTTTTACTAACTTCTGTTACATTCTTTATTTGCGCATTTGCATTTAGAGTAAGAACGCTAATGGCAATACCTAGAATTATTGTTTTCATATGATTTGAATTTAAAGTTATTGCACAAATTTACGTTCATAAATCTTTTGACTTATTACATAATTTTAGTTAAAGATTATGATTTTGAGAAATTTATTTTGATTATTTTTTAAAAAATATAAAGCATATATTTGCAAACTTTTAAAATAAATTCATAAAAATGAAAGCAGGAATTGTAGGATTACCTAATGTTGGAAAATCAACCTTATTCAATTGTTTATCAAATGCAAAAGCACAAAGCGCTAATTTTCCGTTTTGTACGATTGAGCCAAATATAGGAGTGGTAAATGTGCCAGATCCGCGCATCGAAAAACTGGAAGAATTGGTTAAACCAGAAAGGGTTCAAATGGCGACAGTTGATATCGTTGACATTGCCGGTTTGGTAAAAGGAGCAAGTAAAGGAGAGGGCTTAGGAAATCAATTTTTGGCAAATATCCGCGAGTGTAATGCGATTATTCATGTTTTACGTTGTTTTGATAATGATAACATTATTCACGTTGACGGAAATGTAAATCCAATTCGAGATAAAGAAACAATTGATATTGAGTTACAATTAAAAGATTTAGAAACTGTAGAAAAACGTTTGGAAAAAGTGAAACGTGCAGCAAAAACAGGAAATAAAGAAGCACAAGTTGAAGAAGGATTGTTAAATAGAATTCGAGAAAGTTTGTTGCAAGCCAAATCTGCAAGAACAGTTGAGCCAAAAGGATTTGAAGAAGAAGAATTATTTGAAAATTTTCAACTGATCACTTCAAAACCAGTTTTATATGTTTGTAATGTTGATGAAGATTCTGCCGCAACGGGCAATAAATACGTAGAATTGGTGCGAGAACTTGTTAAAGATGAAAATGCTGAAGTAATTGTTTTGGCTGTAGGAACTGAGGCAGATATAACAGAATTAGAAACGTACGAAGAGCGGAAAATGTTTTTAGAAGACATGGGTTTGCAAGAACCTGGCGCTTCCGTATTAATTCGTGCCGCTTATAAATTATTGAAACAACAAACTTATTTTACGGCTGGAGTCAAAGAGGTACGAGCTTGGACAATAAATATTGGCGCAACTGCGCCTCAAGCAGCTGGTGTAATTCACACCGACTTTGAAAAAGGATTTATTCGTGCGGAAGTAATTTCTTACGAAGATTATGTAACTTATGGTTCAGAATCAAAAGCCAAAGAAGCAGGAAAATTTAAAGTGGAAGGAAAAGAATACATCGTTAAAGATGGAGATGTGATGCACTTTAGGTTTAATGTTTAAAAATTAAAATGAAAATTTATCTAAACCGTTCAAGTGATTGAGCGGTTTTTTTTGGCATAAAAATTGAATAATTTTTTTTAAAAATTTACAATATGAAAAAAATTGTTGTTATAGTCGTTTCAAGTTTTATTTTTTGCTCCTGTAAAGATAAAGCTGCATTTCAAGATAGTTTTACTTTCTACTTTGAAAACCCTCAGCCTAGTAATGATAGCGAATTAACTTCAATTCCAAATAAATTTATTGGAGAGTATATTAATTCAGATTCGGTGGTTTTGAAGATTAGTAAAAACGCCATCACTTCTGAGAATTTATTTAAATTCAAATTTTCAAAAAACCAAATGGATTCATTAAAAACAGAATTCAATTTCGCAAACGGTAAGTACATTTCAAAAATAAACAACACTGTTTTTGATTATAAAATGGTAGGCGATTCTATAGAATTTTCCTCAAGAGAGATCGATACGATTTTTATTTTCTCGGATAGTCAAAAGGCAAAACGAATTAACGGAGTTTTGGTCTTAAATGAAAAAAAATCAAAATATTGGGAAGTTACATTTGTAAATTTGAATAAGAACAATCTTGAATTCAAACATTTATACGCTGAAAACGATTTGAAAAGGATGGATTCTATCACCAAAATTCATTCAAAAACGATTGATTCAACTACTTTCATCATAAATCCTACAAGAAGAGAATTCAGCAAATTTATTCAATTAAAAGAATTTGGTTATCAACAAGTTTATACAAAAACTTCCAATTGATTTTTAGTTTTTTCTAAAAATACGATTTAGATTTTTTTTACCCTAATAAAACTTGGTTTGACCAACAATTTTTCCGTTTGCTCAAGATTATAAATGACTTGAAAACTATCAACTTCCAACATCCAACTTCTAACTTCTAACGTCTAAAATTGTCAATATCATTCTTAATAACTTTGGTTTTGTAAGTATTTAAATTTGACGGATATTTGGTATATTGCACAAAATCGATAATTTTAAAATGTCAGAACAAAATCAATATACGGAGGACAATATTCGTTCACTCGACTGGAAAGAACACATTAGAATGCGTCCCGGAATGTACATCGGAAAGTTAGGCGACGGCTCTTCGGTTGACGATGGAATTTATATATTGCTCAAAGAAGTAATTGACAATTGCATCGATGAATTTGTAATGGGGTCAGGAAAAACCATAGAAGTGACCATTAAAGACAAAACGGTTTCTGTAAGAGATTACGGCCGTGGAATTCCACTTGGGAAAGTTGTCGATGTAGTTTCTAAAATGAATACCGGTGGAAAATACGATTCTTTGGCTTTTAAAAAATCCGTTGGTTTAAATGGAGTTGGAACAAAAGCTGTCAATGCACTTTCCAATTATTTCCGCGTAGAATCAGTTCGTGACGACAAGCAAAAAGGAGCAGAATTTTCAGCTGGAAATTTGGTTTTAGAAGAAGAAATAGTCGAAACCACCAAACGAAAAGGGACGAAAGTTACTTTTATTCCTGACGAAGCAATCTTTAAGAATTATAAATTCAGAAATGAATATGTAATAAAAATGTTGAAGAATTATTGCTATCTAAATACGGGTTTAACGATTATTTACAATGGCGAAAAGTTTTATTCTGACAATGGACTACGTGATTTATTAGATGAAAATATAGCTGAAGAAGATAAAGTATATCCGATTATTCATCTTTTGGGAGATGACATTGAAGTGGCGATAACGCACAGCAAATCGCAATATTCTGAAGAATACCATTCATTCGTAAATGGTCAAAATACAACGCAAGGAGGAACGCATTTAGTTGCTTTTCGGGAAGCGATTGTAAAAACAATTCGAGAATTCTACAACAAAGGTTTTGAACCTTCGGATATAAGAAAATCGATAGTTTCTGCCGTTAGCATAAAAGTAATGGAACCTGTTTTTGAATCGCAGACCAAAACCAAATTGGGTTCAACTGAGATTGGTTCTGAGCCAGGAATGCCATCTGTTCGAACTTTTGTAAATGATTTTATAAAAAATAAACTAGACAATTTCTTACATAAAAATCCTGAAGCTGCCGATTTACTGTTGCGAAAAATTCTTCAAGCAGAACGTGAACGTAAAGAATTGTCTGGCATCAGAAAATTAGCCAAAGACCGAGCGAAAAAATCCAATTTACACAATAAAAAATTACGTGATTGTCGGGTGCACTTGCCAGATATCAAAAATCCAAGGTATTTAGAAAGCACACTTTTTATCACCGAAGGAGATTCTGCATCGGGTTCAATCACTAAATCTAGAGATGTAAACACACAAGCAGTTTTTAGTTTGCGCGGAAAACCGCTGAATTCTTATGGAATGAGCAAAAAAATTGTTTATGAAAATGAGGAATTCAATTTGCTGCAAGCGGCTTTGAATATCGAAGAAGACATGCAAGATTTGCGCTACAATAACATCGTCATTGCAACGGATGCCGACGTCGACGGCATGCACATTCGTTTGTTGTTAATCACATTTTTCTTGCAATTTTTTCCAGAATTGATAAAAGACGGGCATTTGTATATTTTGCAAACGCCATTGTTTAGGGTGAGAAATAAAAAAGAAACCATTTATTGCTATTCTGAACAAGAACGCAAAGATGCGATTGAAAAACTAAAACCCAAGCCAGAGATTACTCGATTTAAAGGTTTAGGAGAAATTTCTCCCGATGAATTCAAGAATTTTATTGGCGAAACCATCCGTTTGGACCCAATTATGATGGATAAAAACACTTCAATAGAACAATTGTTGTCTTTCTATATGGGCAAAAACACACCAGACCGTCAAGAGTTTATTATCAAAAATTTGAAAGTAGAGTTGGATCAAATTGAAGCCAATTAATAGAGATTTTATTAAATATCATTTTTCTATAAAAAAAGAATTTGCTACTAGGAATGGTATCAAAACAAAGAAGTTGATAAGTTGTAGTTCATGAATCAAATACGAATATTGATTTTTAAATAGTTAAAAAAATACTGAAATAATTCAGCATAAATGAAAGACGAAGAAGACGAAAATACAATCCCTGAGGATCAAAATGAAGACCATCAAAATGAAGAAGTTTTCGAAGAAATAATTGCTGTTGCAAAGGATAATTTTGAAGGGGAACATTTTTACAACCTCCAAGAAACAGGTGAAGATACCATTACCAAAGTTACAGGGATGTACAAAGATTGGTTTTTGGACTACGCTTCCTATGTGATTTTAGAACGGGCTGTTCCTGCTATCGAAGACGGTTTTAAACCTGTTCAGCGTCGGATTATGCATTCGTTGAAAGAGCTTGATGATGGTCGTTATAACAAAGTTGCGAATGTTGTTGGACATACTATGCAATACCATCCGCATGGTGATCAAAGCATCGGCGATGCAATGGTGCAAATTGGTCAAAAAGAGTTATTAATCGACTGTCAAGGAAACTGGGGAAATATACTTACCGGGGACGGCGCTGCGGCTTCTCGTTATATCGAAGCACGTTTATCTAAATTTGCCTTAGAAGTCATTTATAGTCCGAAAATTACCGATTGGGGCGTTTCTTATGACGGTCGCCGTGCTGAACCGAATAATTTACCCGTAAAATTCCCATTGCTTTTGGCGCAAGGCGCCGAAGGTATTGCAGTTGGATTGTCAACAAAAGTACTGCCACACAATTTTAATGAGTTGATCGATGCTTCGATAAAAATCTTGAAAGGCAAACCATTTACGATTTATCCAGATTTTCAAACTGCGGGAATTGCAGATGTTTCAAATTATAATGACGGTCTTCGAGGAGGACGTGTTCGGGTGCGTGCTAAGATTGGTCAATGGGATAAAAACACTTTGGTTATAACTCAAATTCCTTTTTCAACTAATACTTCAACTCTTATCGATAGTATATTGAAAGCCAATGATAAAGGAAAAATAAAAATTAAAAAAATTGAAGACAATACCGCTGCCGAAGTTGAAATTTTAATTCACCTTTTTCCAGGTGTTTCTCCCGATAAAACCATAGATGCGCTTTTTGCTTTTACTGCTTGTGAAACTTCCGTTGCGCCTTTGGGTTGTGTGATTGAAGACAATAAACCGCTTTTTATCGGTGTTTCGGATATGTTGAAAATATCTACCGATAGAACGGTAGGTTTGCTAAAAAGTGAATTAGAAATTCAGTTGAGCGAGCTAGAAGAACAATGGCATTTTCTTTCTTTAGAACGTATTTTTATCGAAAATAGAATTTATCGAGATATTGAAGAAAAAACAACGCGTGAAGATGTAATAAAAGCAGTTGATGATGGACTTAAACCACACATTCAAAATTTAAAAAGGGCCATTACAGAAGAAGATATATTACGTTTGTTAGACATCCGAATCATGCGCATATCTAAATTTGACAGTAACAAAGCACAAGATAAAATTGAAGCATTAGAAGGTGATATTGAAAAGGTAAAGTTTGATTTAGAGCATTTAATCGATTTTGCGATTGCTTATTTCACCAAACTGAAAGACAAGTACGGAAAAGGTAGAGAACGCCAAACTGAATTGCGAAGTTTCGACAATATCGAAGCGACAAAAGTGGTTTTAAGGAATACAAAATTATATGTCAATAGAGAAGAAGGTTTTGTCGGAACCGGATTGAAAAAAGATGAATATATTACTGAATGTTCTGATATTGATGACGTTATCGTTTTTCTTCGGGATGGGAATATGATGATTTGCAAAGTCGATGAAAAGAAATTCGTTGGGAAAGACATCATTCATATTGACATTTTTGATAGAAACGACAAACGTACCATTTACAATATGATTTACCGCGATGGAAAATCTGGTCCTTCTTACATTAAACGTTTTAATGTTTCTGGCGTAACTCGTGACAAATTATACGATTTAACCAATGAAACTGCTGGATCGCAAGTATTGTATTTTTCTCATAATCCTAATGGTGAAGCTGAGGTTTTAACCATTTTATTGAGACAAGTTGGAAGCATCAAAAAACTAAAATGGGATGTTGATTTCGCTAATACAGCAATCAAAGGAAGAACTTCGAAAGGAAATTTAGTTACAAAATACCCAATCAAAAAAATCGAACTAAAAGAAAAAGGAATTTCTACACTTTTACCAAGAAAAGTTTGGTTCGACGATACTGTGCAACGTTTGAATGTCGATGCTCGTGGAGAATTACTCGGAGAATTTCGTCCGAGTGATAAGATTTTGATAATTTCTCAAACGGGAAAATTGAAAGTTATTACGCCAGAATTGACTACGCATTTTGAAGTGGATATGGTGGTTTTGGAAAAATGGATTCCGAAAAAGCCAATCTCAGCGATTTATTATGATGGTGAAAAAGAGCGTTATTATGTGAAACGTTTTTTAGTTGAGGTTGAGAATAAAGAAGAAGTTTTTATCACCGAACATCCTAATTCTCAACTCGAAATTGTTGCAACAGATTATCGACCGGTGGCAGAAATTGTTTTTGCTAAAATTAAGGGAGTTCAAAAAGAAACTCAAACTATTGATTTAGAATCATTTATTTCAGTCAAAGGAATGAAAGCTTTAGGCAACCAATTAACAACTGACAAAATCAAGCAAGTTAATTTATTAGCGCCCTTGCCATATGAAATTCCAGTTGACCTAGTTCAAGACAATCTTGAAACAACCGATGAAGTAGGTTTTTCTGATGAAAATTTAAGTGCTGATGATGACGGACAAATCACCTTGAGTTTAGATTAAATTCAATTTTAAATAAAAAAAATAATGTCCTCAAAACTGTTTTATCAACTGTTAAACAGAAATTTTCCTTTTAATCCAACGGTCAAACAGGATATTTTTTTTCAACAAATTGCAGAGTTTATAACCAACAACAATAGCAATGAGATTTTTGTGCTTAAAGGTTATGCCGGAACAGGAAAAACGACCGTCATTTCTACAATTGTCAACAATCTTATTGAAATTAATAAAAAATATGTTTTGTTGGCTCCCACAGGTCGCGCTGCAAAAGTAATTGCCAATTATTCGCATAAACCAGCTTTTACAATTCACAAAAAAATTTACTTTCCTAAAAAGGGTAGTGGTGGAGGTGTGAATTTCATTTTACAACAAAACAAACATAAAAACACCTTTTTTATCGTCGATGAAGCGTCTATGATTTCTGATGTAAATTCAGAATCAAAAATGTACGAAAACGGTTCTTTGCTCGATGATTTGATTTCTTATATTTACAGCGGAACAAACTGTAAAATGATTTTAATTGGTGATACAGCACAATTACCACCTGTAAATTTAGATATTTCGCCCGCATTAAATATCGATACTTTATCGATGAATTATGATAAAGAAATTAAACACATTGAACTTGATGAAGTGATGCGTCAGGAAGAAAAATCGGGTATTTTATTCAATGCAACAGTTCTTCGTGAGGTTTTAAAAGACGATTTTATAACCGAATTTAAGTTTAATTTAAAGGGTTTCAAAGATATAGTACGTTTGACCGATGGATATGACATTCAGGATGCTATAAACACTGCTTATAGTAATTATTCAATAGAAGATACTGCTTTTATTGTTCGCTCAAATAAACGTGCGAATCAATATAACCAACAAATTCGGTCAAAAATTCTCGATAAAGAAAGTGAGCTTTCAACAGGAGATTATTTGATGGTAGTTAAAAATAATTATTTTTGGTTAAATCAAACTGACGAAGCTGGTTTTATTGCCAATGGCGACATCATTGAAGTTTTAGAAATTCGCAATATCAAAGAATTGTATGGTTTTAAATTTGCTAACGTAAAGATTAGAATGGTTGATTATCCGAACCAAAAACCTTTTGAAACAGTGCTTTTGATGGATACAATTGTAAGCGAATCACCTTCATTAACATATGATGAGTCTAATAAACTCTATCAAGAAGTGATGAAAGATTATGAAGGTGAAACCAAATATAAAATGTTTCAAAAAGTCAAAGAAAATGAATATTTCAATGCCTTACAAGTCAAATTTTCTTATGCCATCACTTGCCACAAAAGCCAAGGCGGGCAATGGAACACTGTTTTTATTGAACAACCTTATTTGCCTGATGGAATAAATCGAGATTATATCCGTTGGCTTTATACCGCCATTACGCGTGCCAAAGATAAATTGTATTTAATTGGTTTTAAAGATGATAGTTTTTTATAATCTAATTTCAATTGCTATTATGAATCATTTCCGACTATTTTTTTTTAATTTTAAAAAAATTGTAGAGCAGTGCTTTTTCTCCACCTTGAAAGTAGTAATTGCAACTGAAATTCTGAAGATTTTAATATAATTTTTTAGGCAGTTAATTTCTTTACTACGATTGATAATGCATTAAAAATTTATTTTGGTAATGCTTTGAAATTATACTTTCCGCAACACAAATTTAACATAAATAGTATGCGCGCATAATAAATATTTTTTATCTTTGAAATCGATTGCGAAATTTATGAAAGAAAAAACAATAGACTATATACTAAGAGCAACTTGGCAGGCTGTTGCAAGGATGTACAACGAAGAAGCCTCCAAATTTGATGGTTCCATGGCAATTGGTTTTGCATTACTCAGTATTGATAAAGAAGAAGGAACTCCTTCAACCGCTATAAGTTCAAGAATGGGAATGGAAGCAACGTCTTTGACTAGAACGCTCAAAACTTTAGAAGACAAGGGATTAATAATTAGAAAAAAAAATCCCGATGATGGTCGAGGCGTTTTGATTTATCTCACCGATTTTGGACGACAAATGCGAGCACAATCTAAAGAAACAGTAATCAAGTTTAATGAAAGTGTCCGCAAAAACATATCTGAAGAAAAGATGAAAAACTTTATTGAAGTTTCAGACATTATTAATGAGATGATTGCTGAGAAGAAAATTTTTTAGAAAATAGAGGAAAGAAACAAGAAGAAAGAAAACAGTTTGCATTTAAGAGTCTCGGCTCTTGCTTCAAAAAAAAATATTAACAGGACATGAAAAGATTAATCAAGAAAGTGGCAGTAATTGGATCTGGAATTATGGGATCTGGAATTGCTTGTCATTTTGCAAATATCGGCGTTGAAGTATTGCTTTTAGATATTACGCCAAATGCACTAAATGAAACTGAAGAAAAGAAAGGCTTAACGTTAGAATCTAAAATTGTCCGCAACCGATTGGTCAACGATCATTTAGCGAATGCTTTGAAATCTAGTCCTTCACCAATCTACAACCAGAAATTTTCAAGCCGAATCACAACCGGAAATACAACCGATGACATGTCGAAAATTGCTCATTGCGATTGGATTATCGAAGTAGTGGTAGAACGATTGGATATCAAGAAATTGGTTTTTGAACAAATTGAAAAATATAGAAAACCAGAAACACTGGTAACCTCAAATACCTCTGGTATTCCTATAAAATTCATGAGCGAAGGACGTAGTGATGATTTCCAGCAACATTTCTGTGGAACGCATTTCTTTAATCCTGCGCGTTATCTCAAACTATTCGAAATCATTCCAGGGCCACAAACTTCTGCAGAAGTTTTAGATTTCTTAACCAATTATGGTTCTCAATTTCTCGGAAAAACATCGGTTGTAGCCAAAGATACTCCGGCATTTATAGGAAACAGAATTGGGATTTTCGGAATTCAGAGTTTGTTTCATCAAGTTGCCGAAATGGGCTTGACCATTGAAGAAGTAGATAAGCTGACTGGTCCAATTATTGGTCGTCCGAAATCTGCTACATTCCGAACGGTTGACATTGTAGGATTGGATACATTAGTTCACGTTGCCAACGGGATTTATGAAAATTGTCCCACTGACGAAGTACATGAATTGTTTAAACTGCCGGCATTTATCAATAAAATGATGGAAAATAAATGGTTGGGAAGCAAAACAGGTCAAGGTTTTTACAAAAAAGAAGGCAAAGAAATCTTGACTTTAGATTTAGATACTTTAGAATACAGAGCAACGAAAAAAGCAAATTTCGCAACTTTAGAATTGACTAAAACCATTGACAAACCAATCAACAGATTTAAAATTTTAGTGCAAGGAAAAGACAAAGCTGGCGAATTCTACAGAAAATCATTCTCGTCAATGTTTGCTTATGTTTCCAATAGAATTCCTGAAATATCAGACGAATTATACAAAATTGATGATGCCATGAAAGCAGGTTTCGGTTGGGAAAATGGGCCGTTCGAAATTTGGGATGCCATCGGTGTTGAAAATGGAATAGAGTTGATGAAAGCAGAAGGTTACAAGCCAGCAGCTTGGGTTTCCGAAATGCTAGCTTCGGGAACAACAAGCTTTTATGCTGTAAAAGAAGGTGCGACCTACTTCTACAACATTCCAAATAAAGTGCTTACAAAAGTTCCTGGACAAGATAGTTTCATCATCTTAAACAACATTCGTGAAACTAAAAAAGTTTGGAGTAATTCTGGTGCCATCATTCAAGATTTAGGTGATGGAATTTTAAACATAGAATTCCAAAGCAAAATGAATACCATCGGTGGTGATGTTTTAGCTGCAATTAATAAAGGAATTGACCTAGCCGAAAAAGAATATAACGGATTGGTAATTGGAAATCAAGGAACCAATTTTACCGTCGGTGCCAATATTGGAATGATTTTTATGATGGCAGTCGAGCAAGAATACGAAGAGTTAAACATGGCAATTAAATATTTTCAGGATACCATGATGCGTGTCCGCTACTCTTCCACTCCAGTGATTGTTGCGCCACACGGAATGACGTTAGGTGGCGGTTGCGAAATGACCATGCACGCAGACAGAGTGGTTGCTGCAGCAGAAAGTTATATTGGTTTAGTTGAGTTTGGTGTTGGAGTAATTCCTGGAGGTGGCGGATCAAAAGAAATGTCATTACGCGCTTCCGATTTGTTCCATAAAAATGATGTTGAATTGAATGTTTTGCAAGAATATTTCTTAACAGTTGCAATGGCAAAAGTCTCTACATCGGCATATGAAGCTTTTGATACAGGTGTTTTACAAAAAGGAAAAGATATTGTAGTTGTAAACAAAGACCGTCAAATTGCAGTAGCCAAGCAAATCGCTTTGCAAATGGCAGAACAAGGCTATACCCAACCTATTCAACGCACGGATGTAAAAGTCCTTGGGAAGCAAGCCCTAGGAATGTTTTTAGTCGGAACAAATCAGATGGTTGCTGGAAAATACATTTCAGAACATGATTTGAAAATTGCCAACAAATTGGCTTATGTGATGGCTGGAGGCGATTTATCAGAACCAACTTTAGTGAGTGAACAATATTTATTGGATTTAGAACGTGAAGCATTTTTGTCACTTTGCACAGAGCGAAAAACATTGGAAAGAATTCAGTTTATGTTGACAAAAGGGAAACCGTTGAGAAATTAGAAACAACAAGAAAGAAGAAAGATAGAAACAGTATTTTAACGGAGTGTTTTTAACTCTTGCTTCTTTCCTCTCAAAAATAAGAAAAATGAAAACAGCATATATAGTAAAAGCATACAGAACAGCCGTTGGAAAAGCTCCAAAAGGAGTTTTTAGATTTAAAAGACCTGACGAATTGGCTGCTGAAACCATACAATTTATGATGAATGAATTGCCTGATTTCGACAAGAAAAGAATCGACGATGTTATGGTTGGAAACGCTATGCCAGAAGCCGAGCAAGGATTAAATGTGGGACGATTAATTTCCTTAATGGGATTAAAAGTAACCGATGTTCCTGGAGTTACAGTAAACAGATATTGTGCTTCTGGATTGGAAACTATCGGAATGGCTACCGCTAAAATCCAAAGCGGAATGGCAGATTGTATCATTGCAGGTGGAGCAGAAAGCATGAGTTTTATTCCAATGGGAGGATATAAACCAACGCCCGACTACGCTGTGGCAAAAAATGGAAATGAAGATTATTATTGGGGCATGGGATTAACCGCAGAAGCTGTTGCCAAACAATTCAACATTTCTCGCGAAGATCAAGATGAATTTGCTTTCAATTCACATCAAAAAGCTTTAAAAGCCCAAGCCGAAGGTAAATTTGACAAACAAATTGTTCCTATTACCGTGGAGCAGACTTTCATTAATGAAAATGGTAAAAAGGAAACTAAATCATACATAGTAAGCGAAGATGAAGGCCCAAGAGCGGATACCAATATCGCCGCATTAAATAAATTACGTCCAGTTTTCGCTGCAGACGGAAGTGTTACCGCCGGAAACGCTTCGCAAATGAGTGATGGTGCTGCTTTTGTACTAATCATGAGTGAAGAAATGGTAAAAGAATTAAATATTCAACCGATTGCCAGATTAGTAAATTTCGCTTCTGCTGGTGTAGAACCAAGAATTATGGGAATAGGACCCGTAAAAGCAATTCCAAAAGCACTAAAACAAGCAGGATTGAGTCTAAACGATATCGGATTAATTGAATTAAACGAAGCTTTTGCGTCTCAAGCATTAGCGGTAACTCGTGAACTTAATTTAAATCCTGATATAATAAATGTTAATGGTGGTGCCATTGCATTAGGTCATCCATTAGGTTGTACAGGAGCAAAATTATCGGTGCAGTTGTTTGACGAAATGAAACGCCGTGGAGATAAATACGGAATTGTAAGCATGTGCGTTGGAACCGGACAAGGAAGTGCTGGGGTTTTTGAGTTGCTATAAAAGAAAATAGAATCTAGAGTAAAGAAAATAGAATTTATAGTACAGAATAAAAAAAATAGAGCAAAGAATAAAAAAAATAGAGTAAAGAAGATAGATTTCGAAAGTAGAATTAAATGAGACATAATTATAAGAACTTAAAAATTTGGCAACTTGGGATAGAAATTGCAAATGACATTTCAGATATTTTATTTGAATTTCCTCAGCACGAGAGATATGATTTAAGTTCTCAATTAGGCAGATGTCCTGTTTCTATTCCAAGTAATATTGCAGAAGGTTCATCAAGAACTGATAAATCTTTTAGTCATTTTATAGATATTTCCCTTGGCTCATCATTTGAATTAATTACACAACTTACAGTTGCTAAGCATAGAAAATATATAAACGATTTAACATTTAACCAATTAGAATTAAAAATAGAAGAATTTCAAAGAATGACAATGGGTTTTCAAAACGGACTAAAATAAAGTCTAATTTCTAAAATCTATATTCTTTTTTCTATTTTCTTCTCTCTTAAAAAAAATAAAAATGAGTGATATAACAAGAGGAGGTCAATTTATTGTCAAAGAGACACAATGTGAAGACGTTTTCACGCCAGAAGATTTTTCAGCAGAACAAATCATGATGCGAGATGCTGTAAAAGAATTTGTCGATAAAGAAATTTGGCCAAACAAAGACCGTTTTGAGAAGAAGGATTATGCTTTTACAGAAGAGTGTATGAAAAAAGCAGGTGAAATGGGATTTTTGAGCATTGCTGTTCCTGAAAATTATGGTGGAATGGGAATGGGATTTGTTGATACTTGCTTGGTTTGTGACTATATATCTGGCGCTACAGGTTCATTTTCAACTGCGTTCGGAGCACATACCGGAATTGGAACTATGCCAATTACTTTGTATGGAACGGAAGAGCAAAAATTAAAATACGTACCAAAATTAGCTTCTGGCGAATGGTTTGGTGCTTATTGTTTAACAGAACCAGGCGCAGGAAGTGATGCCAATTCTGGAAAAACGAAAGCAGTTTTATCTGAAGATGGAAAAACGTATTCGATTACAGGACAGAAAATGTGGATTTCTAATGCAGGATTCTGTTCGGTATTCATAGTTTTTGCAAGAATTGCCGATGATAAAAACATTACGGGTTTTATTGTAGAAAATGATCCAGCAAACGGAATTTCAATGAATGAAGAAGAACATAAATTAGGAATCCGTGCTTCTTCTACCCGTCAAGTTTTCTTTAATGAAACAAAAGTTTTAGCAGAAAATATGCTTTCTGAAAGAGGAAACGGATTTAAAATCGCAATGAATTCACTCAATGTGGGCCGTATCAAATTAGCAGCTGCTTGCTTGGATGCACAACGTAAAGTAATTTCTGGAGCTGTAAAATATGCCAACGAAAGAGTTCAGTTTAATACTCCAATTGCTCAATTTGGAGCAATCCGCTATAAATTGGCGGAAATGGCAACAAACTGTTACGCCGGAGAAAGCGCTACTTACCGTGCAGCAAAATCTATCGAAGACCGAATTAATGCAAGAGTTGCCGAAGGAAATACGCATCAAGAAGCAGAATTAAAAGGAGTAGAAGAATTTGCAATTGAATGTTCTATACTAAAAGTTGCCGTTTCCGAAGACATTCAAAATTGTGCAGACGAAGGAATTCAGATTTTTGGCGGAATGGGATTTAGTGAAGATACTCCAATGGAATCTGCATGGCGTGATGCAAGAATTGCTCGTATTTACGAAGGTACGAATGAAATTAACAGAATGCTTTCTGTAGGAATGTTGATCAAAAAAGCAATGAAAGGACATGTTGATTTACTTGGACCAGCATCGAAAGTACAAGAAGAATTAATGGGAATTCCATCATTTGAAACACCAGATTACAACGAATTGTTTGCAGAAGAAAAAGAACTAATTGGTAAATTGAAAAAAGCATTCCTTATGGTTGCTGGTGGTGCAGTGCAAAAATATGGCCCAGATTTAGAAGCACACCAACAATTATTAATGGCTGCAGCCGATATGTTAATTGAAATTTACATGGCAGAAAGTACGCTATTACGAACTGAAAAATTAGCGAAAAAGGAAGGTGAAGACAAAGTTAAAGAGCAAATTGCGATGGCTAAATTATATTTGTATAAAGCAGTTGACATCGTTAATCTGAAAGGTAAAGAAAGTATTATTTCTTTTGCCGAAGGCGATGAACAACGCATGATGCTAATGGGATTACGTCGATTTACAAAATATGCCAATATGCCAAACATTGTAGGATTGAGAGAAACCATAACCAATAAATTAGTTATTGAAAACGATTATTGTTTTTAGATTAAATCGATTGTTAAGCAACCGTCTTGTTTTCAAATAAGGCGGTTTTTTATTTTTAAACTTTAAAATAAATCACTTTTCTTGTGAAAGAGGATTTATTTAAAAGATTTCAAATACATATCGTTGCCAAATGGTTGCAGCGATTTTGAATCTTCAAATTCAGAAAATTGCCTGAAATTAGGAACTGATATTCTTCCTCCACCAGCAATAATTGCGAGTGCTTGACTTAATAAAGACTCGCTTTCATTTCCTAATTCATTCAAATTTCCTAAATCTTCTTTTAACAAAAAAGTCGGTTCTAAACCGTTTTGATAATCTCCAAATCCAGTTTTATTGGCTGTTTTCAAAACCAATGGTTGCATCGCATATTTGTGAGAAGTACTTCTTCCATCTTTTCCAAAATTGGGAGAATCGTAAAGTGTGATTGACCCTGCATTTTTCCCGGTAGTTACATCGCCGATTTGAAC
>Ga0209550_10000956_pt1 | contig 27915 bp, 25 predicted proteins | sample LauGreSuBDMM15SN_2_FD_187567 | JGI IMG/M metagenome (GOLD analysis project Ga0209550, IMG submission 187567) | Freshwater lake microbial communities from Lake Michigan, USA - Su13.BD.MM15.SN (SPAdes) (version 5) | ecosystem: Environmental > Aquatic > Freshwater > Lake | place: Lake Michigan... | reverse complement strand
AGCAAGGCGGGACTGTTTGTTTGTAGCCCCCCGCAAGACACCCTGGATCACTGAAAGTAATCCAATCAGCTAACGAAAGGCGAGGGAAGGGCGTTTGTAGCCCCCCCGCAAGACATCCTGGATCACTGAAAGTAATCCAATCAGCTAACGAAAGTGGAGGGAAGGGCGTTTGTAGCCCCCCCGCAAGACATCCTCTATCAAGCTAATTTTTTTAAATAGAATTGAAACGATTTTCTAAACTGCATTATCTTCATTAAAACAACGTTTGCCATGCCTACACTTCAACCTAACTATGCTGATGGATTTTTTGACGTAGGAACAGAACATGGATTTTTACCCTCCGCACTGCCACTGGAAAAACTTGAAGGCGCCTATTTGCCCTTACAGAATTTATTAGATAACATGCCAGTTGTATTGGGAGATAATAAATTTGGTTACCTCCATACCCCAAATGCAATTGCTACTGCAGTTGATGAACTCCCAAATTTATTTGAATTTGTGAAAGCAGAAAATAATATACACCTGATTCAAGCCCTATTTAGGGGCTACAGTTTTTTAGCCTCCGCATATACACTTGAGCCTTCATTTCAACATTACAGGGAATCAGGAAATTATGGCAAAGCAAGAAATATTTTACCCCCACAAATCGCACAGCCATTCTGCGCAGTTGCTGAAAAACTTGATGTTTACCCTTGGCTTGATTATCACTATGCATACTCACTTGGTAATTTTAGAAAAAAAGATAAATCACTAGGTTTGGAATGGAGCAACCTGGATATGTGCGTTAGATTCTCAGGTCAACCTGATGAAGTTGGCTTTATCATGTTGCATGTCGATATCAACCAACATTCACCAGATCTTGTAGGCTCTGTATATCAAACACTTAAAGCCTTAAAAAATAATAACCAAGAAGAAGCATCTAAATGGTTGGAAATAAATTACTCAACCATGAAGCACATGAACGAAAGAAGAAGAGAAATGTGGAAAGCTTCTCGCTGGCAACACTATAATGATTTTCGCATTTTCATCATGGGAGTAAAAGGCAATGAAGAATTATTTGGTGATGGTGTTATTTATACTGGTGTATGGGATGAACCTAAGCAGTTTCGTGGACAAACAGGTGCTCAAGATGACATCATCCCCATGGAAGATATCTTCTCTGGAGTAATCAGATATTACCCACAAAATGAACTCACAAAATATTTGCTTGATCTAAGAACCTATAGACCAAAATGTATCCAACAGTTCTTTATAGACTTAGAGGAAACGGTAAAATCTCTCGATGAAGAAAATATTGCATCCAATCTTTTTAAAAATAAAAACGGAGAAGGTCTCTGCTTCTTGCTTGGAATTCTTGAAGAGATTTATCATTTTAGAAATGGACACTGGCAATTTGTTCAGAAATATATCATGGCAAATACCCCCTATGCAAAAGCAACCGGGGGAACACCTATTACAAGCTGGCTTCCAAATCAATTGAAATCAGTGATGCGCCAAATGAATGATGTTATAGAGATGATTGACAAAATTGGCAACATCCAACATGGAAAAGCAAACAAAATTCTAGTTGAAAATAAAAATACACTGGAGCATAAAAAAAATTTGTTGGAAGAACAACTATCGCTTGTTGACCAAAAAGAATTTTCTGCAGATAAGGTTTTTGAACTCAACAAAAACTACGGACTGGAAGACAATAAAAAACACTAAACAATTAAATAGTATTGTCAGAAAATCGCTTTCTATCGGCATAAAAAAAGTACTGCATGGAGTGATTTGTATCATACAATCAACAATAAAGGGGGGATACATACCGCTTAAAATAGCAAATTCATTGTATGTCATCCATTCCTACTAAACATTAATACTGATTTTTCTTTTTCTTGCCGTGGAACTGGAAAAGCTGGTCAAAAAAGGTTTCGCAAGGGCTGAATGGCTTACCTTCAATATTAGATTTGGTGGCCATATATGATAAAATGCAAGGCTGGTCAAGACATCAATAAACGCATATGAAAAAAAGTATTGCAGTCCTTCTCATTGGTTTATTCTTCCTCTCATTCAGTTTTCCACCCAAAGAAAAATGGATCAAACTGTTCAATGGCAAGGACATCAATGACTGGACGGTGAAGATTTTCCATCACGAAGTGGGCGACAATTATGGCAACACTTTCCGTGCTGAAGATGGAGTGATTAAAGTCCGTTACGACCAGTATGAGCAGTTCAACAACCGATACGGCCATCTTTTTTACAACAAACCTTTTTCCTATTTCAAGCTGAGGTTTGATTACCGGTTTACAGGGATTTGGCGCGAAGATGCCCCATCCTATACCAAGATCAATTCTGGCGTCATGTACCACTCCCAGGATCCCAGAACCATTCTCAAGGAGCAGGATTGGCCTATTTCTGTTGAGTTTCAGGTTTTGGGGGGATTGGAAGACGGCGTTTCAAGGCCAACAGGAAACATGTGTTCGCCTGGTACGGATGTCTTCTTTCAAGGAAAAAAAGATCCAAGGCATTGCATCAGTTCAACATCTAAAACCTATTATGGAGACCAGTGGGTGCACGCTGAATTGATTGTGCTGGGAGACTCACTGGTTACACACCTCATCAATGGTGATACCGTTTTGCAGTATACCAAACCACAGATTGGCGGAGGCGTTGCCAATGGATACGATCCCTTGATTAAAATTGATGGGCAACTGCTTAAAAAAGGTTTTATCGCTTTACAGAGTGAAGGGCAGGAGATAGATTTTAAAAATATTGAACTCCTTGACCTATCAAAAAAAATTCAAAAACAATGAGTAATCATGCCATTGAAAGGTTGGAGAAAATAATGGATGAATTGCGTGAGCAATGCCCCTGGGATCGAAAGCAAACCATCCATACCCTTAGACAGTTGACCATTGAAGAATGTCATGAATTGGCAGATGTGATCACCGATGAAAACTGGAAAGGCATTCAGGAGGAGTTGGGTGACATCCTTCTTCACATCATTTTTTACACCAAAATAGGTTCCGAACAAAAATTGTTCAGCTTTGAAGATGTCATCAATGGGATTTGTGATAAATTGGTTTTTAGGCATCCCCACATTTATGGTGATGTGGTCGTCAAAGACGAAGAGGAAGTGAAAAGGAATTGGGAGAATCTAAAACTCAAGGAAGGTAAAACCTCAGTAATGAGTGGGGTTCCAAGGTCTTTGCCACCGATGGTTCAGGCCATGCGCATTCAGGAAAAAGCCAAACAAGTGGGCTTTGAATGGGAGAAAAAAGAGCAGGTTTGGGAAAAAGTAAAGGAGGAAATGGAAGAGGTGAGGGTGGAGGTGGAACAGTATGATGCACAGCAACTGAATTTAACCACTGAAACTGTAAATGATGAACAACAAAAAATAAAGATAGAAGACGAGATAGGAGACCTCTTGTTTTCTGTCATTAACTATGCCAGGTTCCTGAACATTGATCCAGACAATGCTTTGGCTAAAACCAATAAGAAGTTCCTGACCCGATTCCAGTCCATGGAAAAAATTGTAACCGAAAAGGGCCAGCGCATGACCGACCTGAACCTGCAGCAAATGGATGAGATTTGGAATGAAGTAAAAAAATCTTGACTCATCATCCCTTTAAATAGGCTTCAAAATCCGATAGGCTAAAACTAGAAAGGTTGTTTTCTTTTTTCAATCCACCTTTCTGTGCAGCCAAGGTGCCATAACGGATGTCATTGTATCCTTCAATATTGTGCGCATCAGGATTGATAGACAATAGGGCTCCTTTTTCCTGTGCCCTGGCCACCCAGGTCCAGTCCAAGTCTAGCCTTCTTGGATGGGCATTGATTTCAATCACCACCTTGTTGGCAATGCAGGCATCAATGATCTTTTCGTGGTCAAGCGGATAGCCCTTTCTGCTCAACAGCAGCCTTCCTGTGGGGTGACCGAGTATGGTGGTGAAAGGATTCTCAATTGCAGTCATCACCCGCTGCATGGCCTTTTCCTCACTCATTTTAAGGTTGGAGTGAACAGATGCGATGACCAGGTCAAATGTACCCAGCAGGTTGTCGGAATAATCGAGTGATCCATCGTTGAGGATATCGCTCTCAATGCTTTTGAAAATCTTGAATGGAGCATATTTTCTGTTCAATTCATCAATGTATTGGTGCTGTGCTTTAACCCTTTCTTCCGTAAGGCCATTGGCATAGAAAGCCGATTTGCTGTGGTCACTGATGACCATGTATTCAAATCCTTTGTCAATACAGGACTTGGCCATTTCTTCAATGGTATTGCTGCCATCGCTCCAATCACTGTGGCTGTGTATGATTGATTTGATGTCTGTTGGTTGTAGAATATCCATCACTGATCCTTTGATTGCCCTTTCAATGATGGCAGGGTCTTCCCTGAGGAATGATGGGATATAGTGGATAGATGCAGCTATGAAGGCATCCTGGTCTGTATGCATGTCATTCAATGAAGTGGGGTATTGGTTCAACCATTCCTCGACAAATGCTGCTGAGCCATTAAGGATAAAACTTCTTTTTTGTATTTGATCTGTTGGGGAAAACTGGAACTCCAGCAATACGTTTTCAATGCCTTTTGCAAGCAATACTTCATCGGTTGAGTTTATCGTCTCAAAACCATTGTCCTCAAGGAATGTAGTAAGCTGTGGCACACTGCAATCCGTCACCCAGCAAAGTTTTTCCAGGGTAGGCATCTGACGAAGAAAATCTCCACAAAGCATCAACTTATTTCCCTTGAATTGGGAAGTTAGTACTTCCTGCATGTGCAGTGCATAGGTTTCAATGTCTGCATAGAGAAAATGTCCCTGGTTTCTGAAATAAAACTCGATGGCCTCTGCTACATTTTTCTGGGTTTTCTCTCCAAATCCCTTGTAGAGCAACAACCTGTTTTCATTGCAGGCATAGAGCAATTCTCCCAGTCCTTCAATGCCCATTTCTTTCCAGATGGTAGAAATCTTTTTAGGCCCAATGCCTTTTATCTGCATCATCTCCAACACACCTTCTGGCGTTTTTGCAATCAATTCTTCCAGTGCCAGTAGCTTTCCAGTTTCCAGTATTTCAATGATTTTTCTCGCAGCAGAATCTCCAATTCCTTTGAGTGATGCAATTTGTTCCTTCGGGATTGTTTCGAGCTGCAGGGGTAATTTTTCAATGGAAAATGCGGCGCTTCCATATGACTTTGATTTGAAGCTGTTTTCCTGGTGAATATCCATCAATTTGCTCAAGAGACTGAATTGATCGGCGATGGCGTAATTGTCTGGCATGGTGTACAGTTGATATTTGACAAAAAAAAGTCCCGCAAGAAGCGGGACTCTATACTTTGTAGTGTTGGAAGATTACTTTGCAGCTTTCTTCGGAGCAGCTTTAGCAGCTTTCTTAGGAGCAGCTTTCTTAGGAGCGGCTTTCTTAGGAGCAGCTTTCTTAGGAGCAGCTTTCTTAGGAGCGGCTTTCTTAGGAGCAGCTTTCTTAGGAGCGGCTTTCTTAGGAGCAGCTTTCTTTGCAGCAGCTTTTTTAGGAGCAGCTTTCTTTGCAGCAGCTTTTTTAGGAGCAGCTTTCTTTGCAGCCTTTTTAGGTGCAGCTTTTTTTGCAGTTGCCATTTTGTTTAGAATTTAATGGTTTAGAAAATGTTTAACGTTGTAAAAGTATAAACAGTTTCTCTAATCTGCAAAAAAAATTATTTTAAGCAATGATTATCCGGCAGTTACGATAGGTGCAATAGATACAAATGTCTTGTTATTCCTTGATTTCCTAAATTCAACAACACCATCAGATGTTGCGTAAATAGTCCAGTCTTTTCCTACGCCAACATTCTTACCAGGATGATACTGTGTACCACGCTGGCGCAAAATGATGTTTCCTGAAATAGCTGGTTGTCCACCAAAGATCTTGATGCCAAGTCTTTTGCTGTGTGAATCGCGACCATTCTTAACGCTACCTTCACCTTTCTTATGTGCCATGACGCTTGTTTTTTAAATGATGAGTTTTAAATTGATCAGGCGATGCTTTCAATCCTGAGCTTGGTATACAATTTGCGGTGTCCAATTTTTTTACGGAAACCCTTCCTTCTTTTCATTTTGAATGCAATCACTTTGTCACCCTGAACCTCACTGAGGATTTCAGCACTGACTTTAACTGTTATATCCTTTCCAAGGGAAAGTTTTCCATCATTGTCAACAAGCAAAACCTCTGGGATTTCAATCTTGTCGCCTATACTTCCCTCAATATGGGAAACATACAGCTGCTGTCCGGCTTCAACCTTGTACTGGTGACCTGCTATTTTTACAATTGCAAACATGATAATTCAAAATTTAGGAGTGCGAAGGTAAGCAAAATTTAATTTTCCCCCAAGTTTAAAACTAAAATTTCTTGAGGGCTATTTATATTGGTTTGGGTGGGGGGACCTATCTTTGTTGCTCCCACGAATGATTCAATATGAAGATCAAATCGTATCTGGCCAAGCCTTTTGCAAATATCGTCTATAAAAAAGTACAAAAATCCATGCGCTCTGCTCTGGTGGATCAGGAGAATATCCTCACAGCCCTGGTAAAAAAGGGCAAGGTTGCTGAATTTGGGAAGGAACATCATTTTGCTGAAGTAGCTGACCATCAATCTTTTATACAGGCGGTTCCGGTCAGGGACTATGAAAAATTGAGCCCTTACATCGCCAAAATCAAGGAAGGGAAGGCCAATATTCTATGGCCAGGCAAGCCCATTTACCTTGCCAAGACCTCCGGCACAACCTCTGGCGCCAAATACATCCCGATCACGGCTGATTCTATACCCAACCATATTGGTACGGCAAGAAATGCTTTGCTTTGTTACATTGCCAGTTCTGGAAATGCAGATTTTGCCAATGGCAATATGATTTTCCTTTCTGGTTCTCCCACACTGGACCGCATTGGTGGTATCCCAACGGGCAGGCTCAGCGGTATCGTCAACCACCATATTCCCAGTTACCTGAAAAACAACCAGCTCCCTTCTTTTGAAACCAATTGTATCGAAGACTGGGAATCCAAGCTGGAAAAAATTGTTGAAGAAACAGTTGCCCGCAACATGACACTCATCAGCGGTATTCCACCATGGATGCAGATGTATTTTGACAGGTTGATGGAAAAAACAGGAAAAAAAATCGGAGACCTGTTTCCTGAGTTCAGTGTATTGGTGCATGGAGGCGTTAATTTCAGCCCATACCGCGGCAAGCTCATGGAAAGCATCGGTCGTACAGTAGACACCATAGAAACCTTTCCTGCATCTGAAGGATTTTTTGCTTTTCAGGACACCAGGGAAGAGGAGGGGCTTTTGCTCAATACCAACTCAGGCATCTTTTTTGAATTCATTCCTGCCGGAGAGATCTTCAACGAAAATCCTACCAGGCTGTCTTTGAAGGATGTGAAGATTGGAGAGAACTATGCCCTTATCATCAACAACAACGCCGGTCTCTGGGGTTACAACATTGGCGATACCGTAAAGTTTGTTTCTCTTGATCCCTATAGAATCATCGTTTCTGGCCGTATCAAGCATTTCATTTCTGCATTTGGTGAACATGTGATTGGAGAGGAAGTGGAATACAGCCTCATGAAAGCAGCCAATGAAAAAGGAATCCGTGTGGTTGAATTTACAGTGGCCCCGATGGTTACGCAAGACCAGGGAAGATCGTATCATGAGTGGTTTGTTGAATTCGAGGATGATCCGCAAGACCTTGCCACATTCGCTGCAGCGGTTGACCAGCACATGCGTTCAAAGAATATTTATTATGATGACCTGGTCAGGGGCAATATCCTGAAACCGCTGGTGATTACCCCGCTCAAGAAAAATGCCTTCATTGATTTTATGCGTTCTCAAGGCAAGCTTGGAGGTCAAAACAAGGTGCCAAGATTGAGTAATGATAGGAAGATTGCTGCAGAACTTGAAAAGATGGCCAACAACCTATAAATTTACCGGATGGAATTCGACTTCTCAGACCAGTATGACGCTGAAGGAAGCAATCCCCCTTCGATGAAGCGGGTGGGTCTTTTTGGTTCTACCGGTTCAATTGGGACGCAGACGCTTGAGGTCATCAGGGCCAATCCTTCGCTTTTTTCAGCCACCCTGCTTACGGCCCATTCCAACCATGAGTTGTTGATAGAACAAGCCTTGGAATTTTTGCCTGCAGTTGTGGTCATCACCCAATCTTCAAAATATGCATTGGTAAAAGAAGCCCTTTCTCCCAAAGGTATCACCGTCATGTCTGGTGAAGCGGCGCTTGAAGAAGCAGCTTCAATGGATTGCTTTGACCTGATGATGGCTGCCATTGTTGGTTTTGCTGGATTGAAACCCACTTTGAAAGCCATTGAAACCGGGAAAGACATTGCATTGGCCAACAAAGAAACCCTGGTTGTAGCTGGTGATGTGGTCATGGCATTGGCTGCTGAAAAAGGAGTTTCGATCATCCCCGTTGATTCAGAGCATTCCGCTATTTTTCAATGCCTTGTGGGAGAAGCATCCAATCCCATCGAAAAAATCATCCTTACCGCCTCCGGTGGTCCGTTCATTGGCAAAAAGCCCAATTACCTGGTGAATGTCAAAAGGGAGCATGCCATTGCCCATCCAAACTGGAGCATGGGTGCCAAGATTTCCATTGACTCATCAACACTGATGAACAAAGGCCTGGAAATGATCGAAGCCAAATGGCTTTTCAATTTGGAGCCATCGCAGATTGAGGTTGTCATCCATCCGCAGAGCATCATTCATAGCATGGTTCAGTTCAAGGACAACAGCATCAAAGCCCAGATGGGCCTGCCAGACATGAAGTTGCCCATTCAATATGCCATGGCCTATCCCCGGCGGATCCCCAATGATTTTCCCCGGTTCAATTTTTCCAAATCTGCCACGTTGAGTTTTGATCCTCCAGACTATAAGACCTTCAGAAACCTGGGCCTTGCCATTTCTGCCCTTCACAAGGGTGGCAACATGCCTTGCATACTCAATGCTGCCAATGAACTCGCAGTTTACGGCTTTCTCAAAAACAGGCTTGGTTTTCTTGACATGACGGAAGTGATTGAGCAGACCATGGCCCAAGTATCCTTCATTGAAAATCCAACCTTGCAAGAGTATTTTGATAGCGATGGGGAAGCCCGGAATGTTGCGGCTACATTGATCAACCTGTAAGCTGGTTCGGCCGCTTGTCCCATTTCAGTTGTCTTCCCTCTCTTTATTCTTTATATTTACATCCTAATATTTTACAATGAACTTAAACGTGCTGTTGGATATCAATTGGAATGCAGTTGGATTGCAAGCGGGTCAACTGATTCTTTCCCTTTCGATACTGGTTATTCTTCATGAGCTGGGCCATTTTATTCCTGCCAAAATCTTCGGATGCAGGGTAGAAAAATTCTATCTTTTTTTTGATCCCTGGTTTTCGCTTTTCAAAAAGAAAAAAGGTGAAACAGAATATGGCATTGGCTGGTTGCCTTTGGGTGGCTACGTCAAAATTGCTGGTATGATTGATGAAAGCATGGACAAGGAGCAGCTGAAACAGCCTGCCCAGTCTTGGGAGTTCCGCAGCAAGCCAGCCTGGCAGCGCCTGATCATCATGATCGGTGGTGTAACAGTCAATGTGTTGCTTGCATTTTTCATTTACGCCATGATTCTCTTTACCTGGGGTGAAACCAAATTGCCCAACCAAAGCCTCACCCAAGGTGTTTGGGTGGTAGATACTGTTGTCAATGAGGTAGGACTGAAAACCGGAGACAAGATTATTTCTGTCAACAGCGAACCTGTCAAATATTTTGAAGACCTCAATGCCGCCATGTTGTTGGGAGAGAAGATGACAATAGACCGCGATGGCGAAGTCAAAGACCTTGTTATTCCAGTTAATTTTATTGAAAAGATTGTTGAAAAAGGAAAGAGATCTGTGTTGCTGATGCCCCGTGTACCTTGTATTGTAGGGGAAGTTGGTGCCGGAACAGCTGCAGCCAAAAATGGTTTACTGGCCAAGGATAAAATCATTGGCATTGATTCCATGAAGATTGATTTTTTTGACCAGGTAAAGCCTGCCGTTTTGAACAGGGCTGGAGACAGCATTGCCCTTCATGTATTGCGCAACGGAAATGAAATGGTCATCAACACGGTTGTAAATGCTGATACTTCCATTGGCTTTTTTCCTGCTGTTCCCAGCATGGATGAGATGCAGCAACAGGGCCTTTATCAATTTGAAACAAGAAAGTTTGGTTTCTTTGCTTCGTTCCCGGCAGGTATGAACAAAACTTTTGACAAACTTGGTTTCTATATCGCCCAGTTCAAAAAAATACTGAACCCATCTACGGGCGCCTACAAAGGCCTGGGTGGATTCAAGTCAATGGGATCCATCTTTCCTAAATACGCGTGGGACTGGGAAGCTTTCTGGAACATTACCGCATTTTTCTCTATCGTACTTGCGTTCATGAACCTCTTGCCCATCCCTGCATTGGACGGAGGTCATGTAGTGTTTACTTTGATTGAAATGATCACCGGGAAGAAACCCAATGAGAAATTTTTGGAATATGCACAAATCGTGGGAATGGTTATCCTTTTCAGTTTGATGATCTATGCGAATGCCAATGACTGGTTGGGTTGGGGAAGAAGTAAATAACCTAAAGATTTACATAATATTGCTCCAGTAGCAATTTGAATGCATCAGCATAGTCTGATGCATTTTTTTTGATGATGATCGTTTCGATTTCGGCATTATCCGTTCTTGCAGAAAATTGAATCATTACCCTGAATGGATCGTGAAACGGGCTTTGTTTTACATCAGCAATGCTGGCAGGAAACAGTCCAAATTGGCTGGCGATTTCAAGGCACTCTGCTTTTCTGTAAAAGGGCATCAAAATATAGAAAAAACCTTGGCTGCTCATCAATCTTTTTGCATGGAAAAAGAGTGAATGAAGGGTAAGTCCGTCGGCATGCCTTGCCAGATTGACACTTGCCTGCTCAGACCTGAGCTGCTTTTCGTAAAACGGTGGGTTGGAGACAATCGTCTGGTAGGGTCTGTCTGTTTCCCAGTCTTTGATGTCGCCCAGTATCGGATTGATGCTGCTGTTAAAGGGTGATCCATCTATGTTTAGGCATAACTGACCATGACAGGCAGATTCGATTTCAATCGCATCAATCTTGACTGACCTGTTCTGCGAAAGCATCAGGGAGAGCAGGCCAGTGCCCGCACCGATGTCCAACAGGGTTTCTGTTGACTGTATTTTTGAATTGGCCCAGGCACCAAATAGACAAGCGTCTGTGGTAACCTTCATGGCACAATTGTTCTGGTTAATGGTAAATTGCTTGAAGCTGAAATAGGAATTTCCCATGATGATCAAATGTTTACCAGGCCGCCCTTGCTGAGGCAGAAACGGTGAGAGGGCTGCTGTACCCTGCCAAGAATTTATAATAGCCGGTAACAGCAATCATTGCGGCATTGTCTGTGCAGTATTCCATTTCAGGGATGAACAATTTCCATTGGTATTTTTCAGCCATCTCCTGCATTGCATTCCTGAGTCCTTTGTTGGCAGAGACCCCGCCTGCAAGACAGATTGTTTTGATTCCCGTCTGTAGGCTGGCCTTTTTGAGTTTGTGCAAGAGGATGTTGACAATGCAGTATTGTGCTGAAGCACAGATATCAGGGAGGTGTTTGCTGATAAAATCCGGATCAGCCTTCAGTTGCTTTTGCAGAAAATAGAGGATGGATGTTTTGACACCGCTGAAACTGAAATTGAGTCCTTCAATTTGTGGTTCAGGGAAATGGAATTTCTTGGGATCTCCTTCCTGGGCATATTGATCAATCAAGGGTCCGCCAGGGTAGGGAAGACCCAAGAGCTTGGCTGTCTTGTCAAATGCTTCACCAGCAGCATCATCAAGGGTTTCGCCCAGGATTTCCATGTTCAGTGCATCCTTGCAGAGCACAATCTGCGTATGTCCTCCACTGACTGTGAGGCATAGGAAGGGAAATTCCGGTTGAGGATCAGCAATCAAATTGGACAATACATGGGCTTGCATGTGGTGGACTGCTATCAACGGGATATCAAGCGAAAGCGCAAGTGATTTTGCAAAGCCTGTTCCCACCAAGAGTGCACCAATCAAGCCAGGAGAACTTGTGAATGCTATGGCATCAAGTTGATCCAGGGAAATGCCAGCATCAATCATGGCCTGGTCTACAACAGGAACAATGTTCTGCATGTGGGCACGGCTGGCCAATTCAGGCACAACCCCACCATACTGGGTATGGATTGCCTGTGCAGCAATGATGTTTGAAAGAATTTTTCCATTGTGGCAAACAGAGGCAGATGTTTCGTCACAAGAAGATTCAATGCCCAATATGTAGGTGTGTTCACCTTTTTTCATTCCGCGAAGGTAAGGAGACTACCTTTTCAACGTATATGATCTTGTGGTTGGGGTTTGATGCATCTATTTTGTCATAGCAGATTCTTGCTGATGCAGTTGCTGTCAAGATGGCTTTTTCACCAGCAATAACCGGAAAATAATGATTGCCTTTGTTGTCAACAACGATAAACTGGTTGTTGTCTGGAGGGAGTATTGAAATTGCCCCTTCCATCTCGTGGACACAAGGGTTGGTTGTTTCAGTATTTTCTTCTTTGGACAGGCTAAATAGAGTAGAAGTACCAAGAACAATAAATGAAATCAGAACAAGTCCAAAAAGCTGTGATTTTTGGGTGATTGGCATGGCATTTTTCGTTGGTTTAGTATGCAAACATAATATTGTTTAAGCATTATGCCCTATAGTTGTATAGGAACTATACATGTTAGTAGGTATTCTCTCTTGGACTTATTTTGATCGGATGGCCACAACGGGGTCCATTTTTGCAGCAATCATGGCTGGAATGATGCCTGCCAACACCCCAATGCTGACGCAGATGGCAATCGCCAATACCAGAATATTGGGGGATACGAAGATGGGGAAATTAAAGGCACTGCTCAGTATTTGCGCCAAAACAACAACCAAAATAATACCTATCAGCCCTCCTATGATACAAATCATGGCACTTTCTAATAAAAATTCAATCAAGATGGTTCGTTTCTTGGCACCAATGGCTTTTTTAAGCCCTATGATGGGCGTTCTTTCCCTTACAGTTACAAACATGATGTTGGCAATACCAAAAGCTCCTACAATCAGGCTGAGCAGGCCTATCATCCATCCTCCCAGGTTGATGCTTCCAAACAGTGAACTGATGGCTTTGCTGAAGTCGCTGATGGCGTTGAGGGCAAAATCATCTTCCTCTACTGGGCCCAGGCGATGGATGGATCGCATCGCACCTTTGAGTTCATCTTTTAACGCATCAGTGCTCATGTTTTCAGGTCCCTTCACAATGATTTTGGGATTATTGAACCTTTCATTGAACAGCATTTGTTTCATGAACCGGTATGAAAGCACAATGCTTTGGTCGAATTGCCATCCTTCGATGAAACTTTTGCCCTGCTTTTTCATCACCCCCACAACAATGGCTTTCTTGTTTCTTAGGTCTACTTCTTTCCCAACCGCTTTTTCCGGATTGCCAAAGAGTTTTTCTGCATTGTCATATCCGATGATGATGCTGGGGCTACCGTAGTCAAATTCCATTTGGTTGAGGTACCTCCCGTATTGGATATCGATGGGTTGAATCTTGTCAAATTCTTCTGTGATGCCGTGGTAGTTGATTCCATCCAATTTATTGTTGTCAAACTCAATGAAAGACTGGGTTGAAAAATTGAAGACGATGTTGATGTCTGCACTGATTTTTTCCCTGAGCAATTTGGTTTCAATAAGCCTGGGGCTGGGGCGGTTTACATATTTCCACCAGGGATATTGGGAGCCTCCCTGGTAATCCCATTTGTCTATATAAATGGTATTTGATCCAAGTGATTTTACACCATCCTGAATATTTTTCTCCAAACTGCTGACGGTGGCCAGTACGCCGATGATGCAAAAAATACCAATGGTAACGCCAAAAAGCGAGAGGAAGGTTCTCAATTTGTTTTTTCCCAACTCCTGCACTGCAAGTTTAAGGGTGTTCCACAATATTTCAAAGGTTTTCCTCATCCTACAAATTTACTTGATTTACGGTAGCAAAAGTGTAAAAAATGGTGAAGGGATGTTGCGGATGACAAACGGGTGTCAGTGCATTTATAGGATGGCAGACAACCGATAACTTGTCTTACCTTTGCACACTCGAAACCATGAAGTACGAAAACGAAATAAGCAAACGCAGGACCTTTGCCATCATCTCACATCCTGATGCAGGAAAGACTACCTTGACTGAGAAATTCCTCCTTTTCGGTGGCGCCATTCAAACGGCAGGGGCGGTAAAAAGCAACAAGATCAAGAAGCATGCCACCAGTGATTTCATGGAAATTGAGCGCCAAAGGGGCATCAGTGTTGCCACCTCTGTAATGACATTCGAGTACAGGGGAGTGCTGATCAATCTGTTGGATACGCCCGGTCACAAAGATTTTGCTGAGGATACATACCGTACGTTAACGGCCGTTGATAGCGTTGTTTTGGTGATTGATGGGGTGAAAGGGGTGGAAGAGCAAACCAGAAAGCTGATGGAAGTTTGCCGGATGCGCGATACACCGGTGATTGTTTTTGTCAATAAGCTCGACCGGGATGGTAAAGATCCTTTTGACCTGCTCGATGAGATTGAAAAAGAACTCAAGATTTTGCTGCATCCCCTGAGCTGGCCCATCAATTCCGGCAAAGATTTTAAAGGGGTGTACAGCCTATACGACAAAAGTTTGTTGCTTTTCAATGCCAACCAGAAAGCAACAGCAGAAGACAGTGTTCAAATCGATAACCTCGATGACCCGTTGTTGAACACCCTGGTGGGTGAAAAAGATGCTGATCAGCTCAGGGATGATGCCTCCTTGATTGAAGGGGTATATGGTAATTTTGACAATGAAGCCTACCTGAGCGGCTTCAAGGCACCCGTTTTCTTTGGCAGTGCCATCAATAATTTTGGGGTAAAGGAACTCCTGGATACTTTTATCCGCATTTCTCCAGAACCCCGGAGCCGCGATACTACTGCCCGTCATGTGAATGTGCAGGAAGATAAGTTCAGTGGTTTCATTTTCAAGATACATGCCAACCTTGACCCTAAGCACAGGGATAGGATTGCTTTCTTGAGGGTATGTTCAGGAAAGTTCGAGCGAAACAAATATTTCCATCACGTTCGCCTTGACCGGGATGTGCGTTTCAGCAATCCTTACAGCTTTTTGGCCAGGGACAAGGATGTGATTGAGACAGCCTATCCCGGCGATGTGGTGGGCTTGTTTGATACCGGCAATTTCAAGATTGGTGATACCCTTACGGAAGGGGAAGATTTTTATTTTACAGGGATCCCCAGTTTCTCACCTGAAATCTTCAAGGAGGTGGTGAACAAGGACCCAATGAAAACAAAACAGCTCGAAAAAGGACTGAACCAGCTCACAGATGAAGGTGTGGCACAGCTTTTCACCCAACACAACGGCAACAGAAAAATCATTGGTTGTGTTGGAGAACTACAGTTTGAGGTTATTCAGTACAGGCTGTTGCAGGAGTATGGTGCATCTGTCCAGTTCAACTCCTTGCCTTTTTACAAAGCCTGTTGGCTTACGGCAGATGACAAAACCAAGTTGGATGAATTCACCCGATTCAAAACTGCGAACACAGTAATCGATAAGGACGGACATGTGGTTTACCTTGCCCAAAGTGATTGGTTCCTGAATACAGAAATTGCCAACAATCCAGGAATTCAGTTTCATTTCAGCTCGGAAATCCACAAATGATTACCCCTAAACTCCCGTGTAATTAAACGGCGTAATCCTCTTCAGCTCAGCTTTAACGGCGGCTTTCACCTTGAGCGTGGCAATAAATTCGTGGATTGTTTGCTTGTCAATGGTTGATTTTCCTCTGGTCAATTCCTTCAAAGCCTCATACGGTTGAGGATAGTTTTCCCTTCTCAGGATGGTTTGGATGGCTTCTGCCACCACAGCCCAATTCCTGTCCAGGTCTGCCCGTATGGCATCTTCATTCAAGACCAGTTTTGACAGGCCTTTGTTGATGGAGTTCAATGAAATCATGGTATGCGACAGCGGTATGCCAATGTTTCGGATCACTGTTGAATCAGTCAGGTCTCTCTGCAGCCTTGAGATGGGCAGCTTGGCAGAAAAATGTTCAAAAAGGGCATTGGCTATACCAAGGTTGCCTTCTGCATTCTCAAAATCGATGGGGTTAACCTTATGGGGCATGGCCGAAGAACCGACTTCGCCCTTTCTTGTTTTTTGCCTGAAATATTCCATTGAAATATAGGTCCATACATCCCTGCAAAGGTCAATCAGGATGGTATTGATTCTTTTGATGCCATCAAAATGAGCAGCAAGGTGGTCATAATGCTCAATTTGTGTAGTGTATTGCTGGCGTTGAAGACCGAGTTTGCTCTCACAAAATGCATTGGCAAACCTTACCCAGTTGGTTTTGGGATAGGCCACCACATGGGCATTGAAATTGCCCGTGGCACCTCCAAACTTACAGGAGTAGGGAACCTGGTTCAGCAGGGAAAGCTGGTCTTCAATCCGCTCAACAAATACCATGATTTCTTTGCCAAGATTGGTCGGAGAAGCTGGCTGGCCATGGGTTCTGGCCAACATGGGAATGTTCTTCCAGCTGCTGGCTAGTTTCCTGAGTGAGAGGCTGAGGTTGCTGATGGCCGGCAGGTACTCGTTTTCCAAGGACTCTTTCCACATCATCGGAACTGCCGTATTGTTCACGTCTTGTGAGGTGAGGCCGAAATGAATGAATTCTTTCAAATCCCCCAATTCGTGTTTCTCCAACTCTTTTTTCATGTAGTATTCCAACGCCTTCACGTCATGGTTGGTTACCTTCTCCAGGTTTTTGATTTCCATGGCGGTTTCAGGGCTGAAATCCAGGTATATTTTTCTGAGCTTGTTTGCATTGGCCGTGCTCAGGCTGAATATTTTCTTCTGTGAAAGGGCGATGAAATACTCTGTTTCAACCCTCAAACGGTACTGCATCAGTGCGAATTCTGAAAAATATGCTGAAAGAACCTCTACCTGTGAACGGTAGCGGCCATCAATAGGAGAAATGGCGGTAAGTGTATTGAGTTCCATTGTAAGGCTTAATTGGTGTAAATTTGCTGCTAAATTACGTCAATATCTTGGAAAGGAAAATAAGGATAGGTGCAGTGAGTTATTTGAATACAAAGCCATTGCTGTATGGTTTGGAGCATGGCCAAATGAGTAATGAAGTTGAGTTGGTGCTTGACTATCCTGCAAATCTGGTCCGCTTGTTGCAATCAAATCAAATTGACATAGGTTTGATTCCCGTTGGCGCACTTCCTTCTTTGGGAGATTATCACATTATATCTGACTATTGCATTGGAACCGAGGGGGAAGTGGCTTCAGTGGCTGTGTTCAGTGAGGTACCCATGGAAGAGATTGACACAGTATTGCTTGATTATCAGTCAAGAACCTCAGTCATGCTTTGCAAGATCCTGTTTGAAAAGCACTGGAAGAAAAAAGTTCAATTCATTGACGCCAAAGACGAATCCTACATTGACAACATCCACGGAAATGTGGCTGGCCTTGTGATAGGAGACAGGGCGCTGAAAATCAGGGATAAGTTTAAATTTAAGTTTGATCTTGGATTGGCTTGGAAGGAAATGACCGGGCTGCCTTTTGTTTTTGCGGTGTGGGTAAGGAAAAAGGAAATAAGTGGAGAATTCATTCCCTTGTTCAACGAGGCCAATGGGATGGGATTAAGTAAAATAAATTTAATAATCGATTACAATAATGAATCAATTTACCCAATGGATATGTATTTTCGGAAAAATATTTCCTATCGATTAACCGAAGGCATGAGGGAGAGTATGAATCTCTATTTATCATTCCTAAAAAACATTTGATTGTTTGCCATTTTCTTTTTTTCAAAAGTGTGATCCTGCTGAACAGAACGAAAAAAAAGCTACTCTCATTCAAATTTAAAAATTAACATCAATGAGTTCAATTTGGAGAAAGGTAAAACAATTGATTGCCAACAAAACCTATTCATTAAAGGGAATTGTTAAAGGACATCATCTCATGACATATCGGGAAGTGCCCTGTATCAAGTGTCCATTTGATTATGTTATTTATCAAATGATACTGAATGAAGTCCGTCCCGATTTGATCATAGAAGTCGGAACAAATTGTGGTGGAAGTGCTCTTTATCTTGCAGATATTCTGGAAAATATTGGGGGAGGTGAAATTCATACCATCGACATCGATGATAGAGCATACGACTTGGTAAAGAAGAACAAGCGCATTAAATTTTTTCACAATGGATGGGAGGGTTATTGTGTTGAAAATACAAAGGGCTTCCAGAAGATTCTTATAATTGAAGATGGTTCGCATCAATTTCAATCAACCTTGGGTGCATTGAATAAGCTTGGCCATCTTGTTACAAAGGGCTCCTATTTAATCGTTGAAGATGGTATAGTTGATGCATTGGGCCAATCCGATGACTTTGATGGTGGTCCGGTTAAGGCAATCAAGCAGTACTTGAAGAAAAACACTGATTTTCTAATTGATAATCAATGGATCAACATGTTCGGGAAGAGTGCAACTTTCAACACGATGGGCTATTTGAAAAAAGTAAATTAATTTTTTCATCATTTCAGTGCTACACCAAGCCCATCATTTTCTCGGCTTAACAAAGATATTTTTCAAAATTCTTAGTGGTGAGAGTACTGCATATCCAACTTTGTAGCGGATTGACAAGCTTTTGAACTGAGCAGTGAGCTTATCGATAAAGTTCGATTCAATGAAGAAACTCTCTTTTTCCAGATCGGGTGGAATTGTGAGGTCTGCATTGCTTGCAATGACGATAGTATACTCTCCCTCCGGACTTACTGTTTGTTCTACTTTGTTGAAATTTCCACTGTACCAAATTTTGGGCGAATCGGTTTTTGTTGATTCATTGTATATATAAGATCCAGTAATGAATTTTTGGTTAAGAATCGTTGTGTTTGAGAAAAAACGCTTTATGAGGTCAACAAATTCTTTTTTATACAATTCTTTGACATGGAATTTATTTTTAACACCTTTGAGATCCGTATAAACATGTTTGTCAGGGGTGGATATAACAAAGACGCCATCGGGCTTGAGGACTCTCTTGATTTCTGTGATCATTTCATCATGCTTGTCATGATGCTCTATCGTTTCAAAACTGACAACTACGTCGAAAGTTGAATCTGGGAAGGGGATGTTGGATGTGTCTCCTTGAGCAAACTGGATGTTTTCAGCACTGTATTTTAATTTTGCTTCTACAACTGTTTGGTTGTCTATGTCTACACCTGCAATTGTTTTCGCAAATTTTGATAATAAATTTGTTCCATAACCTTCTCCGCAGGCAATATCTAGTACTGTTTTGCCGCTGCAAAACATTTCAGCAATTTTATAACGATGAAGATGTTCTGCCATGCCTTGGCTTAAGTCTCCTTGTTCTAATCGTTCTCCAGTTGGATTTTTTGAAAACATAGTTGTTTATTTTCTAATTGGCCGTCTTTGATTAATTAAATTTGTTGGTAATCCTATCAACAAATAGTTTGAGGATTGTATTGTAAGCTGTCCTTCTTTCAGTGTATAAAATTTTATTTTCTGATATCAATGCTGCCAGATTTCTAAGGTACCAATCTTGGTGTTTATTTAGGATATATTGAATGATAATTTTTCGGTTGGGCAGTGTTTTGTTTTTATGTGTTGATTTTTCAGTTTGCCTGTAAAAAAACAACACTTCTTTGATCACGTGAACCGTCCAATTTTGTTGGGTGATTCTGATGTAAAACTCCCAATCTTCATATCCCAGGGTCATGGATTCATCATACCCGCCAACTGCTTCCCAACATGATTTTCTTACCATGGCACAGGCGGGGCATTCGCTGCTGAAAAGGAAGTTGTACTGATTTCCTCCACGGGGTTTCGAAATTTTATTGTCTTTGCCAAACATTTTCATGTAGCTGCTTACCACCGCCACATCAGGATTTTCTTCCAGTACTTTCAGTCCTTTTTCAAAGAAACTTGCCTCAAAATAGTCGTCCGAATCAAGGGCCACAATGATGTTGCCTTTTGCATGTTTTACGCCAAAATTTCTGGCCGAAGACATCCTTCCATTTTCCTTGTGCAATACCGTAGCCATTCCCGGATCAATTTTGCTCAGAAAATCCAAGGTGAATGGGTCAGTTGACCCATCATTTACAATGATAATCTCGAAATGTTGAAAGCTTTGTTTTTTTACATGCAGCAAAGTTTCCTCAAGGTAAATGCCGTCGTTATAGCAGGGGATCACGACTGAAATAAAGTTTTCGATATTATTGTTGGACATTTTTTTCAGTTAAATGTAGACAGCCTTTCCATGTCATCTTTTTAAGAATGCCAGTAGATTGACTATCTTTATAAGGCCAAAAATACGATTTAATCTGTCTGTCCATGGTCTCCATTTGTGTTCCAGCCTACAATAAGCCTGATTTTGTTATTCGGCTGCTTGATGCTGTCTTGTTACAAGACTATAAGGACGTTGAGGTGGTGATCACGGATGACTCCCCCAATGACGACATTCAACAGGCAATTGCACCCTATTCAGGTCAATTGAACATCCACTACCACAGAAATATTCCTGCTCTGGGGAGTCCAAAGAACTGGAACAGTGCCATTGATCGGTCAAGAGGAGATTTTTTCATCTTGGTTCACCAGGACGACTGGTTTGAAAATCCACAAGCCCTTTCGGTTTTTGTAAATGCATTGACAAAAAAACCAACGGCTTCCTTCGCTTTTTGCAAGAATATTGCCCGGAAAGCCGATGGCGAATACATGGTTTTGCAGGCCATACCATCTCTTTTATACAACCTTAAGTCATATCCCAATAGACTTTTGTTGGCACAAGTCATAGGGCCACCCAGCAATGTAATGCTAAGGGCTGAGGTGAAGTCTGTCGTGCGCTATGATGAAAAATTCATTTGGTTGGTGGATGTCGATTACAATTCCAGGTTGATCAAAGCTGGGTATGATTATGTATACCTTGATCAACACCTGATGACCATTGGTTTGCACAAGGACCAGACCACTGAATTCTGCAGAGACAATCAAGACATCATGTTCCGGGAAAACATATGGTTTGCCCATAAAATTGGCAATACAGCATTTCGTGACATCAAGATCTATGATTATTATTGGCGATTGCTCAGAAATTATGGCATACGCAACATGCATGATTTTTGTGCCAATCAGCTGGATCCTTCGGAGATGCCAGAGCGTATCATGTTTATGTTGAACTGGCAATCCCGGATTCCATTTTTCCTCTTGAAATTTGGTCCCAGTTCCAAATTATTGATGGCAGCCAGCTATTTTTTCTCTGCTTTCAGGAAATAACGTTTGAGCATGAGCGCTTTTTTCTCCACAAGATGCCAGGAGATTATCCCCAGCAATACACTCAGCACTGTGCTTGAAATCAACAATACCATGGTATTGGGCTTCAAGAAATAGATCATAAATTGTTGGATGGGGAAAGCGTACAAGTACATTCCGTAAGAAGGGTCTCCAATGGTTTTGTGAATCCAGGCGGCTGTTGAAGATTTTCTTTTTCCAAACCAGATGATCAAATAGCCCAATGGCGCGATCAATATCAACCTATCTAATCTGAAAAAGACGGCAACCAAGATCAATGCAATGGAGATGTACAGCATCGAATTTTTATATGCATTGGCTTCCCAATCAAAACAAGCCAGGATAGATCCCATCAAAAAATAGCTGGCCAGATCAACCATGAGGTCCAATTGAATGGGCCTTTTTATGGTTTGCAACCAATCTGAATAAAACAATTGCAAACCGACAAGACTGAGCAAGAGAAAAGTTGTGATTATGGCAGTTGTTCTTTTTTTGCTTTTGAAAGGGAAGATTGTTATGAGCAACAAATAACATAGAAACTCAAACTTGATGGTCCAGAGCGAGCCATTGAGTGCGGTTGACTTCATGTCTTCAAATACCCCTGGGATATCAAAATGGGAAATGAAGAGCAGGATATTGTCCAGAAAATAGGAATAGATTTCCGGGTTCAAAAAATAGGGGATGTCTTTTTTAGGGTAGACAAAATAGGTGGCCACCAGCGATAAAAATACCGCAACTACCAAGCCTGGAAAGATTCTCAGTAATCTTTTTGTAAGGTACTCCACCAGGGACCGGCTTCTGATCAGGCTCTGAAAAATAAGGTATCCGCTGATGACAAAGAATCCTTTTACGCCGATATAGGAAAAAATAAGGTAATTGTTGGTGGCCCACCCCAGTGGATCACTGATGCTGGCGCCGTTCAGGAAAAAAGAATGAGAGACCACTACAAACCAGGCAAAAACAATGCGCAAGACATCAAAATTATTGACTTCCCTGGCATTGATTGTTTCTTTAGACATCACGTATTGAATCGATTATTACAGTACAAAGATATCCTGTTTGCCTTTATTGGGCGTTTGGATTTCCATGTACAGCGTTTATTTGTATCTTTCAATCATGTTGTTGTCAATCATCATTGTAAACTTCAATTCGGGCGATCTGATTGCTGATTGCCTCCATTCGGCCGAACCCATGTTGATGGATCCGGCTGTGGTGGAGTGGTTGATTGTTGACAACAGTGGTAATCAGCAGGATAGGGCACTGATCCAAAAGCAATTTCCAGCGGTACAATGGTTGGAGATGGGATACAACGCAGGCTTTGCCCGCGCCAACAATGCAGGAATGAGGGCTTCAAAAGGGGAGTTGGTACTTTTGTTGAATCCCGATACCTTGTTAAATCCAGGGGCCATCATGTCTGCCTGCAACCGTTTATTGGCATCCACCTATGTTGCCGCTGGTGTTCAGCTGGTGCATGCCAATGGACAGCCGCAGTTTTCAGGCAGTTATTTCATGAAAGGGGGGCTGAATCATTTGCTGCCATTGCCTTATTGGGGAGCATTCCTCAAGGGTGTTTTTTCTTTGTTTGTCAAAGAGAAGCCTGCATTTATTGAAGTCCCTGCCAACCAGGAAGTAGATTGGATCAGCGGGGCTTTTCTCATGGTAAAACGCGAGGTGTTTGAACTAACCCAAGGCATGGACGAATCTTTTTTTCTGTATGCAGAAGAGGTTGAATGGTGCAGCAGGCTGGGAAAGCTGGGTAAATTGGTCATGTTCGGTGATCTGCAAATTGTTCACCTGATAGGTCAATCCATTCAGGAAGCATCCGGCGCTGCCGACAACAGTTATACAACCCTGTCAGACAGAAAAGGATTTCAGCTGATGGTCTCCAATCACCTGAGAATCAGAAAGCAATACGGGCTTTTCTGGTTGTTTTTTCAGCTCATCAACCATGCATGGGTTGTTCCTTTTTCCATTGTCATAGGAACGGTGGACTATGTTCTAAAAGGAAAATCTTTTAAAAAGGGGTATTCAACATGGCATGGATTTTCCTCCAATGTTTTTCGGCTTTGGGGATTGTTGCCCAAACTACTCAAGCCCGAAAATCATTTTTTCAAATACCTGTGATAAACTTTTTTATCTGTTGAGCAGTCCAAGCATCGCATCTATCCTGAACTGAATTACTTTCCAGGACTGAGCAGCCTTGCCCATGATTGCATATTTTATGCCCAATACGACTGCTGCACCCAGTTTGAAACAGTATTCAATCAACTTCATTGTATAGCTAAAAGAAGAGATGGACAGGGTCCGTATCCTTTCGCCACGGCCAATGCCACTGGCAACCCGGTACAAATATTCCTTCGTGAGTTTACTGGTCTCTACCACATGGTAAACAATGATATTGGGGTCGTAATATATTTCCTCTCCGAGACCTATTACCTTGTAAAACAGTTCCTTCCCCTCGCCGCCAATCCTCAATGTGCCTAACACGCCGGGAAGGGTAGTATTGAATCCTCCAACCTGATCAAAAACCGATTTTTTGATGACCATATTGGATTCAAGAGGATATTTTCCTTTTTTGAATGCACAGGGAACCGGCGAATAATCAAAGTTGCCGACAAGTGAAGACACATAATAGCTCATCCAAACGGGTTTCTCCGGGATGTACTTGGGGATGATTTTTCCCCCAAATCCAACAATGGTAGGCTTTTCATGGGTATGTTTGATGATGTTGGCAACAAAATCAGGAAAAGCAACTGCATCGTCGTCCATAAAACAAAGCCAGTCAGACTGGGCATGAGCAGCACCAGTATTTCTTGCAAAGGAGGCTCCTTGTTGGTGTTCGGTCAGGTATTGAAAATTACCCTCAGGATGAAGTTCTCTCCATGATTCGTAGACTTCAGCTGTTCCATCTGTAGAATTGTTGTCCACCAGCATTACTTCAAAGTCTGAAAGGCTGGTAGTTTGTTTGTACAAACTGTCCAGCGCGTCTCCAATGTATTGAGCACGGTTATAGCTGCAAATGACAATGGAGAGTTTCATCATTTGATTGGATTAGGCATTCTTTTTTTGTTTCCTGAATTCCATGAAGCCAATGGCAAACAACAATGTCCAAAGAAGGATTGACGCTGTATTGGAAACCAATTTGGCTGTAGCAATGGACGCAGGTTTGAGTTCAAATCGAATTGCATGTTTGCCGGGAGGAATGGCCAGCGCCCGCAACACATAATTGACTTTCATGATCGGAACTTCTTTGTTGTCGATGAAAGCTTTCCATCCAAAGGGATAGTAAACCTCACTGAAAACAGCCAGTTGCTTTGTATTGGTCGTTGCGCTATAGCTGATTTCATCATTGCGGTTGGCAACCAATTGGATGGATGCAGTGCTGTCAAATACTATTCCATCAAGCTCACTGGTCTTGTCTTTTTCTTCCACGATGGCCGTATCTCTCGGATTGAAAAAGCTGAGGGCACTCATCACTTCAGCAGGTCCTTTTTTAACTTCAATGCCTTTTACAAACCAGGCATTGCCAAGGGCTTCCTGGTTGGGAACTGTGTCAGTGGCCATGTTGCCTGTAATGATGTATTTTGTATTCATCATATTGGCTGTTGGCCGGCAGTCTGGAAATTTATACCATTGGTTTTCAATAAGGTCTTGGTATATGCTCAGTTTGGCAGGGTTATAACCACCAACAGATTTATGGTGATAGGCTATCAGGGCGCCTTCGTTGAATGCCTTTTGAATACCACCCCTCAGGTCAAGCACGCGGTAGCTGGTGGTGTCTTTTTTGAGGGCCATGTCCAGTTCGGTAAGGCTGAAAACATTTTGATTTTCATCGGCTTCAATGAACTGGTCGTGCTTCAGGTATTTGGTGTTGACCTGGAACAAATCGATCAGGGTCAATAACCCGATGGCAGACAGGAATATTGTTTTGCTAATACTTTTTTTAGCTATCAGGAAGATCAAAAGAAGGGCAAGTCCCATGAAAATGAAGCCTCTTGTGAGGTCAGACATGATCATGCCTTTTCTGTCGGCCGCCAGCGCATCCGTAAATGACCTGACAGGCTCAATAAATGCGGCACGCTGGTTCTGATCAGGAATTTGCATCACCTGGCTCATCAGTTGCTTGTCGCCTTCAGTTTTGAAATCTGAACTCATGTAGAGGAACAGCACAACACTCAAAACCAATCCTAATCCGATGAAACCGGTACGGTATTTCTTGAATATCTCTTTGAGGCTATTTTCATTGGTCATTGCCTCCATGCCATACAGGGCCATGATGCCTACCAAAAGTGTAGGGATGACCATGATCATGCTTGGTGCCCTGAATTTATTGTAAAGGGGGAGGTACTCAAGCATGAACGTATTGAAAGCCAAAAAATAAGATCCTGCGGCCAACAAGATGGAAAAAACAAGGGTCGCCAAAATCCACCACCTGTTTGGATTGGCTTTCATCCCAAGACCAATGAATGCAAAGAAGCAAATCAAGATACCAATGTATGGAGGTCCGGCGGTGAAGCCAATTCCTCCCCAATAAAACTGCATGAAGGATTGAAGCTGTTGGGCAACTTCCTGTGGCATTTGTTGCAAGGCTTCAACGGCTTTTGTCTTTTCAAGGTCAACGGTATTGGGATCGCTTGATCCGCCATAGATGTTGGGAAACATCAATACCAGTGATTCAGACAGGTACATGCTATAACTCATGGCATAGTCAGCGCTGAGGCCGGTTGATGATGCTTTTCCTTCCTTGGTGGCCAGAGCGCTTCCACCCCTGATGGATGCCTTTCCATATTCTGCAGTGCTGACCAGCATTACTGCGTTGACGGCCAATCCAATCAATCCTGAGGCAAGTCCGAATCCAATGGTTTTGAGCACATGGGCATAGTCTTTTTCCTTCAGCCAAATGACCAGGTAATACAAAGACATGAACAGTACGATGATCATGCCGTAGTAATTGATTTGAAGATGGTTGGCTTGAACAAACAATGCAGTGGCAATGGCTGTCATCAAGGCACCTATCAGGTATTTGCGTTTGAAAATCAGCAGCACAGATCCAATAAACAAAGGCAGGTAACCAATGGCATGCATTTTGGTCATGTGCCCAACGGTAACAATGATTGGATTATAGGTGGCATAGCTGTAAGCCAATCCGCCAATAATGCCCACCAGGGTGCTGAATCCAAGGACTTGTGCTAGAAAATAGAAGCAAATGCTGGCCAGGAAAAACAATCCAACAGGTTCAGCCAGCTTCAAGGTAAACAAGGCATCAAGTCCACCAATGGAGTAAGTACTTACCGGAATACCCGTGATTTGATAGGTGGGCATTCCGCCAAACATGCTGTTGGTCCAGAGCGGGGTTATGCCATTTTTTTCTCTGTATTCAAGGGCATCCTGTGCCATTCCCTTCCACTGGGTTACGTCAGATTGTTGCAATACTTTTCCCTCCAGCGCTGGTTTACAGTAGATAACAGCAACAATGAGAAATACTGCAACAGCAATCAGGTGAGGGTAGATGGCCTTGAAATTGATACTTTTCATTGAATATTTATTGAAACTTGAAATATTGTTTATGCCAAAAGACAAATATATCAATAAACAAGCAACAGGTTTTTAGTTTGCTTCTTTAATTAGGCTAAATTCAGTATTCAGTTTCCAACTTTTTCCTAAATTTGGTTATATTGCATTGTCTATACTGCTAAATCCAATCCGACCGAAGCCACTCACCCTATTTATTCAAAATTTTAGTAGTATGAAATCATTAAAAAGCATTGCTTTAGTTTCTTGTGCATCCTTTATTTTATTTTCCTGTCAGAAAGAAACCTTTGAAACACAGGACCTCCGTCTTGACCTGGAATCTGCTGCAAATGGGTCGCAAGTAAGTGGGAAGCCTGAGTTCGCTCCCAACGAGTTGTTAGTGAAGTTTAAGAAAGGAACAACTGCAGCTGCCAGAGGTAAAGCCCTGGGACTTTTGAACGCTTCCTTGAAGGAGCATATCCATACAGAAGAGATGAAATCTGTTGGTGATGAACAAGGTTTATTCCTTTTAAAAGTTAATTCGAATGCAATGGATGCAATTTCCAAAGCTAAGCGCTTTGCAGAAGTAGAATTTGCCGAGCCTAATTGGATATATAAACACCAAGCAGTTTCTAATGATCCGTTGTTCACTAATGGTTCTCTCTGGGGAATGTATGGTAATGCAACTACTCCCTCTAACGAATTTGGTTCTGGTGCAGCAACAGCCTGGATTAATCGTACTACAGATTGTTCAACTGTCTGGGTTGGAATAATCGATGAGGGATATCAATACCAACATGTCGATCTTTCTGTCAATGCCGCAAAGAATCCCGGCGAAATTGCTGGTAACAGAAAAGATGATGATAGAAATGGATACGTAGATGATGTATACGGTTGGGATTTTGCAGGAAGGAATAGTTCAGTTTATGATGGTACTTCTGACGATCATGGTACACATGTCGCTGGTACGATTGGAGCAGTTGGTGG
>Ga0209550_10000955_pt1 | contig 27965 bp, 23 predicted proteins | sample LauGreSuBDMM15SN_2_FD_187567 | JGI IMG/M metagenome (GOLD analysis project Ga0209550, IMG submission 187567) | Freshwater lake microbial communities from Lake Michigan, USA - Su13.BD.MM15.SN (SPAdes) (version 5) | ecosystem: Environmental > Aquatic > Freshwater > Lake | place: Lake Michigan... | reverse complement strand
ACTAATACACCAAATACTAATACACCAAATACTAATACACCAAATACTAATACACCAAATACTAATACACCAAATACTAATACACCAAATACTAATACATCCATGGCCCCTAAAAAACCATCAGCTATTGCTAAAGAAGGATTTGACATAATTGGCACTGAAAATAACATTAAAAGAGGAAAACAATCTAATTCTATTCCTGTAAATGATATGGCACGTACATCTTCTGATGTTTTGCCACATGAAGGCAATTCTTTTTCTGCCTTTTCTTCTATGGTTTAAATACTTATGCGGTCTAAATATTTATGTGGTGTAAATATATATGAAACATTTTTGGTTATATATATGTTTAATTCTTATAATTACGTTTTGTTTATATTTTAATAATAATAATAACAACAATTATGAAAATTTTACACCATTTATGCGTAAAATGTATAGACCTCATTTAAGAAGAGCACGTTTAATGACAGACAATATTTATGAGGGTTATAAAAACAATGTTATTATTTTGTTAAGAAAATATAACATTTTATGAGCTTTTTTTTATATATTTATTTTTATATAATGGATAAAAATAAAAATAATACTTCTACTTTTTTTACTCCTGTAATTAATGGACTTTCTTATGTTAACCATCACATACTATATTTAAACAATAGCAAATTTTTTGCTGGTATAATAATGATTTTATTAAACGTTGGTTCTAAATTTATTACTATCCAATTTAGTAAATCAACTGAGGAGTATATGAAATATACTTTAAGTAAACAAATTTTGGTTTTTGCTATGGCATGGATGGGTACTCGTGATATATATAATGCGTTAGCATTAACCGCAATTTTTACTATTTTATCTGAATATTTATTTAATGAAGAAAGTAAATTGTGTATTGTTCCTGAAAAATATAGAGTTCTTCATAAATTACTTGATACAAATAAAGATAATGAAATATCCGACACAGAATTGATGTCAGCAATTGCTATATTAGAAAAAGCAAATAAGGAAAAACAAAAAAAGAAACAAAAAGAAATATATTCAAATTTTGACTTTGAAAAATATAATTATGACAACAAATAATATTATATTCTATATTCTTCGTCTTGTAATATTTCTATTGTAATTATTATAGTTATTATAATCATTTCTTCCATATGGTGTATAATTTTTGTTTGGTTGAGATCTGTTTGGTTGAGATCTATTTGGTTGGTATTTTCTTGTAAAATTATTATTATAGTTATTATATTCATATGGCATATAATTTCTGTTAGGTTGGTATTTGTTTGGTTGATATCTATTTGTTTGATATTTGTTTGGTTGATATCTGTTTGGTTGATATCTGTTTGTTTGATATTTGTTTGGTTGATATTTTCTTGTAAAATTATTATTATAGTTATTATATCCATATGGAAGATACTTTTTCATATTTATTTTATTAGTTTTATTTTTTGGATTAATAGTAGGTTTACTAGTTTTACTGGTTTTATTAGAAGTAAACTTATAAATTGGAGGAATTACATATTTTTGTCCTGTGAGTATAGAATATGATTTTCTAATTTTATTCCATTTATGATTACATTTTCCGTTTATTAATTCTGACGTAGTTATTTGAGTTCCTGGTCTAAGTTCCATATCAATAGTTACTGAATAAGCTAATTTTGAGGTATCACTTAAATTTTTTGAATTTATTATTTTAGGTTGATACTGCTGCGAATATAGTGACGGATATTGTGACTGAAATCGCTGCGGATATTGTGACGGATATTGTGACTGAAATCGCTGCGGATATTGCGACTGAAATCGCTGCGGATATTGTGACGGATATTGTGACTGAAATCGCTGCGGATATTGCGACTGAAATCGCTGCGGATATTGTGTTTGAAACCTTGACAATCTACCGCCAGCCATATTTTTAAAATTTTCGTTTATATTTATTTTAAATAACCAAGTTTTATTTACTGGATGTTGTTCTTGTGTTTGGATAATACCATATTCTTTTTGTAAATATACTTTTTGATTAGGAAATAATAACGTAAAATATAAAAAAAACTTTTCAATATTTTTTAATAGGTCGTTTTGTTTTTTAGATAATTTCTTACTTATCACACTCGTTATTTTAAGTTGTTGTTGTTGTTTATATATATTGTTAAATATTTCATCAATTTTTTGAAATATATCTTTAAAAAACGTATTTTGATTTTTATAATCTTCTGTTAATGAAATATAAATTGTAGCATAATATAAAAAAAATATATAAAAATGGGGAATAATTGTTGTTGGATTTGTTGTTAATTTTATGTTTTCAAATAAAGAAATTTCAAGTTTATTATTTGGATCACGTTCAGATGGAATATTAAAATTAAATCTTATTTCTTCATAATAATTTTGTTTTTCATTAAAATATAAAAATAAATAATGTTTCCAATTAGGACAATCATTTGTAAAATTATCTTTATTTTTATTTATATAATATAAATTACAATTATCACGAGAAATTTCAAAACTTGCTCCTTGAGTAATTATAAAAACATTTATATTTAATTTTATACATAATATATGATTTATTGTTTCAGTTATCCTGTAGCCACTACTTAAAATATATTTAGCTAAGTCACCGATATTATCTATTAAAGATAAAGTAAATGGGTCAAAATTATTAGGTGATAATATTTTAAAATTCACAAAAAAATTAGGATTATTATTATAAACATCAAACGTAGTTTTGTATATGTTTTTTTCAGTAAATGTATTAGAATTAATTAACTTTACGATTTCATTTTTAAATAAGTTATTTAAATTTTTTACGCGATTTTCAGCTAATTTTAATTCATCATTAAATAAAGACATCTCTTTAAAACCATCGATAATTATATTTCGTAATGTGACATTATCAAAAGTATCAATAATACCATTAGGTGTTTCATATGTTATTTTATTATCGGGATTTAAACTATTATATCTATTTAATATTGTTTCTATACTCAAAAAATAAGTATCATTATTAGTAGTAATACTATCGCTACTTATTAAATCTGTGTTTGATGGTGTTAAAGTTAATGCTGATGAGGTAACAGGTAAATTTTTATCATACGTACTTTTATAAACCTTTAGTTGGTTAACTGATTTATCATATGCTGTTTTACTTAAATTTTTATTTATATCACTTGTTGCTGATTTGGTTGACGTTGTAAATGCCAAATAATCACTTAATGATTTTTGAATAAAATTTCCAGTAATTTCATCATACATATTTTTATAAATTAAATTGCATAAATTATAATAATAACTTTTATATTCAAAAAAATCTTGTAGCATATTTGTATTTGTTTCATCATAAGTTGTATTGCATTTTAAAATATTATTTTTAATCATATTTATTTTTTGTTGTGATTTATCTTCAATCATTTGAAGTGTTGATTTCATATGCTTAAATAGTTCTTCCAATATTTTTTCAACAGAAGTAGTATTTTTTTTTAAATAATCATTTATAATTTTTTCATCTTCTGAAATTTCTGCTGTGGTTATTTGTGTTTCAGTGCTAACTATCGGTGCTGTTAATACTAATTCGGTTGATGCAATAATTGGTTCTGGTTTGACTTCTGGTGCTTTGGTTTCTGCTGGTTTGACCTCTGCTGGTTTAGCTTCTGCTGGTTTAGCTTCTGGTTCTATTTTAGCTTCTGGTTTTATTTTAGCTTCTGGTTTTATTTTAGCTTCTGGTTCTATTTTAGCTTCTGCTTTTGGCAAAGCTGGAGGTTGTGTCGTTGGTATTGGCCCAACATAATTTTCGCCAACTCTTAAATCAACTGGAAGTTCTTGTAATTGTTCTTTACCTTTTTGTATATATGTTAATGGATCACTAAAATAATTTACTTGAGCTTCAGTAATTTTTGTATCTACAACCCAATCACCAGAAGACCATTGATAATCAACTATTACATACGGCTGTTTATTTACATATATAACAGAACCAATTGGAAATAAATTTTCTAAAGTAATTTTAATATTATTATTTATAAAACCATTATCTTTTGCGTATTTTAAAGATACTACTTTTTGTAATCCGTGATAATTAATTAAACTATTAAATAACCCCTTATTAAAAAATTCCACTACTCTTTTATCTTTTGGAACACTATTAATTACATTTTGACTTAATTTTACTAAAGGATTAAAGCATACAGATTTATCATTAATATTAGGTATTGTCATATTTGGCGTATAGTTAATGGTAGAAAATCCTGGAATACTTGTATTTATTTTAATTTTCAGTTCATTAGGAACATTAGTCATACTTATAATATATTAGTATAATTACTTTTTACAATTCGTCAAATATTGCTTGGCTTGTTTTATCAATATTACTTATTATATTTTCTAACGATTTTACATTAATATTTGCCATATTATCTTGCTTTAAAAACATTATTAAATCTAATATAATTTTTATTTTATCGTCCGACCATTCTTTATTTAATTTTTCAACTAATTCTTTTGTATATAAACTTGTCATCGTATCTTTTAAAAAAATAGTTTCATTATATTTACCTTCAACATAATTTGAAATAATAACATAATAATAATTTAAACATAAACTAATAATAGAACAATTTCTATATGTTTCAATTAACTTTTTTATTCCATTTTGTGCACAAATAAATAAATTTTTAATTCTTTGATTTTTTTTTGTATTGTCTAAAGTTAAAAATGTATCACAAGCTATTTGTATTGGATTATACATATATTGTAAATCAGTTTTATTGGAATTAAAAATTAACCTACAAAATGCTTGAAATAATCCTGGTTCTTGTAAATACAAAACATTATTTTGAATTAATATTTTAGTTCCAACAGGTTTATTTCCTAATATAGCTAATTTAATGATTACAGATAATGGATCTAACAAAAATAATTTAATGTTTATTTTTGTATTATTTTCAGGTAATGTAGTACTCATTATATTATAATTTTTATTATTTTAAATATTTTAAATATTTTAAATTATTTTAAATTATTTAAAATTATTTTTTGTAAAACTTCTTTTATATTTACTTTGAGTTAAAATTAGAGAGAAACTCATCAACCAAATTTTGCGGAATATTATTAAAATCTACTAGTTTTTTATTTAATTCATATTGTTTATAGTATTCTTCATTATTATTCATTTTCTTTAAAAAAAAAGCGTTATCTTGACAACATTTTAACGCAGTTTTTTCTCCACATTTTGGAAATACAGAAGGAATATTATCACTCGTATCTCCCATTATTATCTTAATATTTAAATCATCTTTTGGAGAACCACTCGTTCTTAATTTTTTATATGTTAAGTCGCATATGTTTACATTATTATATTCTTGTAATTGAAGATAATCTCTATCACTTGTTACAATATAAATAGAACAAGACGGATATTTATTGATATAATTTTTTGCTAAAATAGCGATACAATCATCTGCTTCCAAATGCGGATGTTTAACAACTAAATTTACTCCTCCTTCTTGAAACAAATTTTCTTCATATGCCATTTTAAAAAAAGGACCACCCATAAAATTATCATGTAACCGATTTGCTTTATATTTTGGAAATATTTCATTCCTCCATATATTTTCTCTTTTACAATCTTTGCCAACTATAAATGTATATTCAGAATTTTTATCAATATTTAATTTTTTAGGTATATTTTGAAGATTTTCAATAAATGTTTTTTTGAATTTATCAACAAATATTTGGTTTTGATATGGTTCATCAATAGGTTCTTCTGGATAAGCAATTTTCCACCACCTTAGTAAAGAATAATATCTATGAAAACAAAAATAGCTTCCATCAAGAAATATATAAATAGGTGATTTTTCAGCCATATTAATACATTTATACCTACAATGTTTTTAACTTGTTACGATAATAAATAAAAATTAAATTTGGTTATTTTCATTATATGATAATAAACTGGTTAGTCCATCTATTAAATTTATTTTTATATTCCAACCTAAATCTTTTAATTTTTTATTACTAATATAATATCTTTGGTCGTTATATGGTCTATCTTCTATATATTCAATAAATTCCTCATAGTTATCTGTTTTTTTTATCATTTTAATTAATATTTTTGATATATCCATTACTGAATATTCCATACCTTCATCACACCCAATGTTATATATTTCACCAATTTGTCCTTTTTCTAAAATGTGTTCAAATGCGGTAGATGTGTCAAATGAATGTAAAAATGCCCTTACAGCTGTTCCATTTCCTTGAATAGTTACTTTTTTATTTTCTTTTAATAATTTTATAAATAGAGGTATTAATTTTTCTGGATATTGATTTGGTCCATAAACATTGTTTCCACGTGTAATAATAATAGGCATTTTATATGAATGAGCGTATGATTGTGCAATTAATTCGGCACCAGCTTTTGTAGCAGCATATGGATTTGTTGGGCACAATATTGAATGTTCTGTTTTAAATTGTTCTGTAATACTATTAATCGATTCACCATATACTTCATCTGTAGATACATGAATAAATTTTTGTATTTTATTATATTTTCTACATTCTTCTAATAAAACGTGTGTTCCCAATACATTATCATTTGTAAATTTAATGGAATCTTCAAAAGAATTTTGAACGTGTGATTGTGCGGCAAAATGTATTACATGCGTTATATTATTATTTATTAAAACTTTATTTACTAAGCTTTTATCACATAAATTTCCTTTTATTAGTTTATATTTATCATTATCACGAATTTCTTTATTAACATTATTTTCATTAGAACAATAATACATAGCATCTAAATTAATTATATTATTAAACGTGTGTTTATTAAAATAATAATTTATAAAATTTGAACCAATAAATCCACACCCTCCTGTTACTAATAAATTTTGTTCTTTATTTTTATCCAAATTAATTTTATAATTTATTAAACAATCCCTAACAGAATCTTTAATATTTTTTACTTGTGGATATAAGCTTTCTAATTTTGTTGTATCTAAATAGTTATTTGAACGTTCAGAATCTAAAATGGTTCTTTGTTCTTCTTGTGTAAAATTTCCCCATTTAAATGATGGATCTACTATTTCCTTATACATTTTTAAAATTTCATTATGACTTATTAATCCTGGATTAGTTAAATTTATTGTTCCAACATCATTATTTTTCATCATATCTAAAACAAAAGGTAATAATTCGGGCAATACTGTCATAGAGTTAGAAATAGAACATATTTTTTCATAAGATGTTATTTTTGTAATAAAATTTCTGGGATTTTTTTCACTTGTAATAGGCATTCTTATACGTAAATTAAGTGCTGTATCATTATATAATTTAATTAGCCTGTCAGTAAAACCTTTTACTATTGAATAAGAAGAGCCATAAAAATTAGGCATTGAAGATTCAGAAAAGCCATTAATTTCTTTTTCATAAGGATGAGTTTCATCATATGTAAAAATACAACCTGTTCCTAAATAAGTAAAATGAATATTTTTATTTTTACATATTTCAGCTAAGAATATGGGTGAAAATAAATTATCTCTTATATTTTCAAATAATTTACCTTTTTGTTCTAAATAATCAATAGTTGAATAAATTTTATCGGAAATTTTTCCATGTGTTCTTCCTATAAAAGCGATTACATGAGTTGGGTTAATATTTATTATTTCTTGAATAACTTCTTTTTCATCATCAATTCTTGAAAATCCACAAAAAAAATCAATATTATTTTTTTTTAAAATTTCTAAAAATTGTTTGCCGATCCATCCACCATGTCCGTAAATAAGTACTTTCATAATTATTATAAAATAAAATAATTTATATTTTTAATTTTTACATAAAAGAAAAAAAAAGTGGAAGGAAAAGAGGAATTTTTTTTCCAAAAGTATTTTCGGATTCTTGAAATTGGACAAAAAAAATGTCCAAAAATGAAAATCGGAAAAAAGTCTTGGGAATTTTTGCACCCTCACTGCATAATTAAAAATTATGGTAAGGACACTAAAAATATTTTTGTTGATTTGTGATTGTAAATTTAAAATTTAATAATTTTTAAAACTATTTAGGCATTTTTTTTGTTCTAATATTAGAACAAAAAAAATGCCAAAAAATGCCGAAAATTTTTATTGTAAAAATTGTGACTTTATATGCTGTAAGTATAGCAACTATAAATTACACCTATTGACAGCAAAACACAAAATTAGAACAAATTTGAACAAAAAAAATGCCGAAAATTATATTTTATATAATGTCTCAAACAATATTATATAAAGTTATCGTTTTACTTTGTCATAATTAGCTTGTCATAATTAACTCTTTAAATGCTTTATAAATACATTTTTTAAATAGCTTTTTGTTTTTAATAGTTCCTTTTTTAAAAGAACATATAATATTTATATTTTCTTCATTACTTGAAACTATATTATAGACGACTTCTTTATTTTTTGGTGCGATAATAAAATGCATGTCAGCAATTTTAATATTAAAATCTTTTGTATTTGGTCCTATAATATTAGAATAAACATAATCAAAATTGTTACAAATGTCATTATAAGTTCTCAATAATGAGTTGATATTAACAAAATAAAAAACATTATTTACTATAAAGTTTAAAATTGGGATAAATAAAGAATATTTAAAATAATTAAATGTAGTATTTACCTTTTTAAACAAAGTATTGTTATCATATGAATTACTTATACTATTTAATACAAAACAAAAATTATTGGTTTGTTGTTTTATTCCAGATATATTAATTGGCGAAGAAATTACTAAATTTTTTTCTTCACATCTATACAATTTATCAGCTCTTATCATTAATGCATATAAAAAATCATTAATAGTTATATTTTGGTTTATTGTAAATAGTTTAATTTCATTAAAATTTAGTGCTTTACATATGATAAAATCACTTTTCTTATTTTTTTTATCGTCATTGTCATTAAAAAACTCATATATATTAAAATTAAACAATGATTTAATTATTATTATTAAATTTGTTATAATTAAATGAATAGTTCCAATTAAAAAATAATACATTTTATTAAAAATATTTGTATCGCGTTGAAATTTTTTAGTTATGTCAGTATCAGTTGTTTTAAAAGGAGACATTAATATGTTGATTAGTTTATATCCATCAACATATGAATGATGTATTTTAAAATAAAATCTCGTTTGTTTTGTTTCTTTATCAATACACCATAATGATTCCCATTTTAGATCTTTATCAAAATTAGTATTTAATAAATTATAAATATAACTATCAAAATGTTTAAATTGTGTATGTTTAATTTGAATATATTCATTAATATTATATGATTTTACATCATCTAAAAATATAGAATTATTTTTTTCAACTATTGTTTTTTTTAATATATCATTTTTTGACATAATTTTATTTATATATTTTTTTATAAATTCATCCGTTAATTCTTCATCAACATCTATATATATTAAAATAAAAAAAGAGTTATCTGTATTTTTATAGAATAGTTTTGAAATCCAATTATTTAATTTAATCATTATAAAAAAAGAAATAAATTTATTTTTGCCATTAAACTAAAGAAACAAACCAGTAAATTTTATTTTTTTATTTTTTTTTTATTTTATTTCATGAGTTGTTTTAAAGATCCCCAAAAACTTTTATTGTTATTCATTGCCTTTTCAGTTTGTTTAGCATATTGAAATGCCAAAGCAACATTTTCTTCATCTAATTTTTGTTTTTCATAATACAATTTTCTTTCTGCTTCTTCTTTTTTTAAAGGAGTAATATCAACATTATTTCTATGTGTTTTATATTCTTCTACATTTTTAAATTTTTTAATTTTGTTATAATCATCATCAGTTACAGGTATAATTGATTCTACATATGCCTGTTTTAAATCTGTATATCCCATGCCTTCATTAGAAAAAATATTTCCTGAGGTAAAATTATCATTATATTCCATTAAAGATGTACCACAAGACATTGGCATATAAGTTTCATTCACTCCTTTATAAACATTTAAAGCCTGAATTTGTTTTTTTTGTTTTTCAAATTCTATATTCATATCCGCTTTTGAAACATTGGTAACATTAGCTATTCCTTCTTCTGATTTTAACCATTGTCCGTATCCATTTTCATTCGCATCTTCTAATTTATATTTATCAAATGCTTCGTTAAACCATTTATTAAAATTTTCTGGTGTTTCTAAATTTTTATTTTCGGAAAATACATTTTTTAATATTAAATTATTTTCATTTTCTTCATTTGCACGTTCATTAGCATAATTTGTTTCGGACCTGTTTTTAGTGGATTTATTTTGAAACTCATAAATTCTATATAATCTTTTATATGCTTGTGAATAAAATAAAAAAAATTTCGGTTCTAATTTAGATTTATCTGGATGTGTTTTGAGAACTATTTTTTTTGTTTCTTTCATTATTTCATCTGTAAGTATTATGTTTGAAATTCCAAATAGTTCATATAAATCTTCTCTTGAATAATTATCTATATTTAAATCAATAGTTTTATTACTTGTATTTGTATTATTTGTATTATTTGGATTATTTGTATTTGTATTATTTGTATTTGTATTATTTGTATTATTTGTATTATTTGGATTATTTGGATTATTTGGATTATTTGTATTAAAAATAATTTTATTACTTTGTTTATTATTATAATTTACAAAAGGATCTTTTGAATAATCATTATCACTCTTATGTATTTTTATGCCAGATTTGGGACATACGTTTGAGTTATATTTATCCATTTAATTAAAATTATATTTTATAAAAAATTTAATAAATTTACTTAATGTAAATGAACCGAATTAGAATAGATTTAGTTTTTTCATATTGGGTATATTTGTGGTATTTATTATATATTTTTAAACTCACAAAATATAACCCAAAGTTCGCGATAGGGATAGGAATAATAGATAACCTAATAATGTTATGTTTAATGTTATATTTTGGAACAAAAATTCAATCCATTATTATGTTTATTATCATAAATACTATCATAAAAATAATACCATATTATACTTTGAGGAATACACCCCTAAAAATAAAAGATATACTATTTACTTTATTTTTATTTATATTGTTTATAGTATGGCTCCATATAAACAAACAAAGTTTAAAAGGTAATTTAAAACTAATATACTTTTCATTAATTTATGATAAAAATAAAAAACAATTATATAAATTTGTAAATAATATAAACCCAAAATTTGTAGTAATATAAATGAAAATAATAATAAATTTTTTATGTTTTTTATTATGTAAAAGTTATTTAATAAAGTTTAAATTTTATCCTATTGTTTATCAAAATAATTTAAAATTATATTCAAATCCATTTAATAATAAATATTATGAAGACATTTTAAAAATAAAAAATAATACACATAATAGAAAGTATTATCCATTATCTAAACATTATTTTGAAGAAGGAAGATTGAGATTGTTAAACTCTAAAAATGTAACTATACAGAATGAAAATATATTAAATGATGATATTGTGAAAAATCATAATGATACTGATAATTTAAAAATACTATATCCACAATTACGTATTATTTTAAATAAACAACAATATTTAAATTCATTAGGTATAAAACTGGATGATGATGATGAGCAAGACAATACAGAATATAGCTATCATAATGGGCGAAATGATAATGAGAATAGAAACAAATATGAATATAAAAAATCAACTTTAGACAAACAAAATTTAAAATCAAAACATTTTGAAGTATCTCAAAAATGCACCACTATGTTTAAAGATGTTGGAGGATATGAAAATGTAAAACAAGAATTATATCAATGTATTGATATTTTAAAAAATTATCAAAAATATTCACAATATAATGTAAGACTTCCCAAAGGATTAATATTAGAAGGACCGCCAGGAAACGGAAAAACTCTCATATCAAAAGCATTAGCTGGTGAAGCAAATTGTGCCTTTATAGCAGTTTCAGGAGCAGATTTTCAAGAAAAATATGTTGGTGTCGGTTCATCAAGAATAAAAGAATTATTTAAACTGGCAAGAGAAAATGTTCCTTGTATAATATTTATTGATGAAATTGATGCTTTGGGAAGAAAAAGAACAACAGATAGTGATAGTTCATCATCAGAACGAGATAGTACATTAAATTCCCTTCTAGTAGAGTTAGATGGGTTTAAAGATTCTTCAGGTATATTTATAATCGCAGCCACCAACCGAATAGATTTATTAGATTCCGCATTAATCCGCCCTGGAAGAATAGATAAAAAAATATATATTGGGTTACCTGACGCAACTACAAGAGAAGCCATTCTTAACATTCATATTAAAAGAAAACCATATGATAATACAATAATTCCAAAAGACTTGGTAGAGATAACTGAAGGATTTTCAGGTGCCCAAATAGAAAATTTACTGAATGAAGCAATGTTAAACGCGTTAAGATATAACAATACGAAATTTAGTTATACTGATTTTGATTTGGTTTTAAATAAAATGATTGCTGGATGGCAACCAAATCAGCACGAATTTACGTCAAATATTATAGACCGCATAGCTATACACGAAATGGGACATGCTGTCGTGGGAATACTTTCAAAGCATCATTCTAAAGTAACAAAAGTGGTAATTAACTTATCTTCACCAAAAAGTCCAGGCTATACGGTATTTGAGGGTTCTACAAGTAATATTTATATTAGAGAAGCATTATTCGAACATTTAATGATTTTATTGGCTGGAAGAATTGCCGAAGAACTCTTTTATGGTGTATCTGTTACAACAGGAGCAATAAATGATTTTGAGGAAGCATTAATATTAGCAGAAAAAATGATAAAATATTATGGTATGGGTGAAAATATAATATATCCCAGTTTAAGCGAAAAATATAAGGAAACTATAGATAATGAAGTATTAAAATTAATAAACCAATCATATGAATGTGCTCAATTTATTATAACAGAAAGTAAAGATTTAATATATGAAACATCAGAAATTTTAAAAGTTGATAAAATATTAAAAGCAGATATGATAAATAGATTAATTCGCCTAAAATATAGTCATTTGTTAGAAATGAAACAATGTTTTGAATAATTTTTTTTGAATATTTTTTTTTGAATATTTTTTTTGAATAAATTTATATTACGTTATAAAAAATATAATATAAATTAAAAAATTGGAAGAGTATTACTTTAAATATCTAAACTGATAGTATTACTTGATGACTTTTGTCGTCTTTTACTTTTTTTGGGTAAGTTACCATCTCCTTGAAGTTCCTTTAAATCATTTATACTAATAGTGCTATTGTCGTTTACTTGTTGAGGAGAAGGACTAGGATTTTGAATATTTATAGTTTTTGTTTTTAATTTATTTAAAATATCTGATATATCGGATGGTCCTTTCATATCTGATAGGTCAGATGGTCCTTTCATATCTGGACGCATAGTTCTGCTAGATTTTTCCTGTCCACCTGCTCGTTCATAACTTTCTCTAAAATTAATTCCATCATCCATAAAATTGCTGCGGCTCATATTTAAATCAGGACGATTCGCATAATTATTATTTCCAGGACGTGTTAATGGTGTTGGAATAGCATTTGGACCTTGTGTTGCCATAGGTGGAGGTGGTCCCATACCATATTGTGGTGAAGGATCAGAATTAATTATATTATTCATAAATCCTGAAAAACCAGGACTATTTTGAGACATAGTATTTACGGCTGCTGTTTGAAATGAACGCATTAAATCTGGGTTTTGTCTCAATATATCGTCCATTCCTGGCATCGCACTCTTAAACATAGTATTTGTCATATGGACCATCATAGCACTACCTCCCAATTGAAATAATAGTTTTAATTCTGGAGCCATAGATGCCTTAGATTTATATTTGTCATATAATTCACTAAATATATCATCATAATCATTTATATTTTCATTTACTTGTTCGCTCCATCCATCTAGTTTAATATCAAATGGGTCAAATTTACTATTTAAAAATTCAATTCCATTAATACATGCCATTAACATATTTCCTTGGAATTTAACAGAATTTTGTCGTGATTTTTCTTCCATAATCGTTTCATATTCTCCTTGCATTTCTTGGAGTGGAGAATCCATAGTATATTTTTTTGATAGTTCTACTCCTTTTTTCTCTAATGCTTCCAATTTTCTTAAATACTTAAATTTTTCTTTCAATAGTTCTTCCTTAGATAACTGAGGCTGAGAAGAAATATGCTTATCTGGATTAAGGGGAATATTATTAAATTTGGCGTATCCATCCCACGTTTTTGTTTCTCCCATAGTTTCGGCAGTTGATTGACCTATAGTATTGACATTTTCATTAAATCTAACAGATTGCTTATCTTCAAAAGATACACTTGGATTATTAAAAAAATCAGATTTTGGTTTAAATGAATTGTCATCAAAATTGTCCCCTACAAGATCATTGAGTTCATTTTCTAAATTATTTAAGTCTTCTAAATCAATATCACTTTTAGGCTTAGAATTTTCTTTAACTTTATCATTCATTAAAAGTTCTAGGCCTCCACCAAAGTTAGTTGATTTCATTGATGGTCCATTATTCCAATTTTCATCGCCAAAATTGACTTCAGAAATTTCAATCATATCCGTCATTATTATTCATTAAATAGAACATTTAATTTTAAGTATTACGAATTAAAATATATATATTTTTTTATTATAATTTATTTTCATTAATAAACCACAAACCTTGTAAAAAACAATCCGACAAATCATCTTTCTTGTTATGTGAGTTAAAATAATTCAATTGATTTTCAAATCTATGGTCTGTTGTAATAATTTCTAAACATTTTGAGATTCCTAATTTTTTTCTATCACTATATTTTGTTTTATCTTTAATATCACAATCTTTTAATTTATTTGAAGCGGATATGAATTCAATATTTTCTACTACAACATCACACATTATAAAATATTGAACGATCATTCCTTGTATAGTTTTCATACGATTCGCAATAGGACTAATTTGATTTTCAATTATAACATAGTCGATAAAATCTTCGCCAAAAAAAATTTCATTAAACTTATCTTTAATATTTGCTCCAATAGTAATTAAATCAACTTTAGATGCATTAATAGTTTTAATTTCTTGAAAATAATTGTTATGTATATATTCATTTATAACATTTACTAAATCTATTTTTTTTATTGGTTTTTCGTATTTAATATTATTTTTATCTGCTATTTCAAATAATTTTTGTATTTTTTGTTTATTTATAAAAGATGATTTTAACTCGGGTGTAGGTATTTGAAAATTTTGTTTTTTTGAATGTTTTAAACAAAAGCATTCATTGTTTTTTTTAAATTTGGCAGGTTTATTACATAAAATATTTTTATCTGTAAAACAACATTTCATTACTTCACTTTCTGAAACATTAATTACATCCCATTTTGTTATTTGAAAGTTGTTGGAGTCTGTCGGTTTTTCAAAAAAACAAATAGCCAAATTTTTTATTCCAACATCTATACTAAGAACTTTCATATATAAATAATTTATAAATTGTTATTAAATTATTTATAATTTTATTTAATGTTTTTTTATTTAATGTTTTTTTGTATGTTTTTTCATATGTTTTTTATGCTTTTTTGTATGTTTCTTTGCATGTTTTATTTTTTTTGTTTTATTTTTATTATGTTTTCTTTTTCTATGTCTTGTTCTTTTTCCACCACTTTGTTTTTCTTCTTCTTCTTCTTCATCGCTTGAATCATAAATTCTTGGAAGTGGGTCATTATCAGGAAGCTTTGGAATTTTTACGTTAGAACGTTGTTCATATACTGGTTCTTCTTCATAAACATTTTTTCTTTTAATATGACAAATAGAAGGCATTTTTTCTACATCTTCTTCAAAAGCTTTAGAAAGATCATCATAATTTTTTATATTTTGTAAAAGACTATTAATTTGTGATTCCATGCTATTTAGTGTACCTACTAGGCGTTCTATATCTTCATCAGTTAAAGCAGGAACAACTATATCTTCTTCATCATCTTGTGAAGATGCGGGGGATGGTTCAGGTGTATTTTCTCTACTTGAGCTTACAATTGAATCCACAACATTATTAACTTCATTTTGAGGTAAATTTTCTATTGTTAGTTGGTTATATTCCTCATCTTGAAAAAATCCTGATTTTATAAGTAAATCAAATAACATAACAGATACAGAATCTATAACACCATAATATCCGATCCGTTGTATTTGTGTTCTTATTATGTTAGGTAAATCTGTAGTTACCGCAAGTGTTCCTATTGCCCCAGTGGCCGCAGAGCCTAAAGCGATAGCTGCTGTAGGATTTTTTGAACAAACATTTGAAATAGCTTGTGCTGCCGACCATAAGCTACCTGCAATAAACGATGTTGCACTTGTTACTTGTGACGTAGCTGTTGAAATAACACTTGCTGTTAATGTCAATGATGATAAAACAAATTGTAAAGATGAAGCAAAAATAGTAATAGCCAAGTCAGTCATCTGTGCTAATTCATCTCTACCCATAGCACCTCCTAGTACTTCAAAAATAGCATTTGCTATTACAATATTAGTAACAGCTTGTCCTGTACGAATAGAATTTTCAAATATGGTTGTTACAATTTGTTTAACTTTGTCATATGATATTTTTATCGGTGCTCCTCCACGCATTCCATGTCTTTTTTTATGACCTTTTTTTCCTTTTTTTAAATATTTTTTTGTTGCCATTATATATTTAAAATAGATAATTTTCTAAATGTAATTTATTTTTGAAAATTAATTGGATTTATAGATGGAGACACTAATCTTGAATTTAATTGTTCTCGTGTTAAATAAGGATTTTTTAAATCACTATTACAATACCCAAATCCAGGTGTGCTTGTATCAAATACATTTTTAAACTTATGTGGAACATTACTTGAAGGGGTAGCATTAGTATGTATATGTGGATTAAGACCCAAATCATAACAAGCTTCTAAAGAGTTGTATTTCATTATTTTAAGTCCATTATCTTGCATGTATTTTCTATAATTCCAATTACTATTGATATTTTCTTGAATTTGTATATGTTTATTTACGACTGCTTCAGGTTGCCAAGAAGCATAATTTCTTCCATCTGCCATTATAGGTGGCAAATTAAAATAAGCATTATTGCATCCAGAATAACAAGTGGCCCAACTCATGTTATATTATTATATTATATAAAATATTATAAAATATTATAAAATATCAGCTAAACTATTACTCAATTCCAAGCATTTTAAGTATTTCAGGTTTTTTTAATTTTGAAGGTTCAGTAGATAATCCTTTTTCCAATACAATATTTCTAAGTTTATTGATTGACATTTTTTTATAATCAGTTTCTTCAATATTTTTGTGTTCTTCTATAGTTTTGTGTTCTTCTATAGTTTTATGTTCTCCAATGTTTTTTGTTTCTTCAATAAAGTTTATATTTATCGTTTTTAGATCTAAATTGAATGAATTTTTAAAATTATCTTCTGTGTTGGTTATTTTTTCTGTTACTTGAATAGCATCTTCTGTGTGTTGTATATTTTCACCATCTAAATCATCTAAATCATCTATTTCATCTAAATCATCTCCAATAGTAGAGTTGTTTAAATTTTCTAAATCATTAATTTCGCTCATTTCATCAATATCATTTAAATTACTATTTTGTGTTTCATTGTTTATTCTGCTAAACAAATTATCTAATTTTAATATTTTTACTCCATCATTGTTGTCTTTTTTATTACTATTATCGTCACTACTATCCTCCTCGTCATCGTTATCTTCATCATCATTTATATCATCATCCTCATCATTGATGTCTTCACCATTTGTATCTTCATCTTTATCTTCATCTTCATTTTCATCTTCATTTTCCTCGCTATTATTGTCTTCATCATCTGAAACCTCAATCAAATTTGAAAATGCTGGATATGAATTTTTTCCGCCTTGTTTATTATTTTGTACGTTTAATTTAATTACGTTAAGTTCTCCCGCTAAAGAAGAAATGAGCCCAACCATAGCCGACATTTTATGATTTTGTTCTCTTATCTTACTTTCAATATAAACAACCAATAAAACAGCTACTAATACTAATATTCCTAAAAACATTAAAAATGATGGATTAAATAAATTTATAAAAGACATTTTATTAAAAAAAGAATATATAAATTTATTATTTTATTAACGAATTCATAATTTCTTTAGGGTAATTTAATTTACGCAAAACTTGAATACCGCCTTTTATATTTGAAATTCCTTTAACTATTTTATATTTGTATATTAAATTTTTATTTACGTCAACAACCGAACTCATATTAAAATTTTCAAAATTCACATTACTATTTAATCTTTTACATATTTTTATAAAATGTGTTGTAATTAAACAAGAAATATTTTTATTTTTAACTAAATATTTTAAAAATGAAGTAGCACTTACAACAGCTTCTTCTGGATTAGTTCCTGAATAAATTTCGTCAAATACACAAAAATGTTTATCACTTTTATTAGAATTTATTATGTCTATTATTTCTTTACATCTTCTTGCTTCTGCCTGGAATAAACTATCTCTTCCAGATGTATCAGGTATATTTAAATAGCAATGAATATGTTTAAAAGGACATAATTTTGCCGTGTCGTAAAATCCGCACCCGAATTGTTGAGAAAAAATTATATTAATTAGTGTGCTTTTTAATATGGTTGTTTTTCCTGAAGCATTTGGACCAGTAATTATTATATTTTTATTTAATTTAATGGTATTTTTAACATGTTGGGTATTTTTTAGACATGCATAGTAACTATTTTTAAATACACCTTTTTTATTTTCTTCTATAAAATCACAAAAGTTTATTTTTTTGTCTTGAATATTAAAAATCAAACCTTCAATGCAATCAATATAACCATTAAATCCAAAAGAATATATTAAAGTCTCAGTATATATTGGATTTTCGTGTAGCTCATAAAAACATTTTAAAACAAATCCTAATTCATATATATTTTTATAACTAAATTTAAATTCTGATATGGGTTTTATTTTATTTTTTAAGCTAATAAGTATTTTAAGTTTATTTTCTAATTCAAGATTAAATTTGATATGTGTATTTAAATTAGAAGAATATTTTATATAATTATTGATATTATCAATTGTGTAATCTAAGTAAATATTTATTTCATTAATATAGTTGTGAATTTTAATAATGTTGTTATATGTTTTAATACAAACCTGCGTATTTTGATATAGAGAATAAATAAAAAAAGCCACAGAAATAGATAAATACATTTTTTCTTGAATGTCTGCGGTTTTAAAGTTAAATATTAATTTTCCGATAGAGTGTTGTTGTGCTATAATTTTTAATAATGTCATATATTCAACCATATTAAGTTCTAATCCTTTTATTTTAATAAAAATAAATGGAATAATTAAAATTATTAGTGGAGTAAATAATGAAATAACTGGAGCAGAAATATTACATAAAGTTAAACATAATAAAATAATGTCTGATTTATTTAAAAATTCTAACATAGGCCAATCAAAATAATAATATTTATCTTTAAAATTATCATCATCTATAATATCACTCCAAATATCTATTATATTTTTATAATTTGGAGAATAATTTATATATTTGCCATTTGGTTTTGTATAAGTTTTAAGTAATGTTTGATTATCTTTTAAAAAATTAACATCTGTTGTGTAATACTTAGACATTTGATTTGTTATTGCGTTTGACAAATCATTATCATTATTAAAACTATATGTATAAATAGGATTACATGATGTATCACTCGTATTGATTAATTCTAAATCATCAATAATATTTTGTTTTAAAGATACTTTAGAGTCGTTATAATAAATCGGTAATTTAAAAAATTCGTTAAGTTTATCGTGTTTATTTGGTTCATCAAATTCGTTATTTTCTTCAGATTTATCTAATTCATCAGTTTTGTTTACCATTTAATTATATTAAAAAATAAGAAATATAATAAAAATATTCAACGAATAAAAAATAAAAATCAAAAAATAAAAACCAACAAATAAAAATCAAAAAATAAATTAACACAATTTTAGGATAGACATATCTTGAGGTAATTCTTCTATTTTACAACCATAATGGTTTTCAATTTCTTTAATTTTACCTATATCTTTTCGCGTAATAAAATTTATTCCTACACCTTTTCTTCCCCATCGTCCACTTCTTCCTATCCTATGTAAATAATTATGTACGCATTTTGACAAATCAAAGTTAATCACTACACTAACTTGTTGAATATCAATTCCACGTGAAGTTATATTTGATGAAATCAACACACGTGATGTTCCTTTCCTGAAATCCTTAAAAGATTTGTCGCGTTCTATATTTTCCATATCTCTATGAATACAACAAACAGGAAAATCATCTTCAACCATTGCGGCATGTAAATCCTTCACTCTTTTTACACTATTACAATATATAATACATTGTGTAAGTGATATAAAAGAAAAAATATCTTTTAGTGTATCATATTTTTGTCTATCATCTTCAACAGCGACATAATATTGAGAAATACCATCTAGAGTTAATGCTTCAGCCTTTACATTAATTTTAACTGGATTACGCATAATTTTATCAACAATATTAGATATATGCGTTGGCAAAGTTGCACTAAATAACGCAACTTGCACATCATTATTTAAATATTGTAAAATATTATATACCTGTTCTTTAAAACTATTAGACAACATTTCATCTGCTTCATCAAGTATAATAAGTTTTATACATCTTGCTGAAATTTTATCTCTTCGCAGCATTTCATATACTCTACCCGGACACCCGCATATAATATGTGGAATATTTCTATTTAAAAAGCTATTTGTTTCTTCTTTTAATATGCCTCCAAATGAGGTCTCAATACGAAGTTTTTCAATATAACATCCTAAACTTTTTATTACGTCACTTGTTTGGGTTGTTAATTCTCTTGTGGGAGATAAAATTAAAACTTGAGTATTATTATTTTTAACATTAACACGTTGTAATGCTCCTATACTAAAAGCAGCCGTTTTTCCCGTTCCTGATTGTGCTTGGGCGACAATATCTTTTCCATTAAAAATATGATGGATTGATTTTTTTTGAATAGGGCTTGGTTTTTCAAAACCATAAGAATAAATTCCTCTTAATAATTGTGGATCAATATCTAATTGGTCCCATGTTTCTATTTCATATTCGTCTGTTATAACCTCTTGCTGGCTTAAATCTTGGCTTAAAGTCTCCATAATAATATAATTAATATTATTATATCTATTTAAGCACATTTAAATAATAATATTAAAAAAAATTGATATAAATAAATGCTTTAAAATTAATATATTATAAAATACAAAATGGCAAGCTTTCAAAACAGATATACTTTAAACGATTTTAATAATATTATTAACAATGGATTTAATTATAACTTACCTGAGGCAACATTAAAGCTAATTTCAAGTTTAGCGTCAGAAGTTGGTGCACCTAATTATGTAAAAACTCCAAATTTTCAAAAAAAAGATGTTCCAAATAACGAAACATTGTCTTCAGAAATAAAACCTCTGTTATCACATTTAAAAAGAAAAAAAAATAATAGAAACGCAGAAATTATAAATAATGAAGAATGGGAAACAATGAAATCATTTCAGACTACTAAAATAGAACAAAAACAAGGAGTAAATGCACAGATAGATATTATTAGGTCACACTTAAATAAATTGACAGATAAAACTTATTTGGATATTAGGTTAAAAGTATTTGAAATTATTAATGGTATTTCAAAACAAGATATAGTAAATGTAAGTTTAATAATATTTGAAATAGCATCAACAAACAGATTTTATTCAAAATTATATGCGGATATTTATTCAGATCTAATAGATAATTATGAAACGATGAGAGAAGTAGTTGATGAAAGTTTAAGTAAGTTTTCGGCATTGTTTAATGATATTCAATATGTAGATCCATCAGTAGACTATGATAAATTTTGTGAAATAAATAAAAATAATGAAAAAAGAAAATCTTTAGCAACATTCTTTTTAAATTTAACAATAAATAATGTAATTCCAAAACAAAAAATTATTCAAATTATGTGGATTTTATTGGAACAAATTAATAATTTTATTTCACTTGAAAATAAAAAAAATGAAGTAGATGAGCTTGCTGAAAACATTAGTATTTTATTTAAAAAAGAATTATATGAAAATGAAACCACTAATTATTTAATAAATGGTAGTACTATTATAGAAATAATAAATAAAATCGCAAATAGTAAGGCAAAAGATTATAAAAGTTTAACGAGCAAAACTATATTTAAGTTTATGGATATGGTGGAAATGTAAATATGGTTAAAAATGTAAATAAAATTAAATTAAATATTAAAAAAATATATTTATTATTTAATTACCTAATGTTTGAAGAAAATATAAAATTTTTTTTTAGTGAAAATGAAAGTAAAGAAGAACCACAAAAAGAAGAACTACTTAAAGAAGAACTACTTAAAGAAGAACCACAAAAAGAAGAACCACAAAATCCCAATTTAACAAATATCTTATCTAAAAAAAATAAACATGATGAAGATGCCGTTAATATTATAAATTACAATATTAACTATACAATAAAAGAATTAATGCTTATATGTTCCTATTATGGAATATCACAAAACATAAAAATAAACAAGTGTAATAAAGAAGAAATAATATTGGCATTAGTAACATTTGAAAATGATACAAAAAACCAAGAAATTGTTTTTAAAAGAAAAAATATGTGGTTTTATGTTAATGAATTAAAAAATGATAAATTTATGAAAAAATATATCTTGTTATAAAGTTTAACTAATTTAAAAATATAATTAAATATTTACTTAACATGTCTCGTTTTATAGAAAATTTAAGTTATAATTATTTAAACGTTAGCAAAATGGCATTATTTAATTATTTTAAAACTGGAAATCCTATATATGATACAATAATTTCATCAATATTTATTACTTTTTTTACTATTGGACTTAACTATGCGAATGAAAATAGACATTTATTTTTTATTAGAATTGAAGACATTATTAATTTATTTTTTAAAAAAAATATTGTTATCATAGAAGGCAAAATTTGTTTTGTAGCTTCACCATATGGCCAACCGAGCGTCCATACATCAATTTATAGTGATAGGTTTAAGGCTTTATGGGAGTATATAATTAATAACATAGAGAATAATCCAACTATTTATAAAATAAAAGAAACACATTCAGACATTCAAAGTTCTGCTTCTACAGATGAAAATAGATACAAATCATCAGATATGTATATTGTTTATCAAAAAAAATCTTTTTTATTAGACAAGCATATTTATGTTTGTTCAACAATTTTAAATGAAAATGATGAAAATGAAAATAAAAATAATAAAATAGTAAAAACAGATAAAATTACAATAGAGATTTATTCATATAAATATTCTGTCAGTTATTTAAAAGAATATATTGATAACATAACAAAAAAATATTTAGCTTCTATAAAGACAAGTAGAGAAAATATTAAATTTATTTATTTTTTAGATAAAGTAAAATATGAAGAAGACAATAAACTATCTTGTTGGAGAGAAGAAATTTTTGAAACAACTAGAAGTTTCAATAATATTTTTTTTGATGGAAAATCTAAATTAATAGAAAAAGTAAATTTTTTTATAAATAATCGTAATTGGTATTATGAAAAAGGAATTCCTTATTCACTAGGAATAGGATTGTATGGACCTCCAGGAACAGGAAAAACGTCATTTATTAAAGCGTTGGCAAATTATACTGATAGACATATTATAATGTTTTCTCTCAAATTAATTAAAACAAAAAGACAATTAGATAATTTTTTTTTTGAGAACAAATATTCTTCGTTGAATTCAAAAGGATCTATTTCATTTGACAAAAAAATAGTAGTATTTGAAGACATTGATTGCGTTGGAGATATAATTTTAGAAAGAACAAATCAAATGCAAAAGCAACAAAAACAATTAACAGAAAGTCCTCAAAATAAAATAGAAGACACATTAACAAAAATAACAGATGTAAAAGATGAATTTAAACAACTTATTACGTGCAAACCAATTGAAGATGATCCGATTACTCTTGATGATATTTTAAGTTTATGGGATGGAATACTAGAAACTCCAGGTAGAATTATAATTATATCTTCTAATCATTATGATAAATTAGATTCGGCATTAATTAGACCAGGTAGAATAGATATTACGTATAAATTTGATAACGCAAGTTACAATACAATAAGTGAAATGTATTTTCATTTATTTGGAAATAACATTGATGCAAATAAATTAACACAAATAAAAGAATATTTTTATTCACCAGCAGAAATTATTAATATATATATGTCAAACAAAAATGAAGAAGATTTTATTGCAAGAATATTATTAAATAAAAAAGTATTAGCTAAAATAGAATAATAATACAATAAATTATTGTAAATATTTTTCTTTATTAATAATTACCTCTTTGGCTACATTTTTTATTATTTTATCTTCTTTTTCATAATCATTATCACCAGCTCCTCCCATTGCTTCTATAATAAGTTTATTATACTGGTCTGATTTTTTTGAAGTGCTTTTATTACAATCGGGATGTTTTTCTTTAAATTGTGGTATTAGTTTAGAATTTTTATGAGCTATATGCTTTATGGCATTTCGTATTTTCGTATTTTCTTGTTCTTCTTTTTCCCATTTATTATCGTCTTTGATATATAAAATTTCCCTTTTTAAATCGGTACAATGAACAGGGCGTTTTTCAACATCTAAGGCCTTTAAATTTTTAACTATTATATTAGATATTCCATCTACATAACCTATTTCACCAACTTTTTCTAAATCAGATAACTGAAGCTTAACTGATTCTACAAAATCCATTATATTCATCGCATCTTTACATGTTTCATTTAAAAATAATTGCAGATTAAATGTTTTATTATGCGAGTTAGTATTTGTAACATTATTGTGAGTTCCATTTTTAACAACTTCCATCATCATATTTTTCATTTCAGTGTTTTCTTTCATTAAATATTTCATAAAATCTTTTAAATCATTAATTTCAGTATTTTGTGTTTCAGTAAATTCACTATTATTCATAGTATTTTTGGCATTACATTTTTTTTTATGTTTCCATAATCCAGAGTTATCTCTGTATTCTTTATTACAATTACAACACATATATATTTTTTGCGATTTTTGCGACTTTTGCGACAAAATCATTGCCAAATCGCTTTCCTTGATTGCCAAAACGGACTTTTTGTGTTTTATGGTCTGCGTATGTTTTTCATAATCAAATTTATTTGACGTATTATAGTGACAAAAACTACACTCATAGGTTGTGCGATTTTTTTGCGATTTTTGGATTGCCAACATTGCTTAATCATTGACAAGAAAAAAATTTAAGTTGTTTTGTTTTTTAAATAAAAAAAAATTATGGTAACAAAGTTGAAAAATTTTTTTTAGTACCCTTACCATAATTTTTCATTATGCAGTGAGGGTGCAAATTTCCCAAGATTTTTTTCAGGTTTTCATTTTTGGACATTTTTTTTGTCCAAAATTCAAAAGTCGAAAATACTTTTGGGAAAAAAAATTCCCTTTTTCTTCCACTTTTTATATTTTTCATTTTTTATCTAAAAATTTAAAGAATTATTATCATTTTAAATAAGAAAATATGTAAAACCATTAATTATACTATAAATATTAGAAAAAATGATAATAAATATAAATAAAAAATATATAACTATCTAAAAAATTATTTGCTGAAATAGAACAATAATATGTATTATTACAAATATATAAAATATTTCAATAAATTATAAATATGGTGGTATCAAAAATAAATAATGATGTAAGTTATCCCGAATTAAAAAGTGTTGATGCTGGCGATTTAAAAACAGAAGCAAGTTTATTTCAATTGGAGATTCTGGATGTTGATGTTATTATTGCTGTAGGAAATGCCAAAAATACATTTGAGGATAAAAATATATTGTATTTTCCGATTTATTTAGTTAAAAAAAATAATAAAGTAATTCAAATAGGTGTCTATGAAATAAAAGCAACAGATTATATATCTTATTTAGATGAATTTAATAATTTAGATGTTGAAAAAATTAACGAGCCTTTAATTTATACATTTGTTACAAAAAATATGTTACACAATCTAAGGTTAGAGCCTGACGTTCCTCTTCGTAGAACTGAAGCACCTGAAGTAGAAGAAGGCGAAATATTTGAAGACGAGGAAGAAAAAAAAGAAAGAGAAGAAGAAGAAAAGGAATTTATTGAATATTATGATATACCTGAAGAAAGAAAAGATATATTTGTTTTAACAAAAGGCGTACCTATTCCACCACTATTAAAAGAAGAAACACAAGAAAAAGCGAAAGACTATAGAGAAAAATATCATGATAGTTCAGAACATATTTGGTTACAAAAATTTATGAAAAATACAAATTATTCTATAATAGATAATGAAGGCGAAGGAGATTGTTTATTTGCTACAATAAGAGACGCATTTTCAAGTATATCCCAGCAAACATCGGTGCATAAATTGAGAAAAAAATTATCAGAAGAAGCAACAGATAATATATTTTTGAATTACAAAGAACAATATGATATGTATAACGCATCAATTTTATCTGATACTAATAAAATTAAAGAATTAGAAGCTCAGTATCAAAATATAAAACAAAAATTTTCTAATACTATTGATCGCAGCGAACAAAAAGTTCTGTCAGAAAATGCTAAAAAAATTAAAGCGGAGCATGACAAATTAGTTGAAGAAAAAAAGGTATCCGCACAAATATTAAAAGAATATAAATTTATGAAAGGTATAGATACATTGGAAAAATTTAAGACAAAGATAAAACATTGTGATTTTTGGGCGGATACTTGGGCAATATCTACTTTGGAAAGAATTCTTAATATAAAATTTATATTACTTTCAAGCGAAGCATATAGAAATGGAGATATATCTAATGTTTTACAATGCGGTCAATTAAATGATAGTATTTTACAAAATAAAGGAATATTTAATCCAGAATTTTATATTATTGTAGACCATACAGGCAACCATTATAAAACAATTGGCTATAAAAAGAAAATGATATTTAAGTTTAGTGAAATACCTTATGATATAAAAAAAATGGTAACTGATAAATGTTTAGAAAAAAATGCAGGTCCTTTTGATTTAATACCAGATTTTCAAAAATTTAAAGCATCTCATAAAAAAAATATAATGAAAGAAGCTCAATATGAAGATTTAAGCGAAAGCAAACTGAGAGGATTGTATGATGATACTCTGCTATTGGTATTTTATTCTAGTTCAAATGATAAACCATTACCAGGCAAAGGAACTGGAGAAAAAATTCCCAATGATAAACTAAAAGAATTTACTGAATTAGCATCCATTAAACAATGGAGAAAAAAATTAGATAACTTTTGGATTACACCATTTACATTAGATAATCATAAATGGGCGAGTGTAGAGCATTATTATCAAGCTTCTAAATTTAAAAAAAATAATCCACAATTTTATTTAAGTTTTTCTCTTGATTCAGGTACTGATTTATCAAAAGATCCAGAGATGGCAAAAGCAGCAGGAAGTAAATCTGGAAAATTTAAAAAGGAATTATTGAGACCATCACAAGTTGAGATAGATCCTGATTTTTTTGGTGAAAGATATAAAAAAGAAATGTATGCCGCCCAATATGCTAAATTTACTCAAAATGAAGATTTAAAAAAAATGCTATTGGCAACAAATGATGCGAAATTGGCTCATTATGTTCGCGGAAAACCAGCAGAAACATATGATGATTTAATGCTTATTCGTGATAAAATAAAACGTAATGAATTATAACGAATTATAGTAAATTTTAATTTTGTTTAATAATACAATTGCTTCCTTGTGCGTCAAATTTAGGCGTCACTTGATTCGGACAGCAACCATACATAGTGCCAGCACAACC
>Ga0209550_10000954_pt1 | contig 27974 bp, 26 predicted proteins | sample LauGreSuBDMM15SN_2_FD_187567 | JGI IMG/M metagenome (GOLD analysis project Ga0209550, IMG submission 187567) | Freshwater lake microbial communities from Lake Michigan, USA - Su13.BD.MM15.SN (SPAdes) (version 5) | ecosystem: Environmental > Aquatic > Freshwater > Lake | place: Lake Michigan... | reverse complement strand
GAATTTAAGGGCTGACATTTGCACCCAATTGGTAAGGGGTCTGCATCCGAATGACCGCTTCGGTAACGATCGGTATCCTTACTCCGCCCATGTTCCAATTCAACAATGGCAAATTGTCAAACGCGTTGCTGATGATGGTCGTCGCGGTGGTTGATAGGCTGCCTGTCAAAGGCGCCAGAGGGCCCGCCCTGCTGTTGATTTGATTGACGACGCTGTCTGCCGCCTCTGCCTTGACTTTGTTGATGTTGGTACACATGTTGGGTTTGCTCTCTGTGCTGCCAGCGTCGTTGAAGGAAATGCCTGTCAGAACCTTCGTCTCCTCGAGTCCGACGGCCATTCCGTAGATCAGTTTGTTGACGAGAGGCACCACCAGTTTGAAGCAATAGCTCACCCGTATTTTCAGCAAGTTGGCGTCTTGGACAGAAACGCCGCCTTTTTCGGTCGTGGAGCGGTACATCAAGTTGTCGTTGGGTATGGCAACACCATTGTTGTGTTCTTCAAAAACTTCGGGCGTTGGGCTGAGTATTTCAATGTATGCGGTGTGGGGATTGAAGATCTCGATCGTCGAAATCATCCGCGCCCTGGCCAGATCAGTAATTCCTGGAACGGAGGAGTTGACGCGCATGAACAAAGGCGTCATGCCAGAGGCGACGCCGTCCTTGATGGATTCCATCTTTCCGTTGCTCAAGGCGCCTTGGCGCGCGCCAACGAAGGCCGCATGACGAAGAATGCTGTTCGCTTGAAAAATCAGAGAAAACTGGATGATCCCAAAAACAATCAGCAAAAGCGAGGGCAGCAAAATCAGAAACTCAACCATCGACTGCCCACCCATGCCTTGCCGCCGCTTCAGGTGACGCCGTTGAGCGTGTGATGAGCCTGGGTGGACATTCATGGCTGGGCCACCGATACAAATTGAACCCATGTATTCGACAGGGTTTCCTTGGGAATGTCTTTGCCTTGGTAGGTGACGATGGGGGCTTCTTTGCTCAAAAATCTGTACACCGCTTCGGGCAATACGGGCACCCTCATGGCTGCCCCTTTGCGCAACACCAGATCTTTGTCAGGGCCACCGTTGGCGCTTTTGCTGACGATGTGCAATCTTTCAGTCGCTTTGACGTTGATCACAGAGGATTTAACAGATGTCGAACTGCCGATGACCCGGGTGATGGGCGAACGCAGACGATTTTTGAAGCCGTCCGCTGGCGCATCTTTCGAGGGCGTGTCCAATTGCACGGTGGGCACCGGTTTTGGGGCATCGCTCTTCAGGGCCGGTATGTCGCCTTCGGCTGTCTTTTCGGGGGCCATGTTGACCAAGGGTTCAGCCTTGATGTCGGTTAGCTTGGCATTCGACCGGCTTTCCGGTGCCGAAAAAAGCATGGTCACAGGAACAAAAGCAGCCAGTGGAGCTTGAGGCATGGCCGTCAGCTGTACGGGTGGCCCTTCAAGTTGCTGCAAGACCGGCTGAGGCTGTGGCGCCAAACTGGGCTGTGACGGCGCAATCGACACCGAGGACGGGCCGCTCAAAGACAGGGGCTTGGGGTTTTGAGGCGGCAGTTTTGAGCCCAGAAAGCTCAGGCCCGAGAGCACGTCGACAATGGCTGTGCTGTTGATGTAGGCAGGCTCTTCTCGTCCGGATATTTTTTTTGCATTGGATGCAGCCTCCCAAGCCTCTTTGATGAGGATGACGCTGATGTTGTTCCACACACGGGCGTCCTTGGGATTCATGCGCAATGAGTTTCTGTAAGCCCATACGGCCTTCTCATGCTCTGCATTTCGGGCATAAACGTTGCCAAGCATGTACCATGTTTCGGGGTCCACATCAGCTTGCTCAACGATCTTTTCGTAGGTGCTTTGCGCAAGCCTCAAGTCATCACGGTTGTAGGCGGCCTGAGCGGTTGCATGCATGGCCTGAATTTCTTGCAGCGGTGCTTGTCGGCCCGCGCCAGGTTGATTTTGCGGCGAAGACGCGCAGGCGCCGAGTGACAAGGCCAGGAACACGAGCGCCAGAATTCGCCAGCACTTCATCATGCGATGCTCTCCCGCCAAACCAGGCGGCTGCCTGCTGAAAGTTGAATCCTTGAGGCTTCGCTTGCAGGCAACTCCAGGGTCATGCGCGCCACCAAGGACCCACCGAATCTGGCCATTGGTAAATTTGAAATGATCTTGCACACCGTCCAATTTGCATCCAGAAATACAACATCAATGGGGTACCGCATCCCGAACGTGTGGATCGATTTGCAGGGCGAAATCAACAGACCTTGACCACTTTTTAAAGGGGGTTTGCCAAGGAGGCCACGGGCTCGGTCCCACCACGCAGAGGCCAACATGACCTGTGCAACCAGACACAGGTCAGATGCACTGTCATAAAGCGCACCTTTCTTCAAAAAGCCCCCGAGGCCAAAAACTTCATCGCGATCGGGAATCCGATGACAATGAAGGTCACTGGGAATATGAACACCATCAAAGGGCCGATCAATTTGACAGGCGCTTCCATGGCTTGTTTTTCGGCCCGCTGAAACCGTTCTGTTCTGCGCTGCTCAGCCTGAGAGCGGAGCGCTTTTCCGAGGGAAGCCCCCATTTTCTCGGCCTGAATGACCGTGCCTACAAAACTTGATACCTCGGGAATCTGCAGCCGCATCTCCATCCGGCGCAAAGCTTCAGCCCTGGGCAGACCTGAGCGCAGATCTCTGACCACCATGAAAAACTCTTGCTTGAGCGCGCCTTGCGGTCCTTTTTGTACCACTTGGTTGAGCGCACCCGTTAAGTTCAGGCCAGCTTCAACGGCCATCGTGATGAAATCCAAAAACATGGGCATGGCTTTTTGCACAAGCTTGACTCGTTTCTTCCTGGCATCTGACAACCAGATGTCGGGATAATAAAAGCCCAACAAAATGCCCAAAACCAAATACATCAACGAAAACTCGCCGAGCATCATTTGCATCAAAAGAACCAGCCCAGCAACGATCAGAATCGAAACAAATCTCAGGGCATAAAACTGCTCGGCGTTCATCAGAAAGGACACCCCGCTGAGATTGAGACGGGTTGTCACCTTTTCCAGCTTTTCGGCGCCGATCTTCGAGGTCACGTGGTACTCTAATAAAAGTATCATGGGCCAAATCAAACGGACCAAGGGCGGCAGCGGGTCCATATAGTTACGATCTTCCGCCGGCACGACTTTGGTGACCGATGTAAAAATATAATAAATAATCACCAGCGCAAAGCTGATTGAAAAACCAATGATGATGGGAAGGGTTTCCATATTTATACGTCTATGTTTACAATTTTTCGGATACCCATGTAGCCGATAAATATCATTACAAAAACAACGACCAGTGTCGCCCACCCCATCATGGTGTTATATAAAGGCGCCATGGCCTCAGGCTCCATGAACGTCAAGATCGCCATCAAAAACAAAGGGAGCGCTGCCATGACAATGCCCTGCATTCGCCCCTGGGCCGTCAATGCGTTGATTTTGCCCTCCATTTCATGTTTGCGGCGCAGGGTGTTCGAAAGAGATTCCAAGATCTCTGCAAAATTTCCCCCGACCTCTCTGGTGATGCGCATCGCAGCGACCAACAACACAAAATCTGGCACGGGCAAGCGCTTTTCCATGTTGGAAAGGGCGACATCAAAATCCACGCCCAGCCGCTGCTCTGCCAGCAGCATTGAGAATTCTTGGGACAAAGGAGGCTTGGATTCTCTCGCCATGGATTCCATGCCGACAACCAGGCTTGCGCCCGCACGCATGCTGCCCGACACCATCAGCAAAGCGTCCGGCAATTGTCTTTCGAATAAATCGATCCTTTTTTTATTCATTTTTTTGACAATGATCTTCGGCGCAAGATAAGCTGCAATAGCCCCAATAATGGGTACAACGGGATTGGCGAAGATAAACCAAAGCAATACAGGCACCAAGATCACAGCAACGATGCTGAGCCAGAAGATTTTGTCTGTATCGACAAAAATATACATCGACTCAAGAGTGGATCGGGTATTTTTTTCCAGATTCTCCTTGTGTTTATCAAGCCCCTTACGACTCAAAATAACAACACTTATCCACGACATGATGGCCGTGAGCGCAATAAATACCAATACAACAGCGATGTCCATTATTGATTGCTCTCCGCTCTGAAGATGGAAAGGTCAACAGGTAATCCACGCTTTGCCATGTCCTGGCAAAAATCTGGAATATTTCCTGTGGCTATGAATTTGCCCCTTATTTTTCCCTTTTCGTCGTAACCGTCTTGCTTGAAGAGGAAAATGTCTTGGAGTTGAACAATATCGCCTTCCATACCGACCACCTCGGTGATGTGAGTGATCTTTCGACTGCCATCCGGAAAACGACTCTGCTGAACAATCATGTGAACAGCTGATGAAATCTGCTCCCGAATAGCGCGGATCGGTAGATCAAGGCCTGACATCAAGGTCATCACCTCGAGTCGGGCAATGCAATCCCGCGGGGTGTTCGCGTGCGCGGTCGTCATGGAGCCATCATGCCCTGTGTTCATGGCCTGCAACATGTCCAGAGCTTCACCTCCGCGGCACTCGCCCACCACAATGCGGTCAGGCCTCATTCGCAGACAGTTCTTCACCAATTCACGTATCGAAACCGATCCTTTGCCCTCTGAGTTCGGAGGTCTGGACTCCAAAGATATCAAGTGGGGCTTGGCCAGTTGCAATTCAGCGGCGTCCTCTACCGTGACAATTCGTTCTTCATCCGGAATGTAATTAGACAGGACGTTGAGCAAGGTGGTTTTACCCGATCCAGTGCCGCCAGAGATGATGATGTTGGCCGCGTGATGCACCGCAATCTGCAGGAATTGCATCATCTCGGTTGTGACTGATCCATAGTTGATCATGTCTTTGTCAACCAGCTTGTTCTTTGAAAACTTTCGGATGGTGATGTTGCAACCTTTGAGCGCCAAAGGCGGAATAACCGCATTGACCCGCGAGCCATCCTTCAGCCTGGCATCCACCATGGGCGAACTCTCGTCAATGCGTCGGCCCAAGGGCGCCACAATTCTTTCAATCGCGCTCAGTACAGCCTTGTCGTTGCTGAACGTGATGACGGCTTTGGTTAAACGGCCTTTTTTCTCGATGTAAATCTCGTCAAAACGGTTCACCATGATCTCGGAAATGTCGTTGTCCGCGAGAAGCTCTTCCAGCGGGCCTAAACCAACCACCTCGTTGAGGAGGTCTCTGGCCAAGTATTTCAGATCAATGTCCGGATCCGAAAAATTCGCCTGCTTGATCACATCCTCAATCGTCGCCTTGGCAACGTCGCGCAGGCTGTCCTCTGACATCCCGCTCACATCGAGCCGTCGAAAGTCCATCTGCTCAATGAGCTTGCTGTGAAGAAACTTTTTGGCATCGTTCAACTTGACTTGCTTAGACAGTATTTCGTCGGCTGTTTGTGTCTCTGGCGAGCTCGCTGTTTTGTTTTCAGCGGCCACTGAAGGGGTTGACACCGAAGCGGTAGGCAAGACATCTGCAGGCCTGTCTGCGTGGGCAGGGCTGACAGAGGCCGTGTCACCCAGAAAAACCCTCAGAGAGTTGTCCCCAATCGTGATCATGTCGCTGGCTGTGAGCGGTCCATATTCACCCTTCACAGCTTGGCCATTGACCTCAGTGCCACTCATTGCACCATGGTCTTCGATGTAAATTTGAGATGACCTTTTGTAAATGGTGGCGTGCTTTTTCCCGACCGACCAGCCGCGCAGCACAATCAAGTTGTCTGGTGCTTTGCCAACCGTGCACTGGTCAAGCTCACAGGAGGACACCTTTTTTTCGGTTTTACCAATTTGATACTCTATGGCGAACATATTGGTCCCAAGGGGTTGATGGATGAAAAAGTTACACTGATCTGCTCTGCGAGGCAATATGAAACTGTGTCCATGTGCAGCCAATCGGCGTGATTGCCAAAGGGTTTGCACGTGTGACGTAACAGGATTTCGACAATTGATCCCGTTATAAGCAGCAATTTACACTGCCAAAACTGTAAAAAACAGTTTAAACCTAACTGATTTTTCATGCAAGCCCCAGCCTTGTCCAATGAGGTGTGGGCCTGAAGGCGACGCGTATTTCCACCCAAAAATGAGCCTGAGTCCAGATTTCTGCTGCTGAACTGCTGCCTTGATCATCTCAGGATGGTGATCAACATGGATGAGGCAAAGCTGAGTACCGTTGCGTGTCTGCCTTAAGGGTTGGCGGCCAGCGCTGCTTCTCGTGCGAACAAGCGCGCGACGCTGAGTAATGCAACGACTGTCAGCATGGCGGGTATTGCGTAGGACTGGAGCAACTCCTCCATGGGCAAAGCCTCCCCTCTCAGTACGCGCGACAACAGTCCGTACTGGCCCGATACAGGGACCCAGCTCAGCCAGGCGGGCTCTTTCTTTTGCAAGAACATCTGCACAATGGGTGCCAACGATGCAACAAAAAAAAGCAGTGCGACGTTTGACTGTGCTTCCTTGTACGATCGTGCCCGCGCACCGAGGTAGAGAAAAACAGACGGCATGAGCAGGATCAAAGGAGCCAGCACGAGTAAAAATTTCATCAACTCGCTGAGTCCAAATAGAAAAGGAATCCCAACAGCCGGCAGTGGCGCAAAACCCAGTATCAGGTAAAAACCTGTGAGCGTCAGTGTGACTGTGCAAGCGTTGAGCACGACCACTGACGCCAACTTTCCTGCTGCGAGTTCCAGTGGCCTGACCGAAGTTGTCAGCAAGGGCTCCAAAGAGGTGCGTTCACGCTCTCCCGCAATGGTGTCGACGGCGGCGGCCATGCCGCCCATAACGGCCGCAAACAATCCGTAATAGGCAATCAAAAAGAGAACCAATGCGCCCGAGCTTTGTGGCGTCGAGAGGTCTCGCACTTCAATGGCGATGGGGTTGGCCACGGTTTCGCCAATTCCCCTCAGGAGTAATCGTCCGCTGCCCCATTCGCGGTTGTAGGCGCGCAGAAGTTTTTCTAGCTCGTATATGGTGGGCAACGCCCGATCACGCGAACGATCATAGATGAGGTGAACAACACCCGGCTCGCCTTTGGCAACGCGCGCTGCAAAAGCAGCATCGATTTCCAAGACGATGTCCAGATCACCGCTTTTGATCTTACTTTCAAAATCTGCGGGTGGCTCAAGGATGGCCACCTGTTGACGTTGGAGGAATGCAACCAGTGCTGGAGCGTGTGTTGCACCGATGATCGGTAAACGCAAATCACGGGCCTTGTTTGCCTGACCTGCGATGAGATTGATCACCAAGAGCATGAGCACTGGCCCAGCGGCCATGGCGGTGATGACCGTCACAATCATGGTTCGGCGGTCGCGCAAGAGGTCGACGATCTCTTTGAGCGCGACGACACCCATGCGAGAGCATGCCGAATCTGAGCGATTGGGGATGGACATTTATGGCGACACTTCTGCGCGCGATTCAAGCAGGTGCATGAATGCATTTTCCAGAGTCGACTCGCCTGATTGATCGAGCAATTCGTCGGCAGTGCCTGCAGCAACAACTCGCCCGTTGCCGAGGATCACGATGCGGTGGCACAGCGCAGACACCTCTTGCATAACATGTGAGCTCAGTACCAGGCACTTGCCATCTGCGCACAGGTCCCGAAGGAGATCACGCAGCGACCGGGTGCTTTGGATATCGAGTCCGTTGGTCGGCTCATCGAGCAGTATGGTCCGAGGGTCATGCACCAGTGCGCGTGCAATGGCTACTTTCATGCGCTCCCCCTGCGAGAAGCCATGTGCTCTGCGGTCCGCAATGTCGACAATGGACAAAGCACGGAGTAGCTCTTCAATTCGATCCTCCAGTTCATCACCAGACAAGCCCTGCAATGCCCCAAAGTAACGGATGTTTTCGCGGGCCGTGAGACGTGGGTATATCCCGCGCGCATCGGAAAGAACGCCAATGCTGCGCCTTATTTTGAAGTGATCGACCAAAACATCTCGGCCATCGACGGTCACGCTGCCACCATCGGGCGCCATGAGCGTGGCGATAATCCGCAACAGTGTCGTCTTGCCTGCACCGTTGGGGCCCAGCAATCCGGTAATCTCACCGTCGGCTGCGGTGAAGCTGACGTCATTGATGGCCTTGACTTCGTGCTGCCGACCAAAGGTCTTCACGATGTGCTTGACATCGATCATCACTGCCCCCCGAGGTTGTCAGCCCACAGCGCCGGTCCGATGCTCTTTTCAAAATGGTCAACGCATGCGCTTGGCAGTGTGGAAAAATCAGGTTGATCCACAAATGCTGCGATAAGCCTCGGACCGCAGGCGTGTGCAGAGACAATGTGGCCGTATCCACGCGCAATGATGTGTCGGCTGGAAGGCAGCGATCTGGCCACCTCAGCGCCGTTTGAAGGGGGAGTGGCTGGATCCAAGCCACCCGACAAAATCAGCGTCGGCAAAGGACTGCTCAAGGGTTGCGCTGCGTCGTTTTGAATCTTGCCCTTGGGCCAGTTTTCACAGATCGCGAGAGTGCGTTGGGCCAGGGCATTTGACCCGATGCGCGTTGTCGGGCCGGCCGTGTTGCTTGGTGCCATCCGAAGCACATCATCAGAGCAAGTTACCGAAAAGTAGAGCGCAATGTTCATTTGTTTGGCGAGGTCTGCGGTGACTTGGTTCGCACTGGCATAGAGGGGGCCATAGTCGCCATCCGCAGCTCTTCTGATGATCTCTGGTAACAACGCGGACAGCTCAGGCGAATAAGTCAGTTGCTGAAGCGCGCTGATCAAGTGGTCAAAGTTGAGGTGGTGCTTTTGCGATTGACCTGTCCTTGGGTCATTGAGAACAACCTCTTTCCCGTTGACACCAAGATTGGCTTTGATCGTGTCCAGTGCTGCGCCCAGATCGGGGTGCCTTGCCTGGCATGCTCGGGTGGTTTTGCACTTGTCAATGATGTTTGACAAGGCGACATCACGTGTTTGCCAGACGTCCAATCCGATTTGCATGGAAGGCGATACGACGCCGTCCAGTATGGCGCTGCGAACATGGTCTGGATATCGCCGAGCGTATTCGATCGCAACCCGAGTGCCGTAAGACCCTCCCCATAAATTAATTTTTTTATAGCCCAGCCCCAATCGGACCGCATTGAGGTCTTTGACCCATTCTGAAGTGGTGTATTGCGCTGCATCGACCCCTTGAGCCAAAAGTTCTGTGATGCAAACCGCGGCTTTGTGAGACTGATCCCAATCCATTTTGTTGATGGCTGCCGAGTTGAAAGCAAAAGCGCCGCACGTCAGGGGGGAAGATCGCCCTGTTCCGCGCTGATCAACCAACACGATGTCACGTGATTTGCGCAAGTCGGTGAGTTTCGCTGCAAACGGGCCAAGGTAACTGGCAGCTTGGCCTGGGCCCCCAGCCAGGATGAACAACGGGTCTGGAAGTGGTTTTAAGGTACTGGCACGCAGCACCGCAAAAGCAATGGTGATCTTGCGACTTTCTGGGTTGTCTCTGTTTTCGGGAACTTCAATGGTTCCGCATTGTGCTGCTGTAGGCAGTTTGGGGATCCTGCACTCGACCAGCGTCAGTGTTTGTGGCAGAAGGTTGGTGTCGGCGCATCCGGTCAGTAATGCAAAGGCCGGAGCCATTAAAGCCATGACCCATTTCAAATAACGCATAAAAGTTGTATTTTCACAACAACTGCTCTACCTGGGGCTGAATGTCATTTTGGAGCAAAGCACATGACATTGTTCGATTTGTCAGCTGTTCACTACAAGGGCATTATGGTGGAAGAATATGAAAGTGCAAATGCGAATGCATTATAAAAATTTTTCAAAGCATTTGCCAACTCTACGATGACCATTTTTCCGTCAGGGCCTTTATAAACCAAAAGCATGACACAAAAACTGATGATTATAGAATATTCAACCATCGATTGCCCACGTTGCTTTTGTATCTTTTTCAATACAAAGGCAGTGTGACGAACTTGTCCGTTTGTGTTGTTATTGTCCATACACTATGGTTTTTCCATCCATTGAATAACCACATGGCTGCCCTGGGGTGCTTTGGTAATGACAATAATTTGTGTTTCAAGATTTTTATTAAAAGTCAATGCTCTTGAATCTTGATTATTTTTTTTCCCAGGAACCCGATGATCGGTTGTCGTGACCCATCCGTCACCACCAACGCTTCTGATGTAAAACTCTGCATTGGCATCAGGAGAAAACTTGTTTTCAATGACTGTGGTACGGCCTTTCTTTAACGAGTCAGAATGGGAAATATCCGTAACAACATTGCTGCCAAACATTTTAGGTATGTTCTTTCCCAAATTTACGACAACAGCATTTTTATCCGTTTCAAGTCTGAGTGTTGAAATATAGCCACTCGTTTTGTATGTAGACTTGTCAAGTTGGAGAGTATGAAAACACGATCCGATGACCTTTGAAACAATCAACCAACGGCTGCTTTCGTCAACCATGGCATTGAAAGGCTCTTGCTGAGTATGCCGCCATTTTTCAACATAGGCATTTTTAATGCTTTGCTTGTCCTCAAGACTTTCAATTTTTTTGATGTGTTGAGTCTGCCCATTATGGGTAAAAGAGGGCGCGATATCCGAAACGGTTATCTTGTCGATGAGTGCAAGTTTACAAGTCTTTTCGAAAGGTTGAGCATGCCCCACGGGTGAGTGCATGAGGAGCAATAGTGCAATCCAATGTACGGCACTGTTCAGGAATTTGGGCACAGTGAAAGGCATTCTGGTGAACTCTTGCCAAAACTTACTTCAAAATTAGGCCCATTTCTTTCGAAGATTTTGAGACTCGATCATGAATATCCGCTACTTTTTTGATCGCGTTCTCTGAAGGATCGATGACCATAGGTGTCACAAGGATCACCAGGTCAGTGCGCCCAGCACGAAAATTATTGGACTTGAACAATGCGCCAAGCACTGGGATTTCACTCAATCCAGGGACTTTGGAGGCGGCCGTTGACAATTCAGAATTGACCAAACCCGATATCACAATCGTTTTACCAGCTTGCACATTGAATTCAGAACTTGTTTTGCGCGTCAAAAACCCCGGGTTTCCATTCACCGAATTGGCATTGTCAATGCTGCTGATCTCAGTATTCAAGACCGTAGAAACGTTGTTGAACTCGTCAGCGCTTGGCTCTATGGTCAGTTTGATGCCATAGTCTTTGTAGGTAACGGTCGCTGGGCCTCCGTTAGCGCCCGGTGTCGTCATCGGGATTTGACCTCCGGCTAAGAATTCAGCCTTGCCACCGCTTCGGGTACTGAGTTCAGGGGTCGCCAAAACGTAAGCCTCTCCGCTGTTCACTGCAAGGTTCACTGTCGAATTAACGATCGATGTCAGCGCCAATACCGGGTTCAAACCGCTTCCAAGGCCTGCAGAAGTAATTCCCGAAGGAAGACCTGGGGGAATAATACCTGGCCGAAAAGCAGAACTACCATAGGAACGTGTCACAAGACCAACCGATGGACCCGCAGCACTGAGGTCCCATTGCACCCCTAGGTTTTCTGTGAGGTTCTTTTTCATCTCAACAATTTGCACACGCATGTAGACCATGCGTTTCATTTCAAGCTCTTCATCTTTGACGGTGTTGATGACAAGAGGAAAAGATTCTGCAATGGATTTGATGCGCGGTATGTTTGATTTGAGCGTGGTTCCTAGCAACAATATTGAATCACCTGCACGTTCCGCTCTTATTCCTTTAATGCCTTTCAACATGGCATTGATACTGATAATATCATTATCAATATTTGATGGCAAAATTTTGACCGTATATTCTTTCCATTTACCGTCATTTGTCCAAAGAATCATATTGGACCGGCCAGGATTCTGAGGTATAAAAACTAATTTTTTTTCTTCTTCAAGAACACGAACTTCAAACATTTTACCGTTGCCTATACCCACTCTGACAATTTTGTTGTCACCCGGTGTCGGCATCGTCATCACTTCACCAACAACGAGGTTGATCACCCCTTCGTTGCTTTGCCCATGGGCTGACAATGCCGTCATGGACAGAAGCACTGTGAGTGTTGCAAAAATAGATCTCATTTGAAGTTTATGTAACATTATGAGTTTGATGAGGTTTGTATTTTGAGGATGGTTGTGGCAAATATTCAGATTTATGCAATAAACAAGAATTGGACTTTTTTTAAATAAAAAAATAGTACAGGTATTGTTTCACAACATCGGGTTTAAATCTTGTTTATCTGTTTGGTCTTGGTGGAGGTTCAAGCGGCCGTTGCACGGGACTTCCGGTGGTGAGAATGTTTTGTAGCATGGTCATTGGCGAAGGTCCGGCAGGCGCAGCAGGTTTGTCAGCGCCAGATGAAGGGGCCGCATTGCCGTCAACTGGTTTCGCAGCACCGGGACCTTCTTTGGAGGTCAGTGAAGGTCCACCGGTGTTGCCAGTGCTGCCCATGCCTCCGATGATGAATTCGATGATGGGCTTGGGTTCTGGTGGCTTAAAATCTGTGAGTGGACCTAATGTGTCCTGTAAAGTTTTAGCCGTTATTTCTTTTTCAGCTGCGATGTCCTGCAAACGTGTCTGAGCGAGTATTTTTCTTCTTTCTGCATTTTTTTGCTCGACTTTCAGCAATGTTCTGGTGTTGACATCTTTGAACGCAACAGGTTTTTTATCTTCTATGTTTCTGAGTACAGCACGAATTTTTCCGGAATTTTGAGCCAGCGCAATGGTTGCAGCTTCTTGCGGTGTCACTTCGAACGTAAAATTGTTGTAGTTTTGATCTTTTCCGCCGGGAGATTGTTGCTTTTTACCCTCTGAATCGGTGTATTCCTTGGGTGCCACTGACTGCCCCGTGGCGAGAACTTTGACGTTTTGCAACACCATCATCACTTCAAAACCACCGTCTGGATCAGACCTGTCAGGCACGAGCAGCATGAGGTCAACGCGATTCCCCGGTTTGACCATCTGTGCCATCGAGTTGATCTCGTCCACTTCAATGGTGATTGCCCGCATGCCTTCTTCTACAGCTTCTGAAAAGGTTCTTATTTTGTCAATAAAAAAACTGACGTTGATAGGGTAGCCAGCTCGCAATGGACGTACCAACTTAGCGCCAGAGACGCGGTCAAAATCCCTGGGTGTGAGTGTATTTTCATCGATCAAATCAACTGGAACTTCGCGCTTGACCAGCGTGTTACCAAGCGTTGAGCCGGCAGGTAGATTTTGTGTTGAAACCAAAACCTCTACGGTCTGACCGGACATGCCCTGTTTCAATTCAGCGGCAATGCTTTTTTCGCGGTTTTTAAGGTATGCAGAACTGAGGTAAGTTGCGGCAATTCCCAGAAGAATTGCCGTGAACAATAATATGACCAGAGGGTTAATCTTAGGTAATTTATTTAGTAATTTCATTTTATAGTTCAGGCAATGGGTTGTATTGGTCTTGTTACCGGTAATTCAGATTCGAAAAAAAGTCAAATGATTACCAATGTGTTTGGTGACTGAAAGACACCTGAACATCAATCATTGAAATTCTTTTTTTAAAAGTACTTTTGTCTTGATTGCAGCGAGGCTAAAAATCATTGGACTCGCATTTGCTTAAAGTAAGAATCTTTTTAAAAAAAGATCCCAGATTAATGGGTAGATTAACCTGAGATTTCGCACTTACTTACTTTTGTGAACCACCATAAGTACCCATGCTCTTTTGGACAGCCTCGCCCTTAGCAAGATCGTTGGCTGTGGAGGCTGCAGCCTTGCCATCAGCGCTTGACTTACCAGAAATTTCAGCAGTCATCCCCGACATTTGACCGCGGATAGCCTGACCGAAGAAGCTGTACACACCGATCGCCGCCACTGCAATGAGTGCAACGATGATGATGTACTCGGTCATTCCTTGACCTTTTTGGCTAAACTTAGAGGGTTTAGTTTGAAGAGATTTGAGCATTTTGGAATTCCTATGAAAATTGAATGTTACTAAAGTGTTGAATCAATGACTGCTTTCCAGATTTCCCTACCTTTGAAGCACGGAACCCGTTGCATGTTAGTTTGTTGCACAGCTTCTACATTCGGTTGGTGACCAACGAAGAATTTCAGAGCAAAATTCAAAACATACAAATTTATCTTATCGATTTCACATCTTTTGTCAACTACTTAACTTTTGTCACATCTGACAAGAATTGGACCCCATGATTTGCACGGGGAATGAATCCCAAGGGTTAGGACAGACGGGGTGTTCGTTTTAGTCGCCCTTAACCCCTCGCAGCTGGTCGGCGCTGCCCAGGTTTGAGATGGGCATTGCGGGTTCACTTTTAAGCCTGACTTTCCTGAACTTAATCCCACCACTGCGCTGTGCAGCTGAGAGTCTTTATTGACCACCGGCGGCGGGGGCCCAGCCCTGCGAGATGTGCCGCTCGAAGCCGCGCTGGCTGTTGCTGACAAAAAAATGCTTCGCATTGCCGAGCCAATTTGCCAGATCTGCCTGAGGTTTGTGCCCACGGCTACTCTTAAGCTTCATGTGGCCGTGAATCGGCGCCAAAAGTTCGGAGAAATCCTGTCTGAAGCCCGCGTTGCCGTAACCCTCGGCCATGCGCGACGTGGAGATCCGTGGCGCTGGTGAGATGCTGGACGAAAACCATAGCGGACCAATTTGCAAAGACAAGGCGTTTGCCACTACCCATACCGCCTTTAGGCCGTGCAAGTTCAAAGCACCCAGCATTTGTGCTATCACGTGCTCACCACCGGGGTGTTTGAGAAGACAGTGCTTCAGCTCGCTCAAATAAGCTTGTATTTTTTTGAACTTTAAGCCGATTTTGCTTTGATCGGTGCTAACGCTATGGATGCCCAGGGCAGTTCCCGATTGGCATTACGCCAACCAGTCAATTAATTTGGCTTCAAAGATAATTTATCTTAATTAAAAATAATTTACTTATAAGGGTAAGCAGACTCCGAGAATTTCTTCTTATCAAGGTGTGGAAAGTCGTAACAATGAACTGTTAACATATACAAATTAAAGTGGAGCACCCTCTGAGTTATTTCGATCAGTTAGATTTACTTTCCAATTCACGATGCCCCAATCACCGATAAGCCTACGTCTAAGGCCTTTCATAGTCACGCTGCTTGTGCTGCTGACGCTGCCGGTGTTCGTCGCCACCTTGGTATTGAGTTATGTATCAGATGAACGCATCGCGCGAAGCAACGCCTACGAGCAGGCCGAGCGCTTCCGGGCGAGTGCAATTGCCAGCATCCACAATGAATTCGCGCCGATCAAATCGATGGTGAAAGGTGCTGCGGCAATCGGTCACGAAAGCCCAGACTTCTATTCGGACAATCGCGCGATGAATTACCTGCTGGGCATCACGCGCTACAGCGAGACCATTACCAGCGTGTACGTCGGGCTTGAAGATGCTTCGTTTCGCCAGGCGCGACGCATCAATCCCAACGTCAAAATTCATGACAAACTACCGCCGCCCGACACCCAGTTCGCCTTTCGCTGGATCGACGCGCCAAGGCAAGCCAAGCCCGTTGATCGATACCAGTTTCTTGACGCCGGTGAAAAAGAGGTGGGGCGTTCCAATCTGACAACGACCTACGATCCGCGGCCGCGACCATGGTACCGCTCGGCTATCGCGGCGGGCGGGCCCACGGTGTCCGATCCCGATGTGTTCGCGGCGCTGGGGCTTGTGGGTTTTACCATCGCGGCGCCGTTCTACCGCCAAGGCAAGTTAACTGGTGTTGCCGCCGCTGATATCACGCTGGATGTGTTGTCCGAATACCTGTCTAAAAACAAGATCAGTCCGGGTACCCTGAGTTATGTACTGGATCATCAGGGCCGAGTGATCGCCAATTCTGAACGCGCCATAACCTACAACAAGGAAAAAGGCAAGGTCGAGTTGCAGCACATCACCTCACTCGGCAACAAGCTGCCAGCGATTGCCTTTGGCTCTCACGAAGGCCATGGCGAAAAACTATTCACTTTCGAGCACGCTAGCAAGCAGTACTTTGCGGGGTTGTCGAAAATGCCGCCCGAATTTGGCAAGGAATGGCAACTGTTTTTTATCACGCCGCTCGACGATTTCACCGCCGAATTTGACCGCCAAATGCGCTACATGCTGCTGCTCGGACTGTTAGCCATTCTGCTGCAGATGCTGGTTATTTACGTCCTGTCCAACGTGTTGTCCGCGCCGCTTGAAAAACTCGCGACCAATGTCACAAAAATCCAGCAACTCCAAAGTGAACCACTGCTGCTGTTCAACTCTCCGATCCGCGAAGTCGCGGTTCTGTCCAAGGCCATACACACTCTGGAAGCCCTGGTGAGTTCTTTCGCCGCCTTCGTCCCAGTGGGCCTGGTTCGCCAGCTTCTTGATTCCAATCAGAAGCTTGCCATTGGCGGACACAGCCGCTTTTTAACTATTTTCTTTTCTGATCTGGAATCTTTCTCGACGTTGTCTGAACAAGTCCCCACGCAGGAGTTGCTGTTAAGAGTGTCGGCATATTTGGAACTGGCCACCAAGTCGATCAATCAGGAATCAGGCACCGTTGACAAATTCATCGGCGACGGCGTGATGGCGTTTTGGGGCGCGCCAGTTCACATGGATGATCACGCGTGGAGCGCCTGCGTCGCTGCGCTGCGTATACAACTTGGCATGAAGGCGCTGAACGCGCGCTGGCTGTCAGAAGATTTGAAACCGCTGAACGCGCGCATCGGTATCCATAGCGACGCGGTGCTGGTGGGGAACATCGGCTCAGAGGAGCGAATCAGCTACACAGTGATGGGCGACGGTGTGAATATTGCGTCACGGCTTGAAAACGTCAATAAGGAATACGGAACGCTGATTTGTGTCAGCCACAGCGTATACAAAGAGGCCGGCGAACGGCTATGCATGCGGCCGATCGACGACGCCGCGGTCAAGGGACGCCGCGGCCGCATAGCCATCTACGAGCTAATGGGAGCCTTCGGTGCAGGGCCGGAACTCGAGCCGAGTGCTGCGACCGTCCGGTTATGCAAACTGACTCGAAATGCCTATGCCGCCATGAGCGCGGGTGACCTGGCTCAGGCCCTAAAGTGTTATCAGGAAATACTCATCGAATATCCCGGCGATACCGTGGCGCTTACGCTGTCCGCTCGCTTGACCACCTCTGCCACGGGTGACGCCGCGGCACATCCCTCAGCGTCTCAGGCGCACCACACATGATGAAACCGCTTACCTCCGATGAATCTCCTCGCGCCAGCTTGGCGCTGCTACCCAGCGAATACACCGCGGCTTTGATTCAGGTACTTCGCTGCAAGGCGGCGCAATTGCGCGGCGCGAAGGTGCTAGAGATCGGTTGCGGTAGCGGTGTCGTTTTGGCTGCACTGGGCGCGCTCGGCGCGACCTCTTTGTGGGGCGTTGACATCGAGGACGAGGCCGTTGACGACAGTTTGTCTTTGCTGCGCACTCAGGGTTACGCTGACATCGCGCGTATCCAGCGCGGTGATATGTGGCAGCCAGTGGCCGGGCAGCGCTTTGATTTGATTGTCGCCAATCTGCCGCATTTTCCGATGCCAAGTGGAGGCTGCAATGGCCGCCTCCCCTCTTGGAGTTGTGGTGGCTTCGATGGGCGGCAGTTTTTGAATTTTTTTTTGGCAGGATTGTCGCAACACCTTTTGCCCGGCGGTCGCGCAGTGATCACGCACAACGCTTTTGTAGGCGTTGACCTGTCGCGTGCAATGTTGCGACAACAGGGTCTTGAGCTGGACATTGCATTGACGTTTTTGGTTAATATCCAAAGTCAAAAGCTGTCACAGCTGACGCCCAGTGTGCTGGCTGCCGAAGACGGCCGGACAATACACCGCTATGGACCGCACGCCTTTGCCGATGTACATATTGTCGAAATCAGCGCGACTGGAGAACTTAAATGATACGGATTGCGCGCGATTTACCATCGCTTTTTCGGGCAATGATGCATGCACTGTTATTGATTGCCGGCCTGTTTGCTGCGCTCACATCGCACGCCCAGAATGACACCACACCCGACGCGGCACTGGCTCGGCTGCTCGTCGAGGCACGCGAAGAGGCCGCCACCCCCGGCGTTTGCGCCAAACCGGACATTGACCGATTGGTGCGCATTTTCTGTAATAAACAGATTCGCGCCGGCGTGCGCGAGAACTATCCCTTGTTCGGCGCACGCGACGGCGACACACTCAAAGGCTACGACACCGATGTCGCGCGCGCCATTGCTGCCACGCTCAAGGTCGAACTCGCGTTTAGCCGGGTGACCCCCGCCAACCGCATTGCGCTGCTAGCAGAAGATCGCATCGATGTCGCTATCGCCACCATGGGCCATAACAAACAACGCGACGAACAGGCGCGCTTTATCCGTCCTCACTATTACGAGTCGCAATCCATTTTGGTCGGACCGAAAGCCATCTCGATCAAGGACTGGCGCGACGTTGTGGGGCGTACCATCTGCGTGACCATCGGCAATGGCTCGAACGCGCAGATTGGCTCGCAAGGTGCGCGCCTGATGCTGTATGAGGACGCGGGCGCACTGCCAGAACGGTTGCGCGACGAGACTTGCAGCCTTGCAGTGCAGGACGACAGTTTTTTTGCGTTCCATTTCACCAATCCCGCCTTTGCCGCGCTGCATGAGAGCAAGTTAAGCTTCGCCCAGGTGCCGTGGGGCATGGCGGTCGCGCGCACTGGCAGCGACCGGCTGGCTGGGGCGCTAGACTTGATGAGCCAAATTTTTCATCGCGATAGCGTGTTCCTCGACTTGGCCCGCGCCAACCGTATCGACTTCGGGTTTCTCGAAAAACAACGTGAGGTATGGAAGCGCCCTGAATGCAACATCAGCAAAGCCAAGATGGGCAACACCGATACCAACTGCGTCTTGCCACCATTGGCTAACGCCCTGCAAGCCACCACGTTTGCACCCGCCATAACGGCATTTGAAGTCTGGATGCTCCAAAACACCGGTGTAGTACTGTCGCTGCCCATGTTTAAAACCATGCCGGCATGGAATTTGTTCAAGGCCGGCATCTCCAACTCGCTGATCATGATCATCGGCGCACTGGCAGCAACCTTGGGCTTTGCCTTGCTGCTGGGCGCAGCACTCGGATCAAGAAGCCGCCCGCTTCGCTGGGCAGCACAGGCACTGACCATAACGATGCAGTCCACTCCCGTGGTACTCACGCTGGTGATAGCGGCGGCTGTCGCACAGGTATTCTTTCCTTACTCGCCCATGATCGCTCTGTGTGCGGCAATCTTTGCGCTGGGCCTGACCAACGGCTGCAATGCTGGGCAAGCGATAGACGAAGCCATGCTCACCTTACGCGAGGAGCAAGGCCACGCGGCAGGCGGGGAAAGCGGAGTGGCTGGGCTTTTTAAAGTCGCTGTTGGGCGCTCTGCGACGCAGATCGTTTCATTTCTGATCAACGCCGCCAAAGGCACACCAATTGCCAGCTTCATCGGAGCGCCCGAGCTGTTGAGCGCGCTCACCGACATCACCGCGTTCTCCAGCGGACGTGCCACCACATACTCGATGTTGCTGGTTTTCTACATCGTGGTGGTCGCGATCGTGGTGTACCTTTGCGGCAAATTGCGCACCTATCTTGAGCAACGGAAGGGGCAACCCGCATGACACTCTTAACTGAACACTTGCTGCCTGTATTTTTGCCACAGCTTCTGGCGGGCATGGCGGTGAATTTCAAGATCGCTGCGATCGCTCTACTTTTAGGACTAGCACTGGGCGTACCGCTGACCCTAGCGCGCCTGAGCGGGAGCATCACAGGCGCTGCCGCATCAACACTGATCGGGCTGCTGCGCGCGGCTCCGACGTTCGTGGTGATGTTCTTCCTGTTCAACGTGATTGCGAAAGATGCGAAGGTTTTCGGCTACGCCATCGCGCTGTCCGGCGTGATGACCGTTGCCGTGTCGCTCGTACCTTATGCCGCCGCTTATGTCGCCGACAACGGAGCTGAGGCGCTACAACAATTGCGCCGTGGGGCACCGTTGGCAGCATTACTGTTTTTGCCGAATGTCGGACGGGCGTTTTTCGTGCTGGTGATGTCGTCGAGTGCGGGTGCGGCAATCGGCGTGAATGAAGGCATTGCTGTCATTCTGCGCGAGGCCGAGCGTCTGCCCGCCACCAGCGATAAATTCCTGCTGTTTGCCGTCGGCATAGCGTGCTTTGGCGTCGCCCTGCAGGTGGGTTTTGCCATGATCAATTTGCTGAAAAACTGGCTCGGCACGCTCCTCGCGCGCAAAGACACTGCATCGTCACAGTCATGACGGCGGTTCCACTGGAAGCGGTCCTTGCAACTTACGAACATAAGTCCGTTGGCGTCAGCGTTTGCGCAAAATACAGTGCATCGGCTGATGGAAGTCTCTGTTCGAATTGGGGGGCGGGCTGGGGTGGGGGTCGGTGAAAGCTGGAATATGAAACACCCATGCATCACATTCCAAAATATTCACCGATGTGGTCTCGCATCAGGGGCGCCACGGCCATCTCGGGTGACGGTACAGTTTTGCTGGAAATCACCGCGGAAGACCTTCGGCCTTTGCTGAAAACGGCTTCGCCAATTTTGACCGCTGTTTTTGAAGCCATGATGCTGCAGCAATACATGCACAATGCTCTGCGTACGAAAGCTTGACATGGACAATACCTCAGAAATGACGATGCCCAGAATACAAGACTTGAGTGCCTCATTGCGTAATTTGCGCCGACCTTGGCCAAATCAATGGCCAGGCTTGCCCTTGGTGTTCGATCGTGTATGCCAAGAGCTGGGCTTGGACAATCCCCGTAAGGGCTCGGCCGTGCACAGATTGCTGGGCTTTGGTCGGGCTGTGTGTGAACTGGTTGAGCAAGATGGTGTCAAACGCCATGCACGGGGCCAAGAGCCCGAATATCACAATCGCCTGCACATCGCAGACACCTTGGTCTGCATGACCTACTTGCTCAAGACCTCGGGTGCGCTGAATGTTGCAGGTGCGCGCAAGCCGTCAGTGGTGGCAATGGCTTTGTGCATCATGGCGGGGCACGATTTTCTACACCCGGGGGGCTCCAACATGCATCCCGGCGAATTAGAAGCTCGCGCTGTTCAGGATTTGCAGCCTCTCATGGTCGTTGCGGGTTTGACCTTGGCTGAGCGTCAAAGTTTGAAGAGTTGCATCATGGCCACCGACCCCGCGAAGGTCAAGGGCATTCACTTGCAAGCTCGAACTCGTCCATACGATCTTCGGCAGACAGATTGCTTGTCCGTGTTGGTGATAGAAGCTGACATCATGGCCAGCACGTTGCCGCAAACTGCATCAAGCTTGACTCAGTCTTTGTCAATCGAATGGGCACCTCATCAACCCGAGGCGGCCGAAAAGTTGCTGCTGCCGCAAAACCGTTTGTTGTTTTTAGAGCATGCAGCGCTGTTTTCAAGTCCGGCTGCATGTCGTTTGGGTTTAAACGCCGTCAAGCTTCGGCAGATCAGGCGCATTGAACACGAACTGAAAAATGCCGACCGAAGTAGGTAGAACGGGTTGAAGTCAATGTTGTCGGCTACTTGATTTCGCCGACTACGGTTTGACCAGGAGGGGGTGTGGCGGAAATCAGGGACTGGTTGATGTCGTAAGTCCGAGGCCCGTGATGCGCAAAACTTGGGCCATCATCGTGCGCATGTGGTTGGATTTTCTATCTGCAATCGCCATCAATTTGACCAGTGCTTCTCACGCCAGCCGCTTTGCTCCGCCGGGCATGCGGCGCGTAACTGAGGCCGCATCCTGAACATCGACTCGGTACACGGACTGGTCGCCGCGGCCGGAAAGTCTGCCTGAGTCGCTGCCAAACACGGCCTGGCGGGCTTGACCAAGGTGACCGCACTGGAGAACGCCACCAGAGGCGTGACCTGCAATGCGATATGCCCGGGCTGGGTGCTAACTCGCCTGGTGCAAAAACAAGTCGATGCCAAAGCTGCCGCGCTAGGCATCAGCAACGAAGACGCCAAGCGCCAGTTGCTGGCCGAAAGAGAGCCTTCCCTGCCATTCACCACCCTCGAAAAACTGGGCGCATTGGCGCTGTTTTTATGCTCGGTAGCCGCCTACACTGTGCGCGGCGTGGCTTGGAATATGGATGGTGGATGGGCGGCGCAATAAGCGTAGCCCCAGTCCAGCCTATTCAAGATTCACCATGGCCAGCGGAATCTGCGTTGTCAGCCAGAACTTGTCATTTTTGATGGTGACCTCAATAGGGTAAAGGGCTTTTGGTAGTTGCAGTTGTGCTTGACGGATAGGTTTGGAGGTTTGCAAGCGCGCCTGCACCGGCACGGGGTCCAAATGCAACCTTGACGCTTCAGCAATAGGGAGCAAGATTTCCTGCGCCTTGAGGCTTTGTGCAATTGCTGTATCGTCCGGCCATTGCCAGGCCTGCAGCCGAATGGGGCGGCCCCCCGGCAATGTCAAAATTCCGCTATCCGAAAGTAGGCGCTTGGCATTTTGCAGCGTCCTCTCCCAAGCAGGCGGCGGCATGTGCGCATGGTTTTGTAAGAACGCAGACAAAGGCATTGCTGGAGACAGCAGCTGGTGCAGCACTTGCGGCAGGTTCAAGCTGAATTGAAATAGCAGTATGTTGCCCTCGTCACGGGCGATAGAAAGTGCGTTCGGATGCGCTGTACTTTGTCCGAAAGCGAAATTGCCATAGCCCATAAGCCCCAAGCCCGCTCCAGCCGCAAGCAGCTTACGCCTGCGCCACAGGAACGCACCGGACTCGTTAGGGCGCAACCGTCCCACCCAAATATTTGTTGATATTGAAACTGGAGTTTTGCCTGAAAAAGGGAATAGATGCGGTTTTACCGAGATACGCGCCTTTCATCAACACATGCAAGGTGGATTTGTAGCTGGTGTCTGTTGTGTTTTCAGGTTGGTAGTTTTCCACTTTGTGCGCGTGGTAGTGGCGGCCGATGCCATCATGCTCATGGGCTCCGAAGCTGTCCAATGACGTGCCGAATCCGAGCAGAGCGGTATCGCTGCCGCTCCGGTAAGTACCGAACAAAGCAATGCCGTCGTAACCAAAGCCGATCAAGGGCGGATGGACCTTCCCGACGTAATCAGCATCGTTGTACAAACCCAAGGGGAATCCGGGGCGGTAGCCATCGGCATGGCAATGCGGACCGCCGCCGCCCTGGCCAACGTGGCAGCCACTGGCGGAGAGTTCGCCAGCCAAATTCGAGGGCATCAACACATTATTAAATACCGGAAACATCACCGAGCCGTCGATCAATATCCCGTTACCCGCTTTGTCCGCCCAGGTGTACACGTTCTTGGGCATCGTATAACTGCCGCTGCCCGGCAAGCTGACGCTTCCGCTGACATCTATCCATAGATTGCTGCTAAAGTTATTTTCCGTAACAGTGCTCACCTCACCGTAGTTTTTGATAGGTATTGCCGTTATATAACCTTCCAGGTTGGCATAGCGCGTTACCTTACCTGCGCCATAGGGTTGGGTGCCGTCACCGGGCGGGCGGGGTATGTCAATAAGTCCATTGGGTGAGGACTGGTTCCCGTGGTGGACTACCACCATAAACGGGTGGTATTTGCCGGTCGTGCTGTCTTTTTCGTTCGTGAAATAGATGTAAGGCACCATGTTCTGCCCCGGCGTCCCATCGGCGATGCCATCGCTGACCAGTTTGGCAGCCAGCGCTCCGTCGCGAAACGCGGTGTACACCGCAGGCGCATAACGCAGGGTTTCGCCATTGGCTTCTAACGTTGATTTGATGCTGGCCAGCATCGCATCGGCAGCGATCTTGGTGGTGGCATCGGGACCAGCAACACTCACCTGACTTTTGTAGGTAGTCGTGAGGTTATTTGCAAAGTTTGTGAGCACCACAGTGGCGCTGTCTTTGATTGTGAACGGCGCAGCCGAATTGGTCACAAACCCCACGGCTTTAGGGTTCATGAAGCTTGGAATGCCAAGGTCTAGCGGTGAGTTGAAAAAATACAGAGACGTCGCATTGGCGGCACCATCAACCAAACTGAAGGAAGTGCCGGTTAGCTTGACGTAATAACCCGCCGCTGTAAACGTGTTGTCCAAGTTGTAGCTGGCTGTGCCGGTGCTATTGGCGACGGTCAGGCTGTAAAGGTATCGGTTTTTTGCCTGCAACTTTTTCGTGCTGTTGTCGTACTGAAAAGTGACATAGCCGTAGCTTTGCGAGACCTTACCGAAATTGTTGCGAAATTTCAACTGGTATGCATCTGCGGAACGCGCATCTACGGAATTATTGGGATGCAGATGGGAGTCCATACGGTAAAAGCCGTCGCTCTGCGCCACCAGTTGCACCAACTTGGATAAATAATTTTTGTAACTTGCATTGTTTAGGGGGATTTTTTCAGCACTGGCGCCGTAGCCCGCCGCGGCAGTGGAAGGGTCCACGATGGTCAGGAAATTTGCATCACTCCCGCCGGTGGAAGTATCCGATATCAGGTAGCGCCCCCTGCTGCTCAAAGCACTGGTGAGCGTAAGCGATCCCGCGGAGTAACTGGTTTGCACCGCGTTTATAAAAGGCGCGGGGGTGGAGTAGCTCACACTGGTGTCCGATTTCGGCGCCGAAGGCGTCACCGTCGCCGATGCAGAAGCTGCGCTATTGCCTGCGCTATTGGTTGCAATGACTGTACAGGTGTAGACGAGGTCATTGGTCAAACCGGCAACAGTTAATGGACCGGCGCTGCCCGAGGTACTGGAGGCCGCCGATGCACCGCTGAAACAGGACGCTGTGTAGCTGCTGATCGTAGCTCCGCCGTTGGACGAGGGGACGTTAAAACCCACAGCGGCCGTCGTGTTGCCCGCGCTAGCGGACACGCCGACAGGTGCGCCCGGTACGGTAACGGTGATGACACTGACTGATCCATCGGTACTACTCGAACCGCCACCGCAGGCGTTGATGAAGAGCACGGCTGATACCAAAGTGATTCTATAAATTTGCCGCAGCATCATAGTTCGAACTTTCATAACTCAGTAAAAAAGTGCTTCAGGCGAAACACTGAAACCCGTTGCGCGCAAGTTGCAACGTGGCGACTTCAATTGCCTGTTTATATTTTACGTGGCGCGCATTGCTGAAGTAAGACACAGCGCTTACACCCCCGCGTTTGCCCTGGATCGGCTGCGCAAGTCGGGCCTGGAGTTGGTGTGCCGCTGTGCCAAGCAGCACCCGACTTTGAGGCCGATCAACGCATCAGTTGGTGAGAGGGGAAGAGCAGTGAGATGAGAGTCGTTGGGTGACAGGCTGCGCCTGCCGTTGCCCAGGAATGGGGCGGTCGGCACATCGCGGGCAACTGGCTAAAAATAAACGCTTACTCAATACCGGCCAGCAGGCCTGTGATATCCAAAATCTGGGCCATCGTGCGCATGCGGTTGTATTGCCTATCCTTTTTGACTCACACAAACACGTCGCAGCGCTGCCTTGGTTGGCGTTTGCAAGTTGATCCTGCGTCGATCACAATGCCGATAGGGGACGATGTCCACAGCCAAAGAGTGCTGAAGCCCCGCCAAATAACCATCTTGAAAAGGCTCGACATGATTGACGTCCCCCCATTGATTCAACGTCAAACCTTCACCCGCCCCACGCCCGACCAAGTAGAAGCCCTGCGAGGCACACCGACCGGGTTTATCGTGGACGCTATGGGCGGCAGTGGCGCGCTGGACTATCGGCTGCGGCCTGCGATCGCAGAGCAATACGCGTTTTGCGGTGTGGCCTTGACGTTGGACGCTGGGCCGGGCGACAACCTGGCATTGGTGCATGCCTTGCAGGATGTGCAGCCCGGTGACGTGCTGATGGCCACCACGGGCGGCTTTACCGGCTGCGCCATCACCGGAGACCTGGTGCTGGGTATGGCTAAAAACTGCGGTGCCGTGGGTTTTGTGACCGACGGCTGTGTGCGGGATCTGGTGGGCTTGCGTAGCGTGGGTCTGCCGGCTTGGGCGGTCGGCGTCACGCCTAACTCGCCCCAGCGCCACCGGCCCGGAACCATTGGTTTTGCCATTGCACTGGCCGGGCACCCGGTGGCCTCGGGCGACATTGTGGTGGCTGACTTGGACGGTGTGGTGGTGGTGCCGCAGGCACGCATCGCCCAGGTGTTGGCCCGGTTGCCACAGATCCGGGCGGCAGAGGCCCTGGCCGATGCGGCGGTGCGTGAGGGCGCCAGGCTGCCGTCTTTTCTAGCGGTGGACACAGCACCGGCGGCATCCAAGCCATGAAAATTGCCCTGATTGGCACTGGCGCCATGGGTTGTATTTTTGGCGCGGCCTTGGCGCGTGGTGGTGCCGAACTGGTGTGTCTGGACCGCAGTGCCGATGTGGTGGCTGCCCTGCAGCAGCACGGCATCTTGGTGCGCGGCGTGTTGGGTGAGCAGACCGTTCCGGTTCGCGCCACCACCGACCCTGCGCAACTTGGCCTGGCCGACATGGCCTTGGTGCTGGTAGACGCGGCGGCCACATCGGCTGCCGCAGCGATTGCCAAGGCTTGTCTCAAGCCGGACGGTTTTGCCCTGTCGCTGCAAAACGGCATTGGCAACCTGGAGGCCCTGGTTGACGCGCTGGGTCCGCAGCGGGTGATGGCGGGCATTACTTACAACAGCGGCACGGGGGAGGGGCCCGCACGCTCCTGGCACACCCACCTGGGACTGACCACCATGGGAGAGGCTACGGGCACGATGTCCCCAAGGCTGGAGGCCATGGCAGAAAGGTTTCGCGCCCAGGGCATGGCGGTGGAACTCACCGACAAGGTGGAGGCGGCGATCTGGAGTAAGTTTGTGCACAACTGCGCCATCAACCCCATCAGCGCCCTGACCGGCTTGAGGCCCGCGCAGATCATGCAAACCCCACCGGCGCAGGCGCTGATGGAGCACGTGATGGATGAAATTTTGCAGGTGGTTGATGCCCTGGGTATCGTGTTGCCCGAGCATGACGCCCGCAGCGAGATCCTGCAGCATTGCCGCGAGCGCATGAACCGGCCCTCGATGTTGCAGCACCTCCAGGGCGGCAAGCCTACAGAGATTGGTGCCCTGAACGAGGCCTTGGTGGCGCGTGCCGCCGGCCTGGGTTTGGCCGTACCGTACAACTCGGCGGTGGTGCTTGCCGTTCGCGCGCTGGAGGCTGCGGCTGCCTTGCCACCAGTGCCTGATGGCGTCTGATCAAGGATTTATTGAGCATGTGGCCGACCAGGCCGGTCTGGGCCGAAGCTTGCCAAGCGCCAGCAGACTTTGAGGCCGATCAGCGCATCAGTGGGTGAGGGACATATCAGTGGAATCACCACTGCTGGGCGGCAGACTGAGCCTGGCACTGCCCAAAACCTGGGCCATGACTTCCTCATGCGGGATGCTTGGCCGGAGGCGTTGGCATGGCTTCATGGCGATGCTTCCCAAGGGTTGATGACGTCCAGCCCAGCAGCTTCAAAAGGACGGGTGTCGCGGGTGGCGACGGCGAAGCCGTTGGCGAGGGCGACGGCTGCAATGAAGGCATCGGCCGTTTCGACCGCCAAGCCGACAGCGCGGGACTTGGCCAGCAGCTCGGCATAGGCTTTTGTGCAAGCCATATCGAACGACAGCACCCGATTGGCGAACATCGGCAGCAGGCGTTTTTCCAAGTTTTCATGCAGGCTGTCACGGCGCTTTCCGGCAGGCAATAGCGCGATACCTGCACGCAGCTCGGCTACCGTGATCGCGGACAGGTAGAGCGTTTCCAGCGCTTGCGCGTCGATCCATTCAAGGACGCGGGCACTGGGTTCCCGGCGCTGCGGCTCCGAAATCACGTTCGTATCGAGCAGGATCATTCGAAACTCACAGCACGAGCCGGGGACTTGATGCGCACGCTTTCAAACAAGGCGTGTTCTTCATCGGTCAGGCCGCCAGCCTCGCGGGCGATGCAAGCCAGGAACGAGCCAAGTTTCACGCGCCCCTCCGGCTTGGCTGCCCGCTCCAGGATGTCGCGGATTTCAGCCTCGGTGCTGCGGCCATGATGGGCGGCTTGGATTCGGATGGCCCGATGCACCTCATCGGGCAGGTTTCTTACATTCACGTTTGCCATTTGATATATC